>Ga0123357_10011676_pt1 | contig 11284 bp, 10 predicted proteins | sample TergutEmb28metaG_FD_89873 | JGI IMG/M metagenome (GOLD analysis project Ga0123357, IMG submission 89873) | Embiratermes neotenicus P4 segment gut microbial communities from Petit-Saut dam, French Guiana - Emb289 P4 | ecosystem: Host-associated > Arthropoda: Insects > Digestive system > Gut ...
TCTGGCCAATATCTCCGTAACCATTGTACTTTGGATATAGGTGTTTTGGGTTATATCGGTATAGTTTGACCTAAGGAACACTCTCCCGAAGTTAGGTCCTTTCCTCCTGGGACACCCTGTATACTGAATTTTATCTTGTTTACAGGGTTCTGAGGCAGGAGGGTACCAGGTTCCTTAGCCAGGGTAAAAGAGCTGGGGCATGAAGTAAACAACTCACCTCCACCTAGTGCCAAGGTCAAGAATGAGTGGACATATAATTACCTATGTCCTCCATGCCTTCACAGTGTGAAAAGGGACAATGTTTAATGTACGTAAGTACTTAATAGCACTATGGTTAGTTATGATGCAGATTAACAAAAATTCAATAGATGACAAAAGTACATTTTGAGTGCCACTTGCAAATTACCTACCTTTGTAATCTGATTCTTCAAGTAGCTGTGAAATACAAACCCCCAGCTCACCTCTGGCAAGCTCATCATCTTCCCATTCTTCATCAGTCTGCAAAGTACATCATGTCCATTTCATATTGTAATGCAGTAAATCTCCAATATGTAACAACATAAATAATACTAACCATTTGCATTCAGCACAGAAATTTTAAATACGCTACAAAAAGAAACATTTAACCCTCTCATTAGTACATATATAATTACATAACCTAACTGCCTGAATAATGATTTACTTTTCTATCATATTCATGATGTGATGAACGTACACTTACACCGTAAATTTGTGATCTCTTACTCATTGAATGTAAGAGTACCTATGTATCCCTATAAATGTTAATACAAATATTATAGCCTTGAAATTATATTCAAAACTGAGAATGAGTTATCCTTAACACCCCCATTACATTATCAAGTTCATAACAAACAATACCCGTTGCACATAAAATCTTTGCCCAACAATTAAAACTGCTGCCAACACTACTACATCCACCTGTAAGCTGTCACACTAACCTCCTCCTCATCCTCATCACGTGCCATATTTAATTCAATCTCAATGCTCAGTTCATTCACTAGTAACTTGTAGATTTTCACCAAAAGAGGGATGTGTGTCCACTGTGGCGGCTGATTCTGAGTCTGAGAACGTGTTCGAATCCCATCTGTTATAAACATTTCTTCTCCTTTCACAGTGATGTCATTCAGTCGAATGTCATTAGATGCAATCCCATGCTCCAACAACTTGCACAAAGCTACAGTACTGCAAGTTACACAAATAATGTAGAAGTTATGAAAATACAGATAAAGTTCAATTGAAAATACATTTTTTACATGTGAGAAATGAGGTTTTCTTTTTCGACTGCCAGATTCTGAAGGAGGAGGCACTACAATGGTTCAAAACATAGGCAAACACCTACCCAATGACAATATCACAACCTGGAAGTCTTAAAACTTTAGTAACACCAGTGTCAGAACCTCAAATTTTGCATGTTCTGAAATTCCATCTTTTTTGCTCATCGTTTAAGCAAAATATGTTTGTACAAGTCATGTAATTACAATGCATCAATTGTGAAGGTGTTGTGAACAGAATAATAAAAAAAAAAACAATAACGAATAAGAAGGTTGTATATAGCGTATCTAAAAATGGCATCCAAGTATATGTACAGTGTATCTGGTCTTTGACCTATGTATTGTCTCTACTATAGCTTATTTATGGCTCTAATTTTAAAAAATCAACACACTGCTTAAATTACTTTTCTGCATACTACTGGAAAATAAGTAGTACTACCCTTAACATTTAACTAGAATTTACTTCATATTCTGCATTTAGAAACTGAAGATTCTCCTCAACTTCTCATAGATATGACAATCAGCATGACAGTAATACAGCTTCCAGACACCTGTATGATTGTTGGGTTCTGGATAACATTCTGTTAACTGAACAGGGTATAGAGCAGCATATGGTAGATTGCTTATGAATGTTGAATCCAGCAGGACACAGATGTGGTCATGACTTATTTGAAGATACTATCACAGCATTTGCCTGGAGGGATTTAAGAAAATGACAGTGACATCTTGTTAATTCATGACGTAATGTAATTTAAAGCACGTTACATTCTCCAGCCCCGTATACAGGATTTTGTTGTTGTTGAAGCTGGTTAATTATAAATTTGATGCTACACTACAGCTCCCTGGGCATTAAAACAGATAATAAGCTGATACCTTCGATCTATTATACTGCTGGATATTAAGTACATGTCAGTCAATCTGAAAAGCATGTTAATGTACTAGGCAGAAACTATGTATGCATGTTACAGCAGTTTATGGAAACAGTAACCACTGCATATGCTGCACACACTGGTGAAAATTAGGCTGAGAAAGCATATCTTCTGCATGTTTGAAAGTGCCTCAGCATCCTTTCAGCACCATTCATTTTCTAGGCCATCCAGGGGGATGAAATATGAGATACACAACATAACACCTGAATGCCACCCAGCATGTAATAGGTAAGTGTGCACTGAAAAAATCTGTTAAGCCAACACTGCATAATTAAAAGCCAATTTTTCAATCCTGAGCACTCTGAATTAATGAGATTTTATTGTATAAGCCTTCTCAATGATGACAGCAGCTGTCTGGATCTAGATCTCAGCCCAGCTTATATATAAATAAGGAGCAATGCTCACTAGTCAGCTATAATTCTGCACACACTGTATAGCCCAAATATAAAACATACACCCAGTTTTCTGTACCTGACTTTCTGCTCATATGCCCCAAAGAAGAGATGCTGGCGTGAACACCACTCAGTGAGGACAAACTGAAGTGCTGACTGACCAGTGGGACCAGGAACAGTGGACAAGAAGTTAAGAACAGCATCAAGTTGAGTGTGAATCAGGTGAGCATACACCATAACAAGACTCTGCAAGGACAATATCAGTCACTGAGACACAAATTCATAAAATAAAAATGAAAACTGTTTTATGGTAATATATTTTTCAAAACAAGAAGGTTTTCCTTTTTCTGTTGTGCTGCAACTCAGGTGCACAATATTATTAGATTTGGCACCTGCATGCAGCAAATCAGTTAGTATTTATGGTACAGTGAAGGCCATATACAATGAATATCAGAAGTTCATAAATTTGATCAGATCAATATTCTTCTCTGGTGTATTTTATCACTTTAAGCAGGTAACGAAAGGCAATGGTGATTATGTTTAGATATATTATACCATATCATACAATACCTGAACCCATACATATAAATAGAACATAAAATAAACTGGCACTTACAATGGAATCCAAAGGTAAATCAATATTTCATACTACTGTTAGGCTATATGTTAAGTTCCTTTCTGATATACCCTGAACCCTAAAGATAGTTTTAAAAATTCTATGCTTCTGATGTTAGTGTCACTTCCAAAATGCATTAAATACAAAATTCAGTAGAAACCAATAACAACAGTGGTAATTCATGTAACCACAGTACCCACAGTTGTAGTATATTATCATTAACATCTCTGTCAAAGATCTGTACGGCAGCTAGGAGCTTTCAGGATGTTAGGGTGCAAAGAATGCAAAGTAAAACTCTTGTGTGATGCAGTAACATCATTACACTGAACTGCAGAGTTGCCACAACAAACATCAAAATTTTAAACTGGTGCATTAATAACATGGTCAAGAAACCTGAACCTGATGCTGTGTGATGCTACAAGACTGGTGGTGAAGTGACTGTACAATTTTGTCACAGTTACTGGCCTTGTGACAGGAGAGAATGTACTTATTCCAAGAATACTATAATAAGTCAAACTATCTATTCACATTAAGAAGAATTAAGTTCGTATTTACACTCAGTTTGGCAATGGGTATCAATATCTCAAGGGCAATCATTTAAAAATGCCTTGCACATGGACAGCTGTATGCTACTTGCTCAAGCATGAGAGATAAATTGTTCATTGCAACATAAATGTCGTATATAAGGAAGCGTTACGAACATTTTATTGAAATGCAAAATGGTAACATGGAATTAGGTGCTGTTATTTTAATTGGAATTAATGCTACAGCAGACTGTGAAAGAGGCCACAGAGTAATGAGTCAATAGTATGGCAACCTAACACATGCAGTCATATGGCTAGTTATAAAATAAAGTAACTATTACACATCTAACACCTGTATCCCATATAAATATCACACATGAGAAAGTTCATGCAATACATTTTGTACTTACCTGTATTACACTTAAAGTTTCTGCTCTTTGCATTTTACTCAGTACGGCCTTCAGAAGCAAGTCCAAATTTTCACCCAAGATATTTCCTGCTTTCGTTATCAGTGTAATTATCAGACGACCAACAAATGTTGCAGTGTACTCTGAAGATGAAGGATTCAACAGAAGAGCTGCTACTTGAAGACTATACCACAAGCCTGTGTGTCCCTCACTATCCTGATGGTTGAAAACTTGTTCAGGAGCGATGGAGATGTACGTACGTAAACATTCTCCTCCAGTCTGAAAGCATGCATAATCCACTGGATGAAATTTCAACAGAAAATTTCTATTCCAAAAAAAAATTTAATTTCCTGGCATTAAACGGCCATACAGTTTCTTAAATCTGACATCCCTGAACTACACTACTGGAGATATCTTCCAGGGTTCTTATGAGCTGCATACATGATGATCTACTGTGGGGTTCCATATTTCAGTTTATTGTAGTTTTCCCCAACAGCTATTTGTCCTGTGCTCTCTCTCTCTCTCTCTCTCTCACACACACACACACACACACTTGTTTAATTATGGGTAAAGTAGCTGGTATAAATAAATCTGGATTGTTAATAAAAAATTTTAAACTACATATACCTGCATTGTTGAGTTGTCATCTGTTCTCAAGATACATTGAAGGGCAGCTGGGAAAGCTGTATTCATGAGTATTTCACTCAGTGGAGGTTCTGAATAGCGAACAAGTGTCTGGAGGACATCTAATGCCACAGCATGCAAACCTGCAACAGTTCACTTCATTTGTAGAGGGTGTTTTTTTTCCCACTTGACCGTTAAGTGCTTGCCCGATGCTGTAGTGAGTTTTTATTAGACTGTCTAAAGGTTATTGTCACTGCGATAATGTGTCTAGCTACCATCATCAACTGTTAAATCTTCCTGACACATGGTGTATGACGCAATGCTGGCAGAGGGTCAGGAGTAGCGCGTTGGGCCTGCATTAATCGGTCAAGTTGGGGGGGAGAACATATACATTATGACCAGATGAGAAAGATGAGTGTTTGGTATGGCCATTTCAAACTGATTATCATATGAACACACTTTCATTGGAGTCACATGTTCTTGTATGAAAGACTAGAACTGGCACCAGAACTGAAATTCATGTGACAACAGCAAGCTACACTTGCTTGGGATATAACCAAAAACCTAGACATAATAAAAAAATTAAATACAATCACAGAATTCATATAAAATTACAAACGTAAGTGGAAAATCAATGTTTCCTCTAGGCGTCCAGGCTGAGTAATGCTAATTGTTCTGAAACTAGTTAACTCACAACAGTCCAAACACTTTTACGCTGTGGTATGGTAGTCTTATTCTTATTTTGTGAAAACTGCTGTTCAGAACAGTCTGACTCACAATTTGTTTGTTTCAAGATGCTGCCTTTCAACATAATAAATTATGGTTGTTTATGAAAACTCCAAGACAAGTGGCAAGTAAGTTAAAAAATCACTGTGGAACTAAAACATATTCAGCTGGAAAGGGTTAAACTTTTCACAGCTGTGTATTGTACTTATGAATATGTGCTCCTGGAAGGCTGGGTATTTTCAAAGTATTGAAAAAAATAAAGGTACTCGTAGATTTCCTGAACAGATTCTGCAGTACTTCCTACAAGCAGCCCTAAGACATAGCTCAGAGATGACACCATCATTGTACTTTTCCCACACATCAATATCATGAATGGGAGATAAGCAAGAAAATCTGAAAAAATGCATAACAGGTATAGCTCTAAGCTCAGGAGAAGATCCCTGCCAGGACTGTGGGTGGACATGCATGCGTAAGATCTCATGGTAGATGACAAGACCTGAAAGCATTCGTTCCAAGACTACTGAATGTACAAATACCAATATACTTCTTATGTCTATGTGTACTCAACACCTTGAAATCATATGCACTTTTGGCTAGAATATGATCACAAACTCAAAAAACAATACAATACACAGTTCACTTGCTCACTACTCAAAATTTCTGATGTTTTCAGTCTGTTTGTAGTAGAACAGCCTGTTGCTTGAAATGATAGCAGTCCAGTAGTCTCCTCCATAGCCAGCAGTCCCCCTGCACCCAGCCTGACATGCATACCACCCCATGGGGATCTTCTCATCAGCTGTCATCATTAATTGTGGCACAGCCAGTACTTAGTAATGGCAAAAGAATCTGAATGGTAACTGTGTTAAGTTAACATTCAGTTACTGACTACATGCAATTCTTGCAGCCTCTAGTGTAGCATATACACAATATTTCCCAAAGTGAATCTAGGTCATTAACTTCCTTCACAATACCTGATGGAATTTTATCTGCAGGAGCATTTAGAACACTAACAAGTGTTGGTACTAAGCGTTGTTGTAGTGGAGATAAACATTCAGGATTCTGAGACAGCTCCTTGAACACATCCTGTACAAGAGCGATGATAAATGGATCTGTAATGTTTTGAAAGTAAGGAATTAGAAGTTCATAACAGCAAGTAAAAACTTAAGTGAAATGAAATTCCTATACAAATAAATACCTGTCACTTATGCTATAGGAGAAATGACTACCTGCTTGTTTTTATCACATTTCAGAGCGGCGACATGTAAACATAGTTCCAGGAACATCATTTATAAGAAACAAATCCTGAAATTTCTGAAATAATTATCTTATTACATACTGCAGTTTCACTATGGACTCTAATCTGATGGAAAAGTTTGTCTACTTTCTTTCACTGCCTTGTCTTCCCACACAACTTAATGCCAATCAAAACATTCTTCTGCCAGGACCACATACTATGAGCTACAGCCATTAGTATTCAAATGAAATCGGTGACTATTAAGTGAATTTCAAATTTAATATCAAAGCACGATACGAAGTTCCCATCTGACAGGAATTTAGCACTCAAATGAAGCAGTGTAACACTAAGATAACTGTACTGGCCCACTGAAACTGATCTGAGGTAGAAACGTAAAAACTTGGAATTGTGAGTGGAGACTTCACTTGATTAACATATAATATGCAGTATATCTCAAGAGCATTCACTAATAATGAACATAAAAAATATCTCAGATGAATATGCATGGATAATACAAACATATTCTTCAAATTAAACTTCATCCTACAGCAAGTACTCCTAGTATATTAGGGCTAGAGTATTAATATATGGATCCTATATCAATGGGCATCTAAGCTACACTGGCGGTAGCTAGCTATTGGTAAGGCCTCACTTGCTGGGCAGGTTGGTGGGGAAATGCCAGACGAAGAAGCAACCCATTGGCCCTCTGGGACTGCTGGGGGTTGATCACATGACTAATAACTCCACAACCAAAAAAATTATTATTATGAAACCCAGCAAGCGTCGGAAGGATGGATACTATCAATGATAAATAAGGGAAAGGAATTTGGAATGTGAGGACCCTTTATTAAGCTGACAATCTTATAGCTTTTACACAACTTGATTCTTAGCAGCTACACATCATAGCTATACAAGAAACAATGTGTGTGGAAATAATATATGGGATACTAAAACACACACACACACACACACCATCCGTCAAAGTGAGAAGCAGAATGGAAAAAGACAGCGTGGAGTAGTATTTACAGTAATTAAAGTAATGAATAGGAATATAATGGCATTTACACATATCAGTAAGGGGATGCGTACACTTCGAATAAAGACCAAATCCATTATTAACGTATATGCCCCCCCCCCCACAGAGGATGGTGAAGAAACAGAGAAAGAGGAATTCTACAGTCAATTGGAAAGACCTTATGATAATGTACCTTCCAACGAAATGAAAACAATAAATGGAGACCTAAATGCTAAACTAGGTAGAGAAGAGATAAGTAGAGCCATTATTGGTAAGGAAAGCCTACATTTAATATCTAATAACAATGGTCTAAGAGCCACAAGCTTTGCAATGAGCAGAAATATGACAATCAGTTCCATTCATTTCCCACATCAGAATATGTACAAGCAAAGGTACTTGAAGAGCCTCTGATGAAAAGACCTGTAATCACATAGATCATGATCTCATAGACTACAGGACTGCTACTAGCACTATGGATGTTAGAGCCCTCCAGGGTGCCAGTGGAAACTCAGACCACTTTTTTGTCAAAATGGTATATAAGATGCAGAATACTGGCTTGGAAAAATTAGTGTAGGCTCAAAATGCCAAAAATAAAAGCCCAGAAATTTGAAGCCACAGCTGTCAAAGAAATGTACAAGAAGGTTATAGGGGAAAAGACTAGCGAGATATTGTTGGAAAATGGTGACAAGGATACTGCTGATAAAATTTGGAAAACTCTTAAATATACTGTTCTGAATGCACCAACAGAAACATTAGGATACAAGGAGACCTAAAAGAAATAACTGGTTGGGTAATGAATGTAGAAGTATGATGAGATCCAAGAACCAGGCATATAAAACATGGATCAGTACACCAACCAGTGATAACAGCAAGCCAAGGAAAACCATAAAGATAGTTGCAGTAGGTTAAGACAATAAAGTTATTCCCTACTGTAAAACGTCCTAGTAACAGTAACTACACCTTACTGAAAAAAGGGATTATAATATAAATAGAAAATTTACAGTCACAATATTGGTGCCACTAGCACTTACTCTAAGTGAAATGACAAACATGTATTATAAAGAAAACATAAACTCACCAGAATTATATTTCAGGAAGACTGCTATTGCAAGAGAAGTGACCCTGGACTCACAAGATGCTGTGAAGTTTCTATCGATCTTGTTTAAAAAAAATATTAACCACAATTGGTACAAGAAAAAACAGAGAAGTCATGACTGTACTTTAAAGCACAACAATTATGTTCTATGAAAAAAAGGTCACCATGTGTGATATTTCTTCAAATAATTTTATTGTATTATTATGCCCAACTTCAGCTATAACACCATTCAGAGATTTCCTAAGGACATCTAACATAAGACATCTGGCAGTCTTTGAAAGAACCATTTACATCCAACTACCTGACAACAAGATTTTTGTAAAACCAAATTTCACAAAATCCTTATAGTCTGGCTCACCAGAATCCGACATAATGGTTGTAATGAGTTAATACTACTACAATAGCACTTCAGTGGTACAATATTTAATACATTAAAATAGAGTAATCTTGTAATTATGGCAATGCAATATGGAGAACTTTGAATTTCTTTACTGTCTTACCAAGGAAGTACTTCATACTATACTGTTTATACCACTTATGAACATAACGTGAAATTCACCATTACCACTCGATGAGTTAAACTCTCTGCTGCTTAAACACCAACAAGGTTATTTTATAAGGTATGAATTGGCCTTTCAACTTATAAAACCTTTCCAGTAAAACAGAATTTTGCAAGTCAAATTAAGGCACTGAAAAGATCTTAAAAACATGAATATTGTACCAACAAGACATAAAAATTGATCAATCTATGACGGCCTTAATCAACTGGTCTTGTAATGGAGCTTGATTGTGTTGTCTGCAAAGTGTGACATAAGTTTTGAGGTGCTTTCACAAAATCAGGAAAAGAGACTAGCAGCTTCATCATGTCTGTGCATCCATCCAAATGGAACAACTCAGCTCCCATTGGATGTATTTTCATGAAATTTGATATTTGAGCATTTTTAGAATACCTGTTGAGAAAATTCTAAAATATGACAAGAATAACATGTACTTTACGTATCGACAAATGTACATTTTTGATAATATCTCACTCAAGTCTTCTTAGAACGAGGAATGTTTCTCACAAAAGTTGTAGGGAAACTCACAACACACATGTTATGTTCAATAACTTTTTTTTTTTTAAATCGTGCCCTTTATGAGATAATGTGGCAAAATATTATACAGCCAGACAGGCTACAGATGACAATATGGCACATGCACATTGCATGCTGGATACCTACAGTTACAAACACATACTTAGAATATGTAACACTTATTGCTTTTCGACTGCAACACTGGTTGCACGAAAGCAAATCAGTGGTACATCAGTCTTCAAGGGGTTATGTATTTTTTTGCAAGATATAATGAGTGATTAGCATCATATCCTGACTCATGAACTTCATTTTAACTGAATACCAATTCATTACACTGGTAACTTAAAAAAAAGTGTGGGGGGGGGGGGAAGGGTAGATACTTTAACAACTTACTGACAAAACAAGTGCTAGTGTTTCCAACACAAGACTGAGGACCTCACATGAATACTGAGTAGCCATTGCCAGAAGATTGTCCATTATAGATGGAAGAAGCGACACAAGCATCTGTGTGTTGTTGGAATTCTTCAAATGCTCACAAAAGCCCCGGACAGCTCTGAAAAGAACATATGTTCAAATTACTGATCTAATGAGCTTTAATATGAGAGAGAATGGGTACAAGTATTCAGTTCTTTCACTGTTTAAACAAATTTCAAGATTATGATCTTTAGGAATGTAACACTGTGAAGCTTGGCAGACAGATACCAGTATTTCTAAGATACTTGTTGCCTCCATCTACATCATAGCACAGTGCTCTCAAGATAGAGGCAGCAGATTCCTCTGAAATGTTGGTATCTTTCTAAGAAATTACATGATGTCATATTCCAGAAACTGTAGTCTCAAATCTCAAAGCCAAAACAATCTCAAACCTTGCACTGAAATACCAAGTTACAAGAGGGAATGAATTTGTATGTTAATTGATTAGTTAATTATATGTTAATTAATGAATTAATACGTGTGTCACAAAGAGAATATGGTTTTGTATGAATACATTCCTTTCATATAATACAGAAAACAAAATATAATAGAACAGTACTGGTACAAAACATGAGTTATACAGAGGCTATTCAAAATATCCAGACTGCACATACAACCTTCTTTAAATTGATGTGACAGCACTGTGATGATTGGGCATGGTTTGGTAGACTGTCCCAAATGTTGCAGTTCTTCATTCAGGCCTAAAGTATTTTGTTGTTAAAAATATTATGTTTATCAGGTTGCATGCGCAACCTGTCTTTAACCCTTTGGCGCCTGAATTATTTTCTTAAATTTTAGCACACTCTGTATATAAAATGTGAATTAAACAGGAACCAAATACTTTAGAATTATGAAACAATCTGCATTTTGAAGAGAAAAAAA
>Ga0123357_10011680_pt1 | contig 11283 bp, 8 predicted proteins | sample TergutEmb28metaG_FD_89873 | JGI IMG/M metagenome (GOLD analysis project Ga0123357, IMG submission 89873) | Embiratermes neotenicus P4 segment gut microbial communities from Petit-Saut dam, French Guiana - Emb289 P4 | ecosystem: Host-associated > Arthropoda: Insects > Digestive system > Gut ...
AGCCAAATAAACACATCACTATGTATGTTAAGTATGTAGGTATATATGTACATACGCATGTATACCGAATAACACCATTAACATATGTGCAATATGTTCCAAACATCAAGCAGTCAACGTATGCTGCTTGACTATGTCGACTAAAATGGTTTGTATGTGAGAAAAAGTTGTCCCTCTCCAGGCCATAAAGGCATAGAGAAGAAGCCATTGGCCCTGCCTGCTTTGGCCCTGGACAAGAACCCGGGTACCCATTTAATAAGAGGCTGGGTGGGCCCCAGAGCTGGTCTGGACAATTTGGATTTTTTTTATCTCCCAGTATCATTGCAATCTGTCCAAGGACATTCAGCAATCGTGTTTGATGGTCACTATTAATGGCATGTAGGAAATACATCCAGTATCTCCTATATTAAGCTCAGTCACATTGATTGGGTATAGTTCCTCATTCATGAGGTTTTCTAGATCACACACAACGATGCACCACAGTCGGTAGGACTCCTCTGGACTAGTGATCAGTTCGTCACACAGACCTCTACCTGACAACACAAAACACTCACAACAAACATCCATGCCCCTGGTGGGATTCGAACCCACAATCCCAGCAGGCGAGCGGCCATAGACCTAGGCCTTAGACCGCGTGGCCACTGGGACCGGCTGACAATTTGGCTGGAACAAAAAGATTTGTTCACAATACAGTTAAAATTCACAACTGGGACTCATACATATGACAATCAACCATACAAGCTGTATGCAGTTAAATTCGATTTGTTATATCAAAATCAAGATGGCTATGCTGTTCAGTCAGAACAGAGGTTATGTCAGTTGTGGGTGTGATCCATAATTATATAGGGACATTATTGTAATTGACAACTGTCACTAGTCACTTCAAGTCTGTTCAGGTCAAAAGGCAGAGAATCATCCAGTCAACTGAATGTCATACAGACAAACATGGTGCAGCATTACTGTTCTGAATGCGCATCCTCTCACATACAGTAAATAGGATATGAGATCTGAGTGTAAGAAGAACTACAATGGATACACAATCAACTGCAAATGCAAGCATGAAAACACAAGCATTGCCAGGAAAACTCAACAGTAAAGGATGGAGGCATAATAATTACAAACAGACAACAATGAATGCTAGCTCAATTTGAGTCTGGCAACAATACTACACTTGTTCAGTTCATGATCCCATCTCCTGTCTGAATTAAAACACAAAAACTATAATTCTGCATGTTTTATATGGGTATGGACTCTCGCACTAATGAATGCACACATAACATATCTTGAAACCGGACAAAATTTAATAGGACCCTACTAATGAAGATGGAGTCAGCCTCTGATATGTTGTTGTATTTGAGATAAGAAATGCACACAAAATGTTAACTGACAACTGAAGTCAAAATATCCCTTACGAAATCTATATTCATGTCAAAAGAAGTGCCAGTCACCCATTAACTCCCCCATTCTATGTACATTATACAACTCATCTATGTAAACATCAATAACAAACTACAAATGCAAACACAGCGGCCAGTAAATGCCATGTCACCAAAACTAGAAAACGGAGACAACTGCTTGGAGTGGGGAAAGACATGAAGAGGGGAGTAACTGTTAGGCAGATGCTTGGACAGCATCTGTGTTCATTCTTTCCTAAACCCAAGTTCATGAATAGCTGGGAAGACAGTATTATAACTGCTTGGACATATTTTATGCTGAAGGTGTATTATTAATAAGTAATTTCTGATACATTTGATTCAAATTCTGCAATAATATTGATAAATACCTATCATATAAAAAGACGACAGTCAGAGTTTGTAGACCTTAAGATGATACATAGTTGTGTCACATACTGTGTGCATACTTGTAAGAAACAATCCTGTTTGAAATCATAAACTACCCAGATGGCTCCTCCTACATACATACACACATACATATGTACATACAGAAATACATTCCATGGATCCATAGGTGTGTCACAAAGAAAGTAGGATGTGGATTAAGTCATAAATAAACAAATATGAATTAATGTTCTCAATACAGAATTAAAAACAGAATTGTCTAAAGTGTACTACAAAGCACAAATAATAAAGCATATAAAATCTTATTTTAGTGCATACAGTGTTTGCATCATGCTTCATTTGTAAATATTTTCACACACGAAAAGTAACAAACCATTCTGAACTGACAATAAATTGGAAGTAAGTTAGGATCACAGTGGCATCCCCAAGAAACTTCAATCAGTCACCAGACTGAATCACTTGCTGGTTATAGCTATTATGTATTTCCAGCCTTTGTGGTTTAACCACCTCAAGTTTTGAAATTCTTCCAATGTTTCAATGCACCTGCAGCCACAACCTTCACGATGAATGAGTGAGAAGGAAGAAGAAGCTTGATATATAGGTCTTGCAATGGTAGTTAGGGTCACTAAAGTGAGCATGACATTTATCCAATGAGAAAGGCCAGTGGCCCAAACTGTAAGCAACACAGTGGAAAAATGGTTAGAGTGTATGTGTTCAGGATAGGAGCACTCTCACACCCTTCAGTTTGGGACTTCTAAGACTTACATAAGAGACCAGACACCCTTCCTACTGGATAGCATGACCCTGCACACCCACACACTAACTACCATTGTGAGATCTATATATCAAGCCACATCCCCTTCCTGATGACTATGGTATGCAAACTAAATACAATTCCCCCCCCCCCCCAAAAAAAACAAAAGGTGTCCTTAAGATACCAAATTTTGATTCATTCTGATACTAGGATACAATTCCGAACCTAGATATGTATGATGAACCACTGGATAAACATGCCAGACACTAAAGAGGGGTAGTTTTGTTTTGTTACAAATACTGAATTCTGGCACCACTAAGCCAGACAGTACAAAAAATACAGCAAGCAAGCATGCAATTGTTGGATTAGATACATATACATACACAACACTTTACAAAATGGATTCAATCATATGATCTTATAAAACATATGCTACACTTGAAGAATGAGGCAGCACATTCATCCACAACAAAGGTAAATTTCTACCACACTACAAGGCATCATACTACAAAACACAGTAATCCTCAAGGTTATGGGTATTAAACTGTGAGAAAATGGTTAAATGCTAAGGCTGAAAAAGTTCCAAACTACGCTGCCGGGGCAGCTCCTTGTAACACATATTACTTCAACTAAACACCTCATACAGAATAAATTATAACCTTATTAGAGATTTGAGGTTCTCACTGACGTGTCATTGAAGAGTCAGATCTTCGTGGATGTTACGACGTTTGGACTGGTGAATAATAACGTTTCGAAAATATGTCGGTAACTATTTAACACCTACACGGCGGGAAATTCCTGAAGACGTAGCAATACCTCATAAGAGCAAAAATTTCCACTAACATCCTGGGTAGTTTCACTTCTAATGGATCGCGACTTTGAAGATAACACAGTAATAAATATTGACCTTCAGTTATCCAAGATGTAATATTCGTAATAATGAGTATAAACATCCTTACCTGAGCGAAAGTACTTCTACATTATGCATACGGCGAAGCAGGCTAACATCTGACAGTTCACTACCCCTGTAAATAAATGTACAAAAGCGACCAATAACTACAATTTTTGTTACACACCTGTCAATACTGAACAACAATACTCATATGCGCGAAATTAATTCCAATTTCTAACTCACCAACAATTTAGCTTCCTAATATTAAGAAGATCTAATGCTCTTGTACGAGCAATCACCATCTCCTCTGTCAACCTTGCCATTACCCAAATAAAAACCAAAACGTTCGACAGCACTACAAATGTACAGTAAATTGAACAACACAAGTAAAACTTAAATTGTCATAACGCAATCCTCAGACACAGCGGTCACATCTCCTATAGTTGACCGTAATCACGCTCTCTTTCTACAAATGAAATTTTTCGTTCCTGTGATTTGAATGTCAACAAATCTGAATAACTTCGCTGGCCACTTCAAATTTCAGCCAACAGACGTCAGCACTTGCCGGTTGGTATTTTTATTTGTCTGTATAGTCACTGTCAAGAACTGTACGGATAAACCATTGCTAAGAGGCATTAATCTGTGATCGATAGGTCTGCGATTTTGTCGCAAGTTGTTTGTGAACGATTTCCTTGTTCGGAAGTATACCGCCAAGATTTGAGGAAGGGTATGAGACACATGTGAACATATCTAGCCTGCTGATAAATTTTGATAGTTTTGTTATATATTATTAGAAAGAAATGTCAGACGACGTAGAAGAGCTGAAGAGACGACTTGAAAAGCAGATAGAAGCCATGATACACTTCCCTTGTGGTCCAAATTACAGAATTAAGGAAAAATATGCTTCGCAGATATTTGTGTGCCTTAACCACGGTGTTTATACTTTATGGGAATGTTTTTATAATCCCTCAGGTACACGTAAGAATCTTGCAAAAATATATTTGGAACCTAACAGACAGCTGGAAGGATTATTCAATCTGGTTGAATCGCATGCAGTTTCACTTCGCACTGAAACGTATATCAGATATAACCAAGCTCGGTAACAAGAAATGCATTTCTCTGAAGAAAGCCATTTATTTACGAAACAGTCTACTGTGTATGTATATATGGTTGTACTCTGCATGCAGGTTTGATGAAAAGGAATCAGAAGGTGTGTTGGATGGATCGTTGGTGCAGCATGGAGGTGAATGTGAGTCTGGAGAGGCTGTATGAGCTGCCTGAAGGTAAAAAATTCTGGGTCCATCACAGCTGAAAATTTATGTCCATTTCATTCTCATGTATTTTGTAACAAGTCAAAACTATGAGTTTGTAGGCTTTGCAGCAGTGGCTGAGGTATCCATTCTTGTGATATGATACTTTATCACTGGATAATTGGTTTCTTATGTTTCAAGACAGCACAGTGATCTCATCTTCAAGGGTCGAAGTATCCAAGAAGGACTTTCGGGCATTTTGTGCCCTTGAAATGAGATTGCTATATTGCTATATGTGAGAAACGAGTTACGTAGTGAAATGGTTTCGTATCCTAGGACCCCAATAAAAAACTAGTATGTAACTCTGTTGCCATTTTTAATGTACAGAGAATATCATTATTCTCTGATCTTGACATAAGAGCTGTTGCAGATGCTTCATCACATTAGCAGGCTTCGTATGCAGAAATGCTCTCGCAATAGCTGATGCTGAGACTGGATATTAATGTTACACTCTGTACATTATTATGATCAGTGCAAAACTTAGGGCCATTAAGTGTGCTTATATTATATATGCTGCCAAGTTTCATTCTGTTTTCTTGTTCAAGTACTGAAATATTTAAGATTTATTCAGCCTTACCTATCATCATTCCTAAAAAATAATAAAATGAAATATGATTCTGAGACCTAGACTTCATAAAATCTTAGCTTCACACCTGTTCCCTTTCAAATCATGATTCTTAAACTCAGGCTCAACTTTATCTCATAATTATCATAATCTTAATTGATTTGCATACAGTCCACACAGGGTCGTGCACTGTGGGATGTAGATATTGTCATGATTATAATACAGTATAAGTTGTGACATACAATATAGTCAATAAATGTATTATAATTACAATAAAAGTACATGTATAATACAAAGCCATATATATATCTAATTATGAAGCTATAGCCACGATATTTATGTGTAATCACCAAGATGTTGTGTTGTGGTTAAAATATTCGTCTTTTGTGTAGAAGGGATTGGAATAAAAGAAGTTTCTTAGAAGTGACTTAAATTCCTTGCTACTCATATTATCCAATGTTTCTTTATGAAAGGTGGTAAATTATTATAAATTTTAATACCCATATTAAGAATCCCTTTTCGATACAGTGATAAATTTGATATTGGTTGATGAAAATTGTAATTTTCTAGTATTTCTTCTATGTATCCCTTATTTCAACATGTATTGATCACAGTTTGTAATAACAAAACATAAGAGGGAAAAAATAAATTGAGATGGAAGAATAAGAATATTAAGATTTTTAAATAAATCATGACCTGGATCTCTACTCATTGTACCTGTACGTATTCTTACAATTCTTGTCTGCAATTTAAAAACTTTACTGCTGTAGCTAGAATTGCTCCAAAAGATAATTCCATAGTTCATAAGTGAATGAAAATAGGCATAATAAATCATTATCAGTATGTCCTATGACACAGTTTGTTTTAACATCCTAAGAGCATAGCATGCTGTACTGAGTTTGGGCATTAATACATCTATATCAGTTTTCCAAGTCAATGCACTATCTAAGGTGAAGCATGGTATGGAAAATGGGAAAACAAAAGTAGAACTATTAATTTACACTGCAGTACAATGTTAGCAGCTGAAACTGTGTTTAGACATTGAATTCCTTTGTCCTTAATTGACCAATATTCTCCTTGAAAAGGTTCATTGGCTTTCTGACTGAAAGTTTTTTTGGTTTTCTGTTGGGACAAAATATAATTGTAAAAAAAGAGAATTATAGCCACATACAGTTGTATTCTGTGGTTACCCATCTTCTCCATTTTCCTCAGATCCAACTCAGTTCTGTGTAAACTGTGGTACAACACTTACTTAGCCTACAAGTCGATAGCAAGGAAAAGTTCCCAGGAACCTTCCATGTTTGTGGCATTGTATTATTCGCATGGTTATTTCCTATTGTAACTAACTCCATGGTGTAGAATGCTTGAGAAGCTAATATATGCACACCTAGTATCCTATATTGAATCAGAAGTTTCATTAACACAGGTGTTTCACTTTACCTCTAGGCTGATGTCATGATAAAATTTTGCTTCTTCCTGCCATATCTTTTTGATGGTATACAGCTTGTATGGGTTACTGAACATAAGTAATAAAAGTAAGGAACAAAGTAAACCAGTACAATAGCATTAGTCAGAATATACTGCCAACTGAGTAAATGCCACATTGTTGTGTATCTGCTATAGAGTGGAGTGTGGTTCAGCTGACATATGCATATGACCCAAAAGTGATTTTCTTCTTCTGCACACCCATTGAAGCACCTTAATCCTCTTGCGCTACACATCATAAGACTTTAATGTGGTAAGCATGCAAGAACACATCCTCCATGTTGCATCACAATACCCATCCAGGAGAAATTTCAGACCTTGGAGGCAGAGTTACATACCATCATTGATGACTACCAGAATCAACTCATATGGGGCCCTCTTACCACTGAGCAGTATTTAAGATTGAAAGGAGAGCTGGATACGAGGAGGAGGGTAGGACACAAGATCGTCTTGGTTTACATTTTTGTAGATCTTTTATGTAAGATTCAGTAAGAAACAATAATAAATTAGAATTACATTCACGAAGAAATAAAGAGGAGTTTAATTCTGGGGAATACTAACTACCACTGAGTTCAGAGTCTTTTGTATTCCTATGTGCTATCTGAATAGTTAAGGTTTAAAGTACCTTGTATGCAATACAGTTTTAATTACTGTTTGTATAGGTGTGGAATTTGGATTCAAATTGACTCACCACTAATGTGTATGCATGGACACTCAGTTTGAATTGCAGACATAACACCGGCTGTTCCAAGGTTTTTTGTAGTTTTACTCAGTTGAGGCAGTGCTATTAGATAACATCTGCATCCTTCCACATCATTTAAATTCATTATCATACAGTGGTTTGACAGTATAATCAGTTAGTAACAGCATCGTTTAATGAACTACAATACCAGTACACCTTAAAGGAAGACAACAGATTAAAGGTTTTTAAGAACAGAGTGCTTATGAAAATATTTGGACTTAAAGAGGGAATGTAATGAGATGCTGATGAAAGCTGTATAATGAGTATCAACTTATCCGTATAGTCAGATATTGCAGAGGTATTAATTGGGAACTATATTACCTGGGTTTTGTATATGTTGTGTTTTCATACTGTTGTAACAAAGTTACAAAATGACTGGCTAGGACACAGAGTAAGTCTACTGATTGATCACTATGCTCAGCCTGATCTTGAGGAGCAGGTTGTATCATTTGTTGACCAGCTGCTGGAAAAGTTTGCAGAGGGTGGTGATATCTCACTATGAGTGCTTCATTAACTGATTATTTTCTTGAAATTTTGAAAGCAGTTGACATTGTGATTTTCACTTCTGTCCTCAGCCACTTGACTTGACAGTTGTGTAACATTAGAGTTGTGAAGACTTTAACACTTTCAGTGGAAAAACTTCAAAATGTGTATCACCATTTTAAAGGGAAGCAATATTTTAAGATTAATATTTATAAAATTGGAAACAACTATGTGGTAATGTTGCAGAATTCATTTCAGTTATTTTTGTCACACTCATGGTGCAACACACCCCAACTTTAATGTCACGTAATGGCACCTCATTTTTGTTTGGGATTATCTTCTGAGCAGAATGTGTTATATTATGTATTCACTTAGCCGTTTAAGTAAAACCATGCCTCTTCTGTAAATATATTTTAGCAAAGGATCATTGTCACCCCCCTCACTGCTGCACAAAACCACCTAGAAAAATGTACCCTCACAGAAGACTCTGCCTCCTGGAGTTGTTTGCAGATTATATATTTGTGTGGTTTCAAACGAAACTGTTTTTTGTGGGATATAGAGATGGCCTTGATGCACGAGTTTCCTGTGATACCTGTAAACGATGTTTGTGGAAATGCTTCAAAACACACGTCTGTATCATGTAATGTTTCTTGAAAGAACACACAGTGCTTACGGTCACCTCCTCATTGACTAGGAACCAGCTGCTTGAAATTTGCTCATCAGTTGACATACTGTTGATTTAGAAGGAACTGAAACACTGGGAAACCCTAACAAATTTGCTACAAGTTTTAATATGATTTTATCCTTATATTGGTCTACACAATAAAAATACTCTGTGTTGCATGCTTCTGAACAAAAACAGTTTATATCATAAAGAAAGTGCCTTTGTAACACTGCTCTTATATTCACAAACCAAAAAGAACACACAGCGCATGAAACTCAACTTATGATTGCATCGAGATGATGCAATACAACCATACGTGCTGTACCAAGACGTGGGTGTTCTATGGCTCATTTTGTGCCCAAACAGGTTGGTTGTCATGTGCTTCACTGCACCATACACCCGAATTTCCTGTATTACAGAATCTGAAGTACCATATTTACTCAAATACAAGATGAATCTAATCTAAGACCCCTTCCCCCCCCCCCAAAAAAATAAAATAAAATATCTGCTAAGAAAAATATTTTTGTATTAATTGCATACACTGAATACACAAAAAGCATGTCAGATTCTAACTATCTTTAATCGTCACTGTTTCCACCTTCACAGTTGTGCCTTCATCTCCTTCACACATTCCTAACATTCCTATCCTGTCCACCCTCTCCCACAACATATCATCATCATTCACATCCACTGCACTGGATATACAGCACTTCTTAAACCCCTTCACCATAACATCTGGTGAGATGCACTGCCATGCAGTCACAATCCACACTTACTAAATACTACATTTATATTTCTTGGTTTAAAAACTTACTTGAACCCATGAGTATTCACAGTTTTTTCCACAGATATGCTAGTGGTGGTGTCAAGGATCTTGAATACATGTGTTTTGGTCTTTTGTGTTGTGTCTGTGATCTGATCAGTGTGAGTATGTGGCTGTCTTTATGGTCTTTAATTTGTGTTTTGTCCAGCTTTTATTTCTGAGTCTTGTATTTAATTTTTAAGTTTTCAATAGCCATTTTCCTGTTTCTACCCTTGAACTAGATATGCTCTCAGGTGCATATCTTAACAAGTTACTGTTTCTATGGTGCACAGTGACTGAGAATAGCTTAATCTAAGGGGTCCACCATGTTAGGTGCTTCTTTGCCTGAAAACAGACACAGAGCCAGCTTCCAAAACATTGTGCTTCTTTAAAAAATTAGATGATGGACAAAGTCTGAAAACAAGATTGTGTCAGTAAGCATCAGTCGTGCTCTGTTCTGTATTTTTAATTTATTGACCTTTGAAGATGGGACTGATAGGTTGTCCCAGAACGTCGGTAAGGAATTACCACTCTGTGCTGCATAATATTGTAGAAGGGCGCAGATCTTGCATGATGATATGGCAGTGCACGCCTTGGTTTGGCTCTGCATGGTCTGGTTCAGAGTGATCCGGTACGGCACATTGTACATGAATGTAAGATGACCTCATATATTTAAGTCTCACCTTGCATTCAAGTCAATGTGGTATTTGAAATATCAAGCAACATTTCTGTATTTCAGTACAATTAAAATGCAGTTAGTAGTTTTTGAGTTGATACAGGCATCTTCAAGGGTCAAGCAGTCCAAAAAGAATGAATGTACTGGGTATATCTGTTCTTTTAAACAGGTATTGGAGATGTCAAATGGTATCTGTCTTTTGACACAGGTGCTAAATTGGGAAACAAGAGGGAGAAAATTTTATTGCAAGAAAAACCTGCCTGTATGAAACTCTGCATGCCTCTGACAATAACATGATGCCAGTTCTCAGCTAAAGTGGCATTTCTAATGGCCATATGGCATAAAAGCAGACTTTCTGAAAAACTGAATGGTATTTTCCCAGACATGTTTCACAGCCATTTGTTAAAGACTGAGCAATATGGAAAGTATAAAAACAAACTTTTATACCAAACATTGTTTACCCCAGTGTAGTACAATTAAATAAAATCGTTGTTTCATAATATTATACATTTCCTTTGGCTGGTGTTTCAAGAAGGCTGATCCCAGTGGCTGAGCAGGCTGAGGCGTAGATCTGTGGCCGCTTGCTTGCTAGGATTGTGGGTTCATATCCTGCTGGCGACATGGCAGTCCATCTCTTGTGAGTGGTGTGTGTTGTCAGGTAAAGGTCTCTGGTTCAGGCTGATCACTTGTCCAGGAGTCCTACCGAGTGTGTTATGTCAAATGAGGGTAATTGCAAAGCCCCATAAGGGGAAGCCATTACCCAGAATTGGGCCAAAGTGCCACAGGGGAAAAAATAATTATTTTGAGAAAATTTAATAAATGTTTTTGACCTGGATATTGTAAGAAGCTGAAGACAGCATTTGCACCACACAATGCAATGATGTCATATTACTTACTTACTCCATGGAGCAGAGTCCTTCTTGAGAAGCTAACTGGTTCTGCAGCTAGTCAAGAAATTCCCCGCACTTTATGGAACCCAAGGTTCATCACCGTATTCACAAGTGCCCCCCATCTGTCCCTATCCTGAGCCAACTCCATCCAGTCTCCACCCCCTCCCACTTCCTGAAGATCCATCTTAATATTATCCTCCCATCTATGTCTAGGTCTCCCC
>Ga0123357_10011681_pt1 | contig 11283 bp, 5 predicted proteins | sample TergutEmb28metaG_FD_89873 | JGI IMG/M metagenome (GOLD analysis project Ga0123357, IMG submission 89873) | Embiratermes neotenicus P4 segment gut microbial communities from Petit-Saut dam, French Guiana - Emb289 P4 | ecosystem: Host-associated > Arthropoda: Insects > Digestive system > Gut ...
AAAAAATTTAAAAAAAAAAAAGAAAAACTTGACCAAACCACACCCACCCAAAAAAAAAAAAAAAAACAGAAGTAATTTTACAGTATCACAACTTTATAATGAAGTGCATTACGATGATGAACAATAACCATTATATCACAATAGGTTCCTGCTGCAGCCAAATACAACTTTATGACATAAATTAATTACAGAACACTGATGACAGATTAACAGCGAGGTTAACTGACAATCACTGATCATCTTCCTCTTTATCTTCAACATTAAAGTTTTACTTCCATGAAGCAGGATGTGTTAACTTCCTGGCATTTTCCCACATGCACAGGGAACCAGCTGCTTTAACACCTCTGATGTGGCTCCAACTCTGCACCATAACCACGCACTGCCCTCTGCCTTCTGGCCAAAACTGTAGGTGTTGACACTGCACTGTATATTTGTAATATACAATTTTATTTCCCACATTGTTACATGTCAGCCTTCCAAACAAACATGTTCGCAACAGCCACAATGGCACCATGCCTACAGACTGTGTGGGTACCCATGGTTTCACCCACAGTATCATAATCTTCTTTCTTAATCACCATGTCTAGAACAAATTTGACTAGTAAGTTTTGCACTGATTTTAACTCTTTTATTTTCTCTCATTTACATGGATTTTACAGAAAGTTTACACAACATATTACTTCAAATTTAAGGCTACCTCTAATTTAAGAAATACCCCATTTTTTAAGAAAGGATTTTCAAGGAAAATAAATTTTGCAAGCAAAAACATTTCACTGTCTGTCTTTTAGTGAGGCCGCTTGTTCTTCGAGGCTTCTAAAGAGTGAGGAATGATACTCCAATTTTAAGACATATAACAGATTCTTGGACATCCCCATGCAGTAAAGGCAACCCCAACTGCAGCAAATGACAGCTGCTTTTTTAGTCTTGACAAAGCTTATATCAGAGCTTAATTCTTATAGGAGAACAACACAAACTTTCTCAGAGGGCAGTCAGGACACAAACACATGCACTCATTCATAATTTGTTACAAATACCTATTTATAGCAATGCGCAGTATGCTTGCGTGCTGCCTAACAAATACCATCACTTGAATTTTCAACAACATAGACAAATTTTCATTCCCAGACAAAGTAAAAACTGCATAATGCAAATGCAGCAAGCAAGCAAGCATGCATTCAGGTATTTTTTGTGTTGCAATATTTTTTCATTGCACTTATGACAAGTATCATCACAATTTGGATGTGTTAAGCATTATTTTGACAGTGCGCAAAGAGTGACTATTGTAAAATACTGGTGTATTTTTAACCTAAATTGTACCCCAACCATTTTCAAAAGTGAAAAATAAGAAACAGAATAAATAAGTGCACAGCGATAATACCAGAAAGGAAAGAAAATTTTAAGGTCACTCAAAAGTTATGAAAGATGTAGTTATTAAAAACATCACCTGACTGGGAACTGAAGCCCAGCTACCCACAGAGTAGGTACTCACAATGCCATCAGAGCTACATGCACAAATGAATGCTCCCAAAATTACAAGCACATTAAATAACAAAAAGAGTGTGGAAAATGATACTGTGCAATACAAAGATACAGTGCAGTGTCCACACTTAATACTTTGCCAGGAAGTCACTGCAGAATCCACTGGCATACTGCAGAATTGGAGCCAGACCAGACAGATTCAATCAACCAGGTCTTCTTGTCAGTCCGACATTCACCTGCCTTAGTTTTTCCAATACATCTAAACACATAATCAAAACATAATGTAACTTACAGGTGCCTTCTCTACTTTCCTAAAGCATTTGTTTAGTGACAGATTGTGGCGTACGCTGTTTTTCCATCCTGTTGGTGCATTCTTGAAGTAGGGGAAGTGCTCTAGTATCCATGCATAGATTTCCTTTACTGGCAGTGCTCTCTGGGGGGAATCCTCTATGGCCATGAAAATGAGGCATGAGAAAGAGTATGGAGGCTTTGAGTTGACATGCACCTAGAGAAATATACACACTTAGTAAAACCTAAAATACTAATGCTAATAAAATGCAAGCTTGTATTTGTAACTTGTACATTTCCACTTTTGGAGTAAGACACTAATTCCATGATTATTTTGTTGGGGCAATACAAGAACTCCTCACCAATGGATCATATGGCATATGCTGTGGATGTTTCTGCTTGCTTGGTAAGGTAGTGGCAACACTAGGAGGGGCCGGGCTGGGCGAATGCCCACTGGAGCATGTTGAATCAGCTAGCTCACTTGCACTGTCATCCACAAAGTCACTTGTTGGTGATTCCTGGGTTTCACCCACAGCTGCTCGAAGATTCATGCCTGGAAACACAATTAATATGGTCTTAGCACTCAGGCAAAACGAAGTGATATATAAGATGCCACAACACTAACAAACTTTCATGCACAAGCATTAACCAAAGCATTGTCATAACTCAGATGGTTACTGGCCAGTTTCTCCCTACAGATGCCCAGGTTTGATCCCAGGATAGTCAATGTGACAACTGTAGTCAACAGTGCCACCCTGGGACAGGTTTTCCTTTCAGCACATCAATTTTACCCCACAAATATCATTCCACAATGCTCCACACTCACGTTCATCTACTCACCGTACACTTCATGCCACGTTCATGCCTTTGCACAGCACATATTAAAACTGATCTGCCTTCTAGTTGTACACATATAACAACATGAGAATTCAAGAAAAATGGTACTGGAGAATTATATGAAAATTTGTTCAATTTTCATTTTGAATGGACAACATTAATGGCCACTTTACAGGAAAACCAACCTGTCTTTCTGTGCACACAAGTACTTGCATCCTTGCTGTATTCACACACTTTCATATCCTTGCTTTGCACATGCACAGCTGTCACAAATTAGACCCATTCGCAAGTTAGGAGAACAAAATTAGACTTTGTACCATTTAAAATCTGTAAGTCACAAACAGAAATCTGGTGTTCCGCGCAGTCTGTGTTCTCCTGTATCCTAACAACAGCACAATAAAGGAGTGCAACAGACACTCTTTTTTTCAGCTGCAGTGGTGTTGGTAGATATGCATAAGGCACAAGCCATCTTTAATTCTGTAGAGGAACACAAGTTCAAAGTCAAAAAGGACAAAGTAACTAGAACCCATGTTGCATGTGGCAGGCACATCATGTAATATGGCAGGATACTTGGCTATGATAATTGATTCTGACTCCCTGTTAAAACTTTTATGTCAGAAATAAACTGAGTAATTCATACAGACAACACCAGTCTGCTAAGCTGGGCTCTAGAAATCTCCCAAGCAATACTTTGCCTCCAGGAGAAGGCAGTCTGTCTCCAGAGGACCAACACCTACCTGCACAACCAACTATTACATGCATAAACACATGTAAGGACAATGACATCTGCAGTGATGGCACATCTGTGCAAAGGCAGCTCCGACCAATTTCTGATATTCACACGCTCATACACAGGTGGATACCAACACTTTCTCCTACCTTATCCTCTTCTTGTTATACACATTTAGCATTAACCTAACAGATGTCATTTCAAATTCAAATCATTAATACGTAATTTATTTAACCCACAATAAATGAATTTCTTCAGCATACAATGACTGACAGCCGCATTTTGAAAAAAAAATAGTACTGTGCTGATTTCAGTTCTTGCCTACTGTGCATCACCCATGTTTGCAACTGCTTCATGCAAGCAACACTCACATAAAAATTGTAATATGTTTCTGATCTATCTTCACACCAATGTACTCATTCCTGGATACAATGAGTGTTTGGTTACTGCCAAACCAACCGCTTTAGAATAAAATAAAATAAAATTTGACACAGCAGCCAAACCATTAACTCACGCTCACCAAAAAAATTACCTCAACAAAATCTGCATATTCTACTGCAAACTGATTATCACACATCATATCAGGATCATTTATTAAGTGGTATGACACTTGTTCCCACGTCACATGTTTGCATGTCTGCTGTGTTGTTTGATAAAATATGACATTTAAAAAAGTGAACTCCAACAGAACAATGTTCATTCCACATTTCCTAAAACTAAGTCAATTAGTTCAAAGCCAAAAGTGGGTGATAAGCAGACCTCAGGTCCACTTTTTTCCTTCAGGATAGAGAGTGGGCTAAAAATGTTTTCATTTACCCATTAAATACAGCCTCCACAGTTTTGCCTGGAATCAGCTGTACCTATTGTGTAGCTTTTATGTTGCATTTCTTAGCTTCATACGTACACAGCAAAAAGAATGGACATATTCTCCACTCAATTAGAGGTCAAAACTGTGCATGCTTCACTTTAGAACTTAGACAGAATATAGTTTTGTTAGTACTGCCAGGCTGTGAAGTCTCACTTCCTCATGACCTGACTTCTAGGCCAGGATATACCATGTCAGATACTGTACTGATTCTGTCAAATGCACACAGTTTCTCAGTACTGAGAATATAATAACAAAGAGGTACAGGTACTTGATACAACTGCAATATATAATATTATAATATTTTTTGATAATCCCACACCCCCTTTGACTTTAGATGTGTTGTGTGGTAAAACATCAAGCTCAATGGTCAGCAGGAATTATGTACTCGTTTAGTGTATAATTAGCACAATGAACCATGCAGTCCTTCACCTTTCAGCAGATTCTTGTCCTGCAGCCAGGTGAGAGAGGTGAGGTCATCATCCTCTCCACGTAGTTTATCACGTTTCTCTCCCTGCATGGCAGTCAGCACATTACTTGCACCATCCCCTTCCTATCATATAAACAGAGGATAAACATTAAAAAGTGACACTGCAAAGTATTGAAGGGTGGTGCAATGAAACACTGGTTACCAGAATATTTTGACTCATATCAATATTTTTTCACCACACTCTTCTTTGCTGACTTCATGCAGAAAAGTCATTTGGATAGCCAAGAAATTTAGTGCCTTTTTAGTACCAGAAGGGTTCATTACAGTGCACACAAAAGCCTGTCACCAGACCTTATCCTGAGCACAATGAATCCAGTCCACACTCTCACATTATAATTTTTAAGATTAAATCTAGCACACAATGATGTCAACACCTAAGTCTACGAAGTGATCACCCCCTTTCACTTTCACTGATTAAAATTTTGTTGGCATTTATCACTTCCACGTGTGCTATGTAACTCATTCATTTCACCCACTTCAATATGATCGTGACAGTAATATTCGGTTAACAGTACAAATTAAGATGTTCCTCATTCTGCACTTTTCTCCACCCTCCTATTATGTTTCTACTTCATGTCCAAAGATTCTCCCCAGCACCTGTTCGCAGACATCCTCAATCTAAATTCTTCCCTCAGGCAAGGGACAGAGTTTTTGCAGGTATATGAAACATGTAAAATTACAGACTCGCATATGTTAATTCTTAGGATTTTGGTAGCAAGCAGGAAGATTTAATATTATGTACAAGTGCAGGGGACATTCTGGTATATGGATGTTCAATTTATCAGGTGTAAGTTCAGATGTGCTACCCACATCTTGTCTGCTATTCATATAGAGAGAGAATGAAAGAAAAGAAACAAATAAATGAGGTAATTAAGTATGTAAGTAAGTATGTCACACTAAGTACATGGTTCAGAGCCCTTCCTCAGATGCTATTAATCACTCGAACTACAAGTTATTTTGAAACCCACAGTTCATTACCAGTTCCACAAGCACATGACAATGAAACCTACAATGGGCCAAATGAATCCCGTCCACACCTCAACACCCTACTCCTTTAAAACAGAATTTCAGATTGTCCTCACATCTAACATTATGCCACCTCATCTCTTTTCTTCAGGCTTCCCACTTACATTCTGCAATATGTCCTGTACCAGTCACCCGTAAGAATACCAAGTTTTATGAATACTTATACATCCACAGCAGCATTATGTGCAAAGTGACCCACTCACATGGCATATTATGCAACACAGCATACCTTCAGATGCATTAGTGTGTTAGGCAATGAGAAGACAGGTATGACTGGGATGGTGACTGCACCACCTCTCTGAACCAGTGCCACTCCAGGCTTGTCCTCTGGTCCCGGCCGCTCCGGTGCCATCATTCACCTACAATTCCCAAAAAGCAAGAACAAACACTCTAAAATACACACACAAGACGAACATCTTCAAGTAACTACAATTTAAAATGGGCATGAAACTTGGTCTCTCAAACAAGGAGGAAAAAGCCTGAGGATGTCTGAAAGCAGAACAGTAAGAATATTAGACCGAAGAGACAGAGAGCAGCAGGATGGAGAATATCAAATAATAAGGAGATTCATAATTTACTCTTCACCAAATATTATTTGGATAATCACAAATAAGATGGGATGAGTGATGCATGTAGCATGCATGGACATGAGACATGTATGCAAATTTTTAGTCAGAAACTCTGAAGGAAAGAGACCACTTGGCTGATTTTTTGCGTAGATGAGAAGATATTAAAATGGGTGTGTGGAAGAATGTGGACTGGATCATCTGACAGAGGCTACGATTCAGTGGTGTGCTCTTGCTAACACTGTAATACACATTTAGATTCCAAAACAAGCACAGAACTTCTTGACTAGTTTCTGGACCCATTATCTAATTCCATGGAATTAGCTAATTAATTATGTACCAAGCACATTAGAGTCACAAGAAATGAAAACAGCTAATCATAGTGTTTAATCTCACTGGGTATTTGTTATCAAATATTAAAAAATACAACCAATGTATTTGTTGGTTTCATTTTTTAAGAAATCAGCTACTACTTCACATAAGTTCTCCAATACCAATGGATTCATACACATACACAACACAGGCAGCAGACACAATGTCTCCAATCAGAAGGCAAATGTTTAACCCAACAGAACTTGTTCAGTTAGTCACAAAATAAAAGAGGAAAACAAACCAGAAAAAACAAACGACCCTGAACCCAAAACAATATACATGTAACAAACACAAAAGTAGTCATATAAGACAGACATAACAATAATTAGGTTGTAAAGAACTCGTGGAAGAGGAACCATCTTATAAACTGCAGTCAGTGGTATATATTTTTGAACAGAGTCAAACATAACGTTTCAGTCGGGAGAATACTGTAAATTCATACACTTTCATGTGCCTGCAACCTCTTATACACGTAAACTGTGGAAATTTCAGAATATAATAAGGTGACCAACCGTCCCGAATTTTTAAGGACAGTCCCCGAAATAAGGTTTATGTCCCGGACCAAGTCTGTACCCGTTCTTTTCGCCGATTTTATCCCGTCTCCCTAATAATATTCTTCACAAAGTAGACTTTCTTGCGATCTTTTTGGCGAATTTCCTGAGATAAATAATGCTGCGCCTGGAGTAGTAACAACAGAGATATATGAAGATATACAAGACAATCAACGTACGCATAACGTAACATGGAGACGCGTTCGCGCAACCACTGGAAATGCAATAAGTATTACATATTCTGAGCGTATCCAGCACGCAATGCCCAAGCGTCACGTTGCGAACTTTGCCTGTCGGGCTCTACAGTTCTTTTCCACATTATCTCATAAATGGTTCAATTAAAAAAAAAAAGTTATTGAACAAAAAATGTGTTTTGATTTTCTCTACAGCTTTTGACTGAAACATTTCTCATTCTAAGAAGAAATGAATGCGATATCGTAAATGTCCATAGGTATTCATTCAAAGCACCCGTTATTCTTCTCAGATTTTAACGAAACTTTAAAGTTCTCGACAGACTTTCGAAAAATACTCAAATATAAAATTTCATGAAAATTCTTCCAGTCGAAGCCGAGTTGTTCCATGCGGACGGTCAGATATGACAAAGCTTTTCGCAAATTTGCGAACGTGCCAATAAAAACATGACCGTAACGTGTAAATCCCTCTTTAGGTGCATCATCCCCGTTGTTATAAGCAATTGGGGAGGGTGTGGGGTACGTCAAAACACAACTGTCTTGTATCCTATTTATTATGCTGACGACATGTTTCGGCCACTGTAGGCCATCTTCAGGTCACAAAAATGTATATAGAGGAAAACTATACAGAGTATGATCATAGTATAGGTGAATATTCTAAACTTTCAACAAGATCTCGTTGTCGGTTGGATTAGTTTAGAATATGCACCTATCATGCTCTGTATAGTTATCCTGTATAGTGACCTTAAGATGGTCCACAGTAGCCGAAACATGTCGTCAGCATAATAAATAGGATACAAGACAGTTGTGTTTTGACGTACCCCACCCCCTCCCTAAGTGTGAATCCCTTTTTGTTGCTTCACTGCAGGTTCAGTCCCCAAAAAACGCAACGAAAAAATGGTCACTTTAGGATATCTCCCCGAGTCAGACGGGTCCAGTTAACAATAACCACGAAGTGCTTACATAATAAGTTACAGCAGGCAAGTAAATCCATTTAAAAGGCGTCCTTGAGAAGCTCACAGTCGCTTAGCTGGACAATAAATTCCCTTGCAGTCACAATTCATTTTCGCGTTACTAAATGGTACACCAAAGCATTCCATGTATCAACTCGGCAGGTAACCAACCACTTCTCTCCAACTACTAGAACATACAAGGACTGCCCACAGTTCCGCCACCTCCGTTTAAGTATTCCGTCACGTGTACACTGAACAAGGTAGACACTGCAATCCATGACACAGCTTGTACTTCTGACCAAATCATAATTGCCATTCCCCACCACACAGCATACACAACACTCTCTCACCCCCACCCCACCAGAATAGTGACGCGTGGTGTCCCCAGATGCTGCTCAAATCTCTGATGTGTCGTTCTACTTGTTGCTTAGCAACCATCACCAAGCCAACAAGGAACCAAAAACCTAAAATCTACACATGCAGCTGAGCTGGCCTCTCCTGTAACCATAGCAACCGGGTCGCCACCGTCAATAAGTTTGTGACGTACATAATACGGGGTGCAGTTTAGACAGTGTAGAAACGTAGAGAGGGATGAGGAAACATCACGTCATCTCTTACGTAATAACAAGACTTGCATGCACGAAGGGCCGGAGGGAGGACAGAGACAGAGACAGGAACTGCATGACGGGTAAAATAAAACTGCCCATCGCAGAACAAATGAAATAATTATATACGATAACGAAGCGTTGTACGTCACAGCCTCCAATGTAGCCTCGAACCGTACACACGTCTCCAGGCACCTTATCTCTTTCTTTTCAGATAATCGGCCTATGATAGGGAAGAGGTTCCCCCAGCACAGCAGGTAGCACACACCTCTGTTGCCAAGTAAAACTGTTACTGTAATTAACCTTATGAATACGATGTGGAAAGCAAGGACGACCATTCATCCCACTCATACATCTTCCGGAATTAACGACCATGAGGGACCGGTACTTACTGAGAAGCCAATAGCCGCACAGCTGACCAAGAACTTACCGCCATTTACGGAACCCGAAAATTCACTACCGTATTCAACGCAGCTCGCCATTGGTTCCTATCCTGAGCTTCATTAAGTCATGTCAAATCTTAAGTCCTAACGTAAGTCACTTCGCAAACTGTACCGCAGGATGTGCCGCCATGTACTCTGTTATATATTTACCGACGTTTCGTAGGAAACTGCTCCCTCAATCTTCAAGGTCACATAATAACCTAAGCCTTACTTTAATCCGCACCTGCCTTGCCTCATATGGTCTTCTCCCGTCACGTGTACCGACTAAAATTTGTATGAACTTCTTGTCTCTCCGTGCGTGCTACACGTTCCGCCATTTCCTCCTGCTTGATTTGATTATCCTAACACTATTTTAGCAAGAGTAAAAAATATGAAGTTCCCCATTACGTAGTTTTCTCCATATGCCGATCAACTCAACGACGACCTGTGCCATTTCGTAACAAACGCCAAGCCGTAGGACCACCCCTTGCTGGCTATCCGCAAATTCTTATACAGTAAAATCGAAGCTTTAATCCATCCACAACCTAAGACGTGCCGCACCGTTGTGGCATAGAACTGGCTGAGCACGAAACTCTCAAAGAGACCGCTTGGGGGATATGGATACTGATGGGCAGATATTATTAAAATTGATCTAACTGTAAGTATATTATAGGCAATCATAGCACGGTGTTTAGGACAAAGGCATCAATCATATGTTCTTACACACTTTTCGTGAAGAAAATGGGAAAATGTATTCGAACACCGTCACGAGACGCTTTTTCTATGGCCGTGAAGATGCTCATTTTCAGTTCAGACCGTATGTACGCCCACATATACCAGCAGAGCCAAAGGCTGATTCGAAACTCGTGCTCGAAACTAAGCAGCTGTGCTTCTCACTGATGCCGGGGCTGCTAAGTCTCGTATTGCTTAACTCCAGCCAATGAGGGGCAGTGGGGGAAGCTTTGCCTCGTGCGACCATCCAGCTGAGCTTTGTTCACCCCTGTTGCATTCTAAAAATTTCCGTGCACACAGATATTGCATAATCGATGTGAACGATTCATATAATAAACCAAAGAGGACAAGGCCATTAGTCGTAACCGTCATTACGAACTGGAAAAACGCCATCTGGTATCTTCACTTTGAAGTACACAGTTTCCTAACGCATTCTTGGTTATTTTACGCCTGCAGTGATGTTCATTTACGGCACACACAATTACATTGCTGAAGACTCAAAGCTTCAGGAGCACCGTTGTATCAACCTCAAATCTCGCACAACTATATTGTTAACATCCATAACTGTATTTTCAAATCACCAAATCCACCTTCTGGCTTATCAGTAACCATCCACCCATCCATCCATCCATTCATCCACATATGCATCCATGTACGGTGCTACGGCCCCTTTTGGGCCCTGGCCTACTACCTCAAAAGACGCCTCCATTCTTCATTCTTCTTTGTCCCTGGCTCGTTTCCTAGGACCCATAATGCATCCCTCTGGACAACGTCCTCCCATCTTATTCTCGGTTTTCCTACTGATCTTGTGTTCTGGAATTTCCCATTAAGAACTGTTTTTGTGGCCCTTTCTTCTTCCAGTCTTGTGATGTAACACACCGATTCTAATCTTCTAATTTTAATATCACCCACGCTATTTAGACCTTTGCAAAAGACTATAAATTCAGCTATTCCATCTAGCGCGTCAGTGCCCTTTCTCTTGTATTGGGCCGCATATTCTTAATATTTTCCTTTCAAATGCATATAGCACATGTTGTGGCAGGGGGACCGCGTTAGCACAGTGGTTAAGGTGCTGTGCTACAAATCGGAAGGTCGCTGGTTCGATTCCAGATGGTGTCATTGGAATTTTTCATTGACATAATCCTTCCGATCGCACTATGGCCCTGGGGTCGACTC
>Ga0123357_10011682_pt1 | contig 11282 bp, 9 predicted proteins | sample TergutEmb28metaG_FD_89873 | JGI IMG/M metagenome (GOLD analysis project Ga0123357, IMG submission 89873) | Embiratermes neotenicus P4 segment gut microbial communities from Petit-Saut dam, French Guiana - Emb289 P4 | ecosystem: Host-associated > Arthropoda: Insects > Digestive system > Gut ...
CTGCAGTGTGAAGCTTGAAGCCTGAGCAGTGGGGATCACCGCTGGTTCAAGAGAAGTACCAGGAAGAAAAGGCCTGTGACAAGAGACATCCATATCGTATAATAATAATAATAATAATAATAGGCAATTGACAGAGATACCGAAAAGATTCTAAAATATGCAAATCTTACAATAGAAATAGAGCGCATGTGGAAAAAACAAACAAAAGTGGTACCAGTGATAATAGGGACAACTGGAACCGTCTCAAAGTCATTCAGAAAATAGCTGAGCAACATACCGTGGAAGCACTAAACGAAGGAACTACAGAAAACAACCACGCTGTGCATTGCAAACACACTTCGGGAAGTACTAATGCAAAAGTGCAAAACATTTGTCATGGAAAATAAAGGAACAGCTACAGCATCATAATCGTAACCAGACAACAGTACTAGTAACAGGCAATAAATGAAGGAGTAATCAATATGTTTCGCAATGAATTTTGTGGACTACAGACCTAAATAACGGTGTGTAGCGGGATCCTTTTGAGACCCGAATAGTCGTTTAAATAGTCAAAAATTGTTAACATTGTGCCGTAAGAGAATTCTTTTCCATATCCAAAAGAACTAGGCATTAGTTTCTACCTGGAACTATGTGAATGCAGTTCCTGCTACACGCTGTTCATTTCGAATCCATATTATTTTAATCTTGTCATCTAAGCTTGATACATTAACCACTCAATAGTGGAATACGTTATATTACGTGAAAAAGATTTAGACGGGCAGACACTTACAGATTTAGGGCCCCTGCTTACAAATTGGACCATAAAGTTGGAAAATTTCCCTCTTAATATTACCTAGTACTATTATCGCTCTATGCCAGAATATTTACTGCATTATAAAGGTTTTCACATATTGCCACTTTTTGTGCCTTCTGCACACTTTAGTGCAGTATCTCACCTGCAGATACAGCAGTGCACACAATTTAAGTTGCAAAGCACAGATGTTCCCATATTGTGAATTTCTGAACAAACAGTGTCTTACACTTATAGAATTTGTTATTTTTGCTGTCATGCTGTGTACATAAATATGTAAGCTCCAATGTGTGTAGCTTGCATTTTTATCGATTCTACTTTTATTGAACCAATAAATGCACAACATTTGATATTGACACTTTTTCTCCTTATTGTACTCCTACACGTTTCGATGCGGCAGCTTCATCATCACGAAATCTTTTTTTCTACTAAAGTTACTAATGTTGCTAAGACTGTTAAGGTAAAATCGATAATAAAATATAAATGTCACAATAAGGTTAAAAGATTAAAACATCACATCGGACCATACAACAAGCCGGTTAAGTTCTTAAGGTTTATTTTAATTACAATTAGGGCTCAGTGAATGCGAATCGTATGTAGTGGCTTTATGCAAACAGTTGGCTCAGTTCTCAGCAAGTTCCCATCCAGAAATTGGGTCCTCACGAGATATAGAACCAGACACTTATGATGGTATATACAGCCACTACATAGATTAGCATTTATCGAGCACTGATTGTAATTAAGATAAACCTTAAGAAATGTAACCGGCTTGCTGTATAGTCCGATGTAATGTTTTAGTCTTTTTACCTTATTGTAACGTCTGTACATTTGATTGCACCTTAATAGTCTTAGTAAGTGCAGTATACACAGAGATTCCCTTATAATGATTTATAATGATGCTTACGCATCGAAACACGTAGAAGTGTAATATAAGATAAAATTGTCAAAATAAAATATTGTGCACTTGTTGGTTAAGTAAAAGTAAAATGTAAACTCCAAATTTACTGATTACAGAAATTACAAAATGTGTCGAATACAATTCCCTCATACCCCACGGTATATTCTGGAATGTAGCAGTGGACAACGACCTGTATGAGCAGACCGCCTGCAGGTAACTCAGTAAACTGAGACAACTTTGGATGGATTCAGTTCGGCACGTTTAGCAGTAACTTACAATTTTCCAGGATTAAGTTATTTGAATTGAGGAGTAGTTGCGTAAGTATAAATTAAACCAAACTAAATTCACAAAGGAAAATGAAGTTAACGACTTTGTATCAATATATTTATGTATTTGTTTGTATATTTTTGAATTTCATTCAATCTCTTGCCTGGCATTTGTCTCTTTCTTGCTGGTTCAGTTCAAACAGAACTTGTCGGTATATGTTAACAGACGATGATAATTGTCTACAAAGTCTTGTAACAAAAGAATGTAGTTTGTCGTTCTCGCAATCATCATCATGTAGCTCTCATGCAAGTGGGCCACTTGTTGACCCGTTCCGGCCTCACATAACCAGAAGCCTCTTCGGTGGTCTCACCAGGTTCCTTCTGCCTCTTGGCGTGTAGTTTGTCTGTTAACCTCGGTAATCTGTTACGAGGCATTCTGTTTACTTATCGTATCAAATTTCTTGACTAGCTGAAAACCAGTTAGCTTCTCAAGAAGGACTCTGCTCCATGGAGTAAGTAAGTAAATAAGAATCCAGTTTCTTCTATGGTCCTATATTTTATCCAAGACGGATTATTCCCAAAATACGTAGATTTTGCTGTTTTTTATTTTTTATTATTTTGTTTTGATCTTGAAATAACAACTCCCCGTTCGGAGAAAGTTTATTAGATCTGTTATATGAATAAAAGACAGTGAACCCTGCCGGTATGTCTGAGCCTTTATGACATGGTGAATAGATTACGCCTTGATGGTGCGGCAACTTCTTCTCCACATTAGTATTGCGTTTTGGCTAAAGAGTGAGTCAAGGGCGAAATTCTCTACGGCTTTTAAGTTTCTTTTCGACATTTGAGGTTCTCACAGCGAAATGGCTGCCCCAGATCTTCTGGATTGTGAAACTGCATCGCTGGGTTAGTGTTTCCCGACATTCTGATTGAGGCTAATGCTTCTATCTCGATGCCTTTAAAATAATGACACTAGTGTCTGCTAAACCTCGGGGAAAACTAAACCAGAGACACAATGTCGCCTTCCACATGTCTGATATTTGTTTCATCTTGTAAACGAGAACTAAATTAAAATGATAGCCCTTTCAAGTATGAACTTATTCTAAATTATATTTAGGTGTTCACTTTTTACCCCACAATTAAGTACAATGCCTTTCCATTTTGGAGACATACCTGTTAACACTGTTATAATGAGTGATGTTGAAGTAAACGGCTGTATCTCTTGAACTGAATGATACTCCTACATAATTTTTGCGCCATATAATACCCCATAAACAACCATTCACTGTCAGATTTTAACAACCGCCGCACCTTTTCTTGTGGACTTTTGCAGCCTAGAAAAACTCAGACTCAACGCCTGTCCTTATTTAGTCGGGAGGAGCAGTAGCAAACACGCCTGGGATTTGTTACTGCAGTTCATCAGCCGTTCTTTGTTTTGACGGGCAGACTTCCTCCTTGGTATAGCCCCACAACAGGAAATCACAGAGCGCAAGATCGGGACTTCTCTGTGGTCATTCTCTTTGCCTTCACACTCTCTCCACTGACCAAGAGAATAGTTCCCGGTTCTTAATCTTTATTGCAAAGTACACACATAATATCAAATGGCTGTATCTCAAAGAAAGAATGCTGTATTTCAGCAGCTGTTGCTGGAATTTACAGTTCATGCGCTGGCGTTTTAAACATCTCGAATAACTTTGTGTTTTAAAAAACCCTCGAAAATTTTAAGTGTCTTATTGAGTGTATTTTTTATTATAGTTAGTGTGTTTCAATATCACATAGGTTTTGGGGTTGACAGGAAGTTTCGGAGGGATGTGTTACCCCCGTCTTCAGGGCGGACTTTATCCAGGTATTAGAAGAAGACTTAGATTAATGACTTTAACCCCATCCCCGGGCGCAGTTCGGTGCGGGCCGCACAATTCTCTGAAAGTTTGTCATATCACAAAGTCACACGCCGTTAAGATCTTGAAGAATAGTGCCCTTCAGTGCTGTTCGAGGCCAGTCTTCCTTGTATTTCCAGGAGCACCAGAACATAGGCTACTCTAAAGATATTGTGCGTGGAAATGCTGTATATTTGATGCTGAAGCAACTGGCATTCTGCAGTAATCACTCTGCTTTAAAGACTAAGCTTAAAATTTAAAGTTAAAATGCATGATGATTCGACTCTGTTTATTTCAGGCTTCCGCCGCGAAGGAGGTGAGAACTGCCCTCTTCTGGGTTATTACACAGCGAGTAGTGGCAATTTTGTACCGACTTTTCGGGACAACCTATCGGTCCCATCGTCAGGGGTCAAAAATCTTGATCCCTGAAGATGGGACCGATAGGATGTCCCGAAAAGTCGGTAAGAAACTACCACTAATCGCATCGTAATAACCTAGAAGAGCGCAGGTCTCGATTCTGTGTTGCCTAAACACTCAATTGAAAATGACTTACTACATTACAAAGAATTGCATAGACGATATCAAAGTTTACATTGGAATGTGTGTGTGTGCTTATTGACATGCAGCGTGCTCCATTGCATAGTAATACTACACGCTTTAGAGTTAAATATTCGCAATATGGTTACATTTATCTACCTACTTATGCACAATTTCTTCTATTTTCTGTAGATACGGCAGGTTTACTTTCGGTTTTCTAATGTAATACCTATTGTTTTTAATCTTCTATCTAATGCAATATTAACTAACTTATTAGCTAAATTAACTAACTAACTGAGTTACAATATGTATATATTCAATGAATGACTTATAATGCGCTAAAATCTATTGATCCTACAAACTTCGTGAACATCTTGATGTAGTTTCTTGTGAGTTGTTTAAACGGTGGGGGGCAGGTGTCACCTGTTCGGACTGTGGCATTTCGTAGGATCCTTCTCTCATTTTCTAGTTGTGTGCAGTTCAAAATTATGTGGTTATTTTTATCTTTCTTTTATTCCACAAGGTCGTGTTGAATTGGGAATAATCTTGAATCTATGGAGATAAAATCTGGTTAAACCGTGACCCGTTATCCATAGCCGTAAAATCAGCTGAGGTAGGTATTATGGTCTTCATTCTCTCTTTTATGTATGGGAAGAATAATTTACTTACTGCTCCTTTTGTAGAGCTTGTCCACTGCTGCTGCCATTTTGTTATTTTGTTCTCCTTCCTTTCTGTAATTATAGTCTCTCTTGGTATTTTATCGTACCTTAATTCTCCTATGTCATCCGTTGCCGCCTTTGTGGACAGACGGTTTGCCATTTCATTTCCATGTATGCCGATATGAGCCTTCACCCAGTTAAAAAACACTGTCCATTGTTGGTCCTCCAGCCTCTTTATTTCTTTCCTTATATTCTCTATTAGTATGGAGTGATTGTTTCTATTCTGCAATGTGTTCAGTGTCACTTTGCTGTCTGTGTTGACCACTACTACCTTTTCTGCATTTTCTGCTAACTGTGGATTTTGAATTTGCTCTAGTGCCCTCAGGATTGCTGCCTGTTCTGCCTGATTATTAGAGCATCTCTCATGTAGTTTGTACTTAGACTGATGAAGGACTATATCATCCTTAATTATGACTGCAGCAGTTCCTACCTTTCCTCCTATTTTGCTGCCGTCCGTGAATATATTTATTATATTATGTGGTATCTCTGTAGGTACCCTAAAACTATGTATGTGGGGGGGGGGAGGTCACGAGGGGTAAAGATATCTTCCTTGTACATCCATGGTTATTCATCATTTCTGTTTACACCCGACACTCTTTTCTACGTACCGTTGTAAAACACAGAAGTACTCAAATTATGAAACCACAGTCGTGAGTAAAATTTGAATTGAGTTTGAGTGTTTGGATTATCTTGAGTCAATGTTGTAGTTCCCTCCTGCACTCCTGGTTAATTACATTACAGTAAAACATGCAAGGTTATCTCAGCGGTGGGACTCTTCCGTGAGTGGGGCTCTTTCGCTTGGCTTGTTGTTGCTGACGTTTCGAAGGGGATCCAAGCCGTCGAAGATCTGCTTATGGTCCTTGCAAGTGAAGGAAATACTTTCGTTCGAAACGTCGGCACGGCGCTGCATCCCAACTAACCTGACTCCTGTAAAAGCAGTGGCAGTTATCTGCGCGAAATTTTATGAAGTTTTGGACATGAGACAGGGCAGACCGTAAGGTGTGGGGTTTTTTTTTTTTTTTTTTTTTTGGTGGGAAGTGTAATATGACGGTGGTATGAAATGTAACGCTATGTGGATTGATCGACATCGCGTCAAAACCCAGAAGACCTTAATCTGAATAGAAAAGGGTGTGTTTATAACATATGTTGAGTTGGAGATTAATTGCATGGCGATGATTCTCCTCTGCAACACTGTCTAATTACTAGATCGCTTCATTTTCAGATTAAACTTACTTAAAGACGTCACCCTGAGAAGTGACCATGGTTGTAAGAATGAAATGGTAGACGGTAATGGACACAGACACATCTAAACTTTCTTCGGAAATTGTGATAATACGGCTGGAATTAAGCACAGCCTGATAAAGTGAATATAATAATGCAATATTGCCCTTGTGTTGCATGAAACATCAGACTATGAAGGGGTCTGTGGGAGGTGAGGTATATCTCCACCAATTCTTAACCTCAGTACTTAGTAGAGGTGAATGATCAGCTTCACGCTCCAGCCGCTTTAGCTCCGAGGAAAGGTTCCACGGTACCGGATCAGAGGGAGACTGGGTGGATCCCAGTATCGACATGGACACTTTGTAAAGAAGTTAAACTCTTGCCTCTGGCCGGTGTTGAACTCAAAATTTCCCTCGTCCAGCCCGTAGGTCAGTCACCGTACTGACTGAGATATGCTACGTAAGTACAGGGTGTGTTTTCAGAAGCTTCTTGCCATTCAACTGTGAGTAATTAAGTCGAAAGGCTCTAGAGGTTAACGGTCTGCTTTGAAGTAATTCCAAATTGTATAACTGGATTTTATTAGCAAAGTTAATGCAAGAAAGGTTAAGTACAGAACATACATGAAGGACACGGAATGATGGCAGAAAATTTTTCTGAAATATTCGTCCGGTGATAAAATAAAGGAAGATGAGATGGCCGGGGAATATTGAACGTCTGGGGAAGAACAGAAGTGCTGACAGGGTATTGACGAGAAAAACTTGTTGGAGGGGGAGGAAGCAAAGTAGGAGACCTAGACGTAGATGGAATGATAATATTACGCTGAATTTAAATTAATGTCACATGAAAATATATTTGGATGCGTAGGACACACAACAGATGTCAGTTGTGTTCTCGTGTGATTGGAGAAAATGAATCTGCTGGTTCCATAGGAGATGTGGGAATTTTGACCAATATAGAACATATTTACTACGGAAGGAGTATTGCTCGACACACATTGATCATATCGCTCTGAACTGTAGAACATGATAAATGACAGATGACAGCAGATGTGGCAGTAGCCGTTTCAACTGTAAATGCATATCAGCGAAGTTACGAAAAGCCTCAGCCCACTATGCGATTTCTTGTACGAGACTAAAGTTTGGGGCTCCCCAGCACGTGCGACACGTTGTAACCATTACACCATGCGCGTGACCTGTGGTTGAATGAGCTCTCTGATATGTATATAGCAATTACTAATGCCGTCTAAGTTCGGCTGAGATAGAATACAGAAATATTTTTACGAACTTTTAGTACCAGGGGGGAAGTGAACGTGCGATCGGCAAAAGGAAGGCAAACTTAGAGAATAGGCCTTCAGACTAATTAGCACAGAAGTGGATCTTTATATTATGAAGTTAAGAATTTCATTTTTCCTATTTATCGATACGTAGGTCTGTGTGAGGAAGAGAGTTCATTATGTGACGTCCGGTCATAAAATATATTTACGGTACATATATTTACATTCTTTTCTTTCAACTGTGCTCAAAACAGTAAAACAATTTACATTGAATTGTACCGCATTTACACTACATTTCTACATAGTTCCAGCCACAATTGACACATTTATTATATCGTGGGACGAGCTTCTCCATTGCCTGTTGAAATCAGCCCATGTTCTGTGTTGTCAGCCATCTTGTCACAGCTCTTTCCACCTCCCGACCCTTTTTAGATCTGTGACCGCCAAACTTTTGCCTCAGCGCTGTAAGCAGACGATATTCTGTCTGTGACGAAGTTCCCTGATATGATATCAATTATTACAGTTTTTTTTGTTACGAGATTATATTCTCTATGTATTTCAGGGGTGCCTAACTTTCCCAAAAATGTATGAGACACATCAGAATTCAGAATTTATGTGTTCTCCTCGTAGAAGTTCCGTGCATGCATATTTACTGGGATGTGAAACAAATTAGTTTGTACCAAATTATCTTACCATAGGTGTTGTGTCGCTTTTTAATACATTATAAATATTGTACGCAAATTTTATGCACGGTATATTACTTTATATTAAAATATAGGACTCTATTAGACTTATCATTAGTAATTAATTTAACAATTCGGAATGGAGAAATGGAACGCACGAGGGTATAACAAAGTACCAGTGGTGAAACCGCATAGTAAGGGGCAAGACTGCCCTGATATTCTCTATGAAATGCTATTTACATAAATTTCAGGCTTCGAAGAATTAACATAATAGGCTAAGCACTACACCACCGAGGTAATCCATCAGCTGTCACATACGCATCAGATAATGAACGTTGTTCAACCTAATTACGAGGTAATCAACAATTAGCCACACTGCTGGAGGAACATTAGTAGATTTTCAGGCACTTTATCCTTGCACTGTGTGCCATGTAAATTCAGTGTGTTCATTTCAGACTGTTAATGCACCGTCCAGTATTGATATTGGATGACCTTAACCCAGGCTTGTTAAGTAAATACTTGTTATTCAGTTGATTGAACTCTGAGAAATTTTAAAGGGAAAATAATGGTGAGGCACCGACGGCGTAATTGTGCGGGTCAGGATAAAATGAGGAGGAAGGAAAAGAAAGAAAGATAGAAAAAGAAGAAGGGGAAAGATAAGGGAAAAATCAAGACAGGAGGAGTTTTACTAGATGTTCGAAAACAAGGTGCATCAGAAGAGGGAACGGAAAGCTGTTGAAAAACAAGCTACCAAAGAAAAGGGAAAGAAAAGTCGATGAAAACAGATACGCAAAGAAAAACCAACTATAACCTGTTGAAAAAAGACACAAAGTAAAGCTAATGGAAATCGACTCAAGCAGTATAAGGAAACACGAAGTGGAGTTAGAATTACGTCTTCTGGGATATGTAATGCGATACGTAGGTATCGACGTTTCGGAATAACAAGATTCCTCCATATTCCGCCCGTGCTCCAAGATACAATAAGTTCCACAATACCAGCTACATCTTATTATCAGAGGATTATTGACAGGACCGTTAAGGAGTACAATGCAAAATTCACACCTAATATTTTAAAATTATTATTGTTTTACGTTACATTAATAATCAGGACTATAACTGCTATCGTTTACGTTTAATGTACGTGTAATTAGTTCTAATATTTTATTCAGGACAGGTCACAGTATGTGTCAGCGAACAGACGGACGGACAGACAGAGATGCGTTATTACGATCAACAAAACTATTCAGAGCAGTATCTTTTTTTTTTAGTTCATCATGTGTTATCTGGCCTAATGACTTATCAGTGAATTGGTGTTCCTTGACGTGGATAAGTATTTCAGATGCGTTGAACCACAATTTTGAAAAAAACTGTTGCCTTGGATTATTTATTTACACTTTACGCGATATTCAGATTGTGTTGTACATTTTGTTGTTCGACAAAACTCAACCCTCTTATCACACCGTGAGGTTCAATATCTTGCCTACAAAAGCGACCTTCCGGATCATGTCCTCGACTAGATGGATCCAGTCCCCATCCTCAGATCCCACAATGTTAGAATCCCATCTACCCTTGTGTCGACCAATAGTTTTCTACATTTCCTCTACAAATACTGTTTGTTTCACCCAGTGTTTCACCGCTGATTTGGTCGTCTTTTGTACTGTTTGGTACAGTGTTTAGTGCTCAGGCATTTGGGGAAATTGCATTCGCCGTGTAGCATCCCATTATTATTTTACGTGGAAGCCTTATCAGTGTTAATAACCGCTACAAATTGCGAAATAACCCAGAATCTAATTACTTCCGTCCTGAAGTTATTTCACGTTTCTTGTATCCATGTATTTCCCCTCGGCTGCATGTCCTCACTGGCATGTTTTGTTGCCTGGAAATGCTCCACGAAATCCCACATTCATGTAAAATAAGAAGAATGTGGTGAAAGTCACATGTTGTATTGTTCAAATTGTTCGGCGCGTCAGCGTTATTGTTATAGATAGGACACATGGAAAGCCTTCCCTAACAGATCACTACTGGCCACGTCACGTATTCAGTTACATCTGATGTAATATCACTGGCAGTGCCCAGTGGCTTTCTTTGTTGCAGGTCCATGTAATGCTGGTAACGACCGCGATAATTAGAGCGAAGCTTTCGGGCGTAGTGTTTGACGGCACACCGAGCAGTGTTGATCAGGTCGCACGCTGATTGTGCGGAGCAGTTGTCACTGCAACCTGAAGCACGGATAAGCTTGACTTTGATATGTCGGTAATCAGTGGCAGGTGAACTGACTGCAAACACTGGAATGCTAAAGTCACTGTAACACTTCGTGCATAGCATTAGACATGTCTGTGCAATAAATGTGTATACATGGTTCATCAAATATGACAGGCGGTGTACGTGTAACGTAATAATAAGACGCGTTCGCGTAACCATTGTTGCCGTAGAAAAGCAATAAGTATTGCATATTCTGAATGTGTGTTTGTAGCCTTAGGTATCCCGCATGAAAATCGTGTGCTACGTGTTACGTATATTGTCATTTGAGGCTTATCTCGCTCTACCACATTTGCCTACTTTATATCACAAAAGGCACGATTTTCGGGAAAAGTTACTGAACATAAAATGTGTGTTTTGATTTTCCTTGCCACTCTTGTCTGAAACATTTCTCATTCTAAGAAGAATTCAGCGCGATGCCTTCATGAATTCCTACTGGTCTTTATGTAAAGTAGGCACTATTTTTGTCGTATTTCAATGAAATAAATTTGATCGTCGGATTTCCGAAAAATACTCAAATATCAAATTTAATTAACACCATTCAGTGGGAGCCGAATTGTTCCATGCGGACGGACGGACAGACAGACACGACGAAGCTGATACAGTAAAACCTGCCTAAAACGGAACGCGATCGTTCCGGTATTTTTTTTTCCGTTTTCACAGGTTTCCGTTTTAGAAAGAGTTGTGTTTTAATAAAACAAAGTATGTACAAAAAATATGATCGCTTAGGATTACAATGAAGGAATAATTTAAAATAAA
>Ga0123357_10011683_pt1 | contig 11282 bp, 8 predicted proteins | sample TergutEmb28metaG_FD_89873 | JGI IMG/M metagenome (GOLD analysis project Ga0123357, IMG submission 89873) | Embiratermes neotenicus P4 segment gut microbial communities from Petit-Saut dam, French Guiana - Emb289 P4 | ecosystem: Host-associated > Arthropoda: Insects > Digestive system > Gut ...
AGCTTCTATAGTGTCACAACACACAAGACCACATCTGAACATTCCCTGCCATTAAAACCTAAAAACTAATATTCTTACTGACATTATTGCCCTAACTTTTAAGCACCATAAAATGGTCAGTATCACATCATCTTCTATGAAAGGTCAGATATCATGTTCACCCAAGAGGTTGTGGTTAATTTGATATATTCTACCATCAGGAGAAGTTCAAGTGTATTTATAAATGTTTCCAAGTGGGAACAGTTCACACTTGACAGATTGTGGATATGGAAATATTTAATATTCTAACCATATTATTATTCTTTTCATGTAAACTCTCATTTTCAGTTAGTATTTTAAAAATACCTTCTCACACTACATTTTCTTTGAAATGAGCTAACAACATTCTCATGCAGTACTTCAAAAACTGACTAAATGTATGCTCTAGCTTCTCATAAAAGCTATCTTTTCCAGCATCACTTTCAGCTTCACTTGTGGCATGAGAATTCAGACCAGTAATATCACACCAGTGATCCCTTAGTATTATGTACAAGATTCTGGTTTTAACAAACTCTATCACCATAACATACACTTGCTACTGTGTTCTGTTCATCTGTTCCACAGAGACCACGAACATTCCACACGCCAAATGTCATATGTCTAAATCCAAGGCCTCATGTAATATTCTGTAACAAGCTCAATTTTTTTGGCACAAGTTGTTACCATGCTAGCCTGACTCCCAGAATAGGGGACCACCCTTGTCTACTGCCTGCAAGTGCTTATTCAGCACATCAATAACCATCCTCTACACATGGATGCCATTTCCTGCATCGAAAACCTGAGGATATTACATGTTGTAGTAACAAGGAACTCACTTAACATTACCAACAATTTAACATTACATGATGCTGTGATGCGTCTTGCCTCTGAAATGTGCATCAATATATTACGAGATGAAACTCCTTCAATAATATAACAAAGAGCACAAACATGGTACTTTATTATCAGTGGTTTCTCTTTTACAGCATTTTGAAATCAGGAAGATCATTTGTAAATACACAATCCACATTAATTTACACATGACTGTTGACTATGAAAAGCTGAAATAAAGAAACAGAACTGGTGTCTGAAAAACCTAAAAGCAGAATATATATAAATGTAGCAACATTTCCTCTACTAGAAAAGAGAACTGTGATCTTCTGGGTTATTACACAGTGAGTAGTGGTAACTTCCTGCTGACATTTTGGGACAACCTATCTGTCCCATCTTCAAGGGTCAATACTACATAACAGCATTTATATTACATTCCTTTTTGGAATCAGGTAGTGCATTTTCTTCAAGTAAATGTAATGGTTGTAGTGCCATGAGTAAGGCACCATAGTATCATTTATGGAAAAGGATGAGGTCCCACATTGAGACACATAGAAATGTGGCATTCTGTAGGGTTTTTAAGTAGCATATACTATAGGCTGGGTTTTAAATTTTCAGTCTTCTGGAAGGCAGAAGAGTCATGACAGAAATTCCAGAGACAGTTCAAATACGGGAGCAGTGAAGTTTGGTGCACAAGCACGAGATTACGAGTGTAGGAAAACAGATGGGGAAAACAACTATTCCACACTTCAGACATTCTTGAAGTAAAGGAAAGCAGAGATTACATTAGTTAATAAGTTATACATTTTGTTGACTTGTTGATACTTCACTGAAAAAAGCAAAACAAATAAAAATCAGAACTTTATTATAGGTCACGTTTGTGAAGAAAGTGCAGTAATTACCAATTTTAAGACATTCTAAAACATTTTTTTCCCAGCATTCCTGAAATTATTTTTTATTATACAGTGCAGATATAAAATCTGCTATAAACTGATATAATAACGACACACTGAATGTACATGTTTAAATTAAACTGGGACTAATAAAATATAAATATTATTCACCTAATGCAAATCCTGTTATGTTTTTTGATCTTTTTTAAGGTCAAAAGTCTTTCACACTAACACATACCTTACAAAACAATGTTATTTCACCTTAATCTCAATTATTCTGTTTACTGTCATACAATTTATCCTTTCTAAAAGTAAATTTGAAATTACAAGAACTGCAACTAACAATAAATATTATGAGTGATTCAGATACTTTGTCCACCACTCAAATATATTTGATAGTCGATGTCATACCATATTACCATGTGATACAAATCAGCGCTTGTTAATATTTAAAAAGAGGAAAAATGTGAGATGAGTGAAAAGTTCTCAATAACATAAATGACAGGAAACATTTAAAAAAACTATGTAGGTTAAAGTTTACTGCTTCAAACCAGGAGTGATAAGAGACCAAGTAGTTGTACACATAAAACGCATGTCCAAAAACAATTATGTATTTTCATGTGGCTAGGCAATTTTTTTTATATAGGTAATCGTGCATATGCACCAGCAAACCACTGACAGAAGCAGGGAAACCCATTTCATTCTTGATAAAATTGATTGTCCTTAATGTACATGTTACTAGTGCATATATTTCAGAGAAACTATGATCATATTTGTGTTAATAAGGACAGTCTGATGTAAGACACTTCAGTCCTCTAGACACAATATAATAACATATCTTTAAAGCAAGCTCTGATGAAAAAGGGTAATTCAACGACTTTACTGAAACTGAATCATATATCCCTAGCATAGTTTGGGACTGGGCTTTGCAACTCTATGCAATGAGAGCCACACATAGCTTTAACTCGCACTTTTCCCCGCTAAATTTTCCCAGCATCTGTGGTCAGAGAGCTGAGTCCTGAGCTACATGTGGTCCACTACTAGAAAGAAGCAATAGGTACACTAGTTGGTAATGTACTGAAAATTCTGGAGGTTACAAATCTTTGACTTCAAAAATAAAACCGACTTGCAAAGGGTTAATATTTATCTGACACAAAATGTCAAATTCTATATCACCACTGAACCAATATGTCAAGTTCTTATGGCCTCCACTGATTTTGCCCCATAAACCACTGACTTATCCATAACATGTCTATTTTACAGGCCTAGTTACAGTTTTTCATTCACCTTGTCACATCAGCAGATTGTCTTTCAGCCATTTCTTGACTATTGCTATTACTGTTGCTGTTACTACTACTACTACTCCTACTACTACCACCGCTATTATTCTTACTACTATTACTAGTACTGCTGCTGCTACTGCTACTGCTACTTGGAAGTATGAGTTCCTCAGGTCCATCTCTACCTTCTCCCACAGGAGGGATTAGGGCTTCATTATTACTGCTATCTGTCGTGTCATCACTGCTGGAACTGTCTTTTGTAGTCTCTATCTCGACTTTATAGAGGATGTCATGGCAAAGAGGACAGCGGTCCTGCACGTACAGCCATTTTCGGAGGCAAACACCATGGAAGAAATGATTACAGCGAGTGATTTTCGCATTCTTCATTTCCTGGTAGCATATGGCACAGACGTCATCAAGACGGTGGAGTTGGTCAGCATTGGCTTCGGGGAGGGAATTGATCTTGTTGACTGCTGTGCGGCGCTTCATGAACACGCTCCATCCAGCCCGTGCCTCACACCAGATGTTGAAATATGCATGTATACACATCATGATTGCTCTTATCGCCCCACCAGATTCAAAGATCAGGATCCATGCACCATTGAAAAAAAGAAAAATTCCAAAACAGAATTCCACAGTATTACCAAAAGCTCGTATGTAGTACACATAATCATCCAATTTCTCCCAGAAAGAGCTGCGATATGCATCCACCAGAAACAGTGAGTAGATCATAAGGGATACCACAACCTTAACTATAACTTCAATGCTGAAGGCAGACACAGCTAGGAGCCAGGTACTGGTGGCATGCTGGGACCATAGGTACACCAACAGTGATGTTGGAAATAATATAAGGAAAGCACAGACAGCCAATGCGCGGATGTGTCGATGCAGGGAAGGATTGTGTGAGGCACTAAGAGACATCAGCAAGGGATTTACGATATTATGTACAAAGTGGAGGAGGGCTGTGAACAGCAAACAGAAGTTACGGCACAAGCGAACGAAACGTTTTTCTGGATCAAGTCCAGTAAGGCCTGTCTGCAGAGCCAGGATATAAAATAAGATGGCTGACACTGTCCCAATGCTTTTGTCATCATCATCCTCTGTAAGAAGAATCCACTGGAAAAAACACCCAATATAGTGACATATGTAAGAGACAATGCTTGTCATGCCAAGAACGGCAGTTAAGGTCTCACAACCACGGACCAACAAACTCCTAATGATGCTAAGCACAGTCGTGAAGGCTAGCAGGTTTAGATGGACTTGCTGTCCATCTGAAGCACTCAAATGGTTTGACAGTAAGGATGCCATGTGTTCTGCTACGCGGAGAAGCCAGAATGTACGCAGGACTGTGGGAACGTTAAGACGCATCCATTCTGTTTCAACTAATGTTGACAGACCAAAGTTACTCAGAAGATTGCGTGCATGCTGATAACCACCATATACAGTCTGAACCACAGTGAGGGCACTGCACCACAGAACAAACTTGACGAGCGCCAGTGGAAGCAATGCTGCAAACACAGGTGCATGCTGTAGGATCGATGTGGGAAATGGGAGGATAGCTAAAATGGAAGGAGCCATGAAACTTACAGGAAGCAGTTTTTGGACAAGTGGATAACGCGGCCCTAGATGTACGTAGTTAAATATGAATGCTAGCAGACACTGTAAGGCATAATTTTGAATCACGATAAAACCATATCCTCTGGAGTCGAATAGTCTTCCTAGATTTAGTGATAGAAGGTCTTCTAATATGCTGGTATAAGCTTCAGTTCCCATACCACTTGCTGTATCATTGACTGTCATGGCTGTGATCACATTCTTCATAGTGCTCACATTTGTCCAGTATGAAACAAAGACGATCCCGACAGAAATCAGATACAGGTATACAATGACTAGGTGTTTGGTCCACAGCAAAAACACGCACAAGGCTGTGATAATTCCTGGCAAAAGAAAATACACATTAATATACTCTTCAGATTAAATATTAAAAATAAAATTTCAGGTTCTCATGATGGTGACTTATGGGATGCAACACAAGCAGTCTGTTAGCCATTTCCCAACTTTTGAATGAACCTGGTGCATCCATCTAAAAGATATCTACTACCCTCACGGCACAGTATGTTATTTCAAAACAATGAAAATTAGGTACCATGCTACAAAATCATCATATCTCAAAAGGCTGTAATTCTTCCATTCGTACCAGTTAGTATTTTATACTGTTGTAACAGCCTTGATTATGCATGGTTTTCACAGCAAGACTCAGTGTGAACCTAGCAAAAGTGCAGAACTTGTCTAGACTGGCTTGCTTGTGCAAGCATTTCTTCTGTTTCATAATATGTAAACAGTGTATAAATAGTGTAAGGACGTGGGTAGAAAGCAAAGACCAATGATATAACAAAATTCCCTGTACTAATACATGTTGTTGCAGTTTAATGTCAATACTGATTTACAACAGTAAACACTTAATTAGTACAATATAAATAAAATATACTGGAAACAGCAGCCTATCCACCCATACCTATTGTAGTCCATATACAGGAAAATCACTGCTTTAAACAGATGAACATTGTGTGTTGAAAGAATGGTCATGAAAATAATTTAAAAGAATAAAAGAATGAACACAATGTGACATAATTTTATTTCACTATTAAAAAAGAAATGATTTAGATTAGAATTTGCATACTTCATATGTATTATAAATTAAACGATTCCAGTAACAACGATTATGTAATATTTTTTACTACAGGGCACAGACTGGAAGATAATTACATAACTGAGGAATGTCATATGACGAAATACGTTGTTACCATATTATCCAAAATTCATGATCACACATTAATAAATCTAAAGCGAGTACATATAAATTAATGTTCTATTACGTTAAAGGCGAAACTTACCCAAACATGACAGAAGATATTTTAAGGATGGAGCTATGAAAATTTTATAAATCTGAGCATGATATTGGCCTTCGGATTCTGAATAAACGGAAATTGTAGGTATCACTGCTTCTCCTGTTACGCCGGCATCTGCATAGTCTACTTCAGATGATGAGTTATAATGATTACTGTCACCTTGAGGTACCCCGAGCCCAATTCTTAGCAACTCATCCATGATGAACAGAGGAGGTACACGCAAAAGGACATCTACTAGAGCCAAAAGTTTCGTTCGGAACGACATCTGAGAATAAAATTGAGATCGACTGTAATTTTCAAAGCAATAATTCCTGTCCAAACACCGTTACAGCACTTTACTTTTTGCCCGAAACTTGAACTTTACAGAGCAATGATCTTCTAAACTAAACAGAAACACTAGATGGTGCTGCCTTCCACACAAAGAAGAGTTGACTGGCGAAATTCGCAGTTGCACTGGCAGTTCGCGAATTGCCCTCCTGGAGCGCTGAGTCCCACTCTTATGAGTTCCGTAATAGATGGCAGGTGCGTGACAATATGGACCACAAATCAGATTATAGTTATTAGCTCCCTTAGACGAGCAATAAAATCACGTACAATGATTACACTTTGATCATTAACTGCATAATATTCTCACTACTTCATTTACATAGAATGAAATAAACTGTTTCTTGGCATAAGACATAAAAATCTTTCGTACTAGCATTTATGCTGTGAGGTTCTCATAGTGGTGAGAATTATAGTACGGTCGTTTGTAGCTTGGTAGATAAGTCATACGTTTCGGAGAAACGTGTTGCCTCCAACATAAGGATAATCGATGTAAGTAGTACGTTTCATGATAAATTGGAAATTTGCCTTCTAACTGCATTGTGTGACATCACGAAGACCTGGTATACGTCCATGCTTTTGTTTATCCAATCGTAGAACGTTTCGTTCGAGTAAATATTCAACAGGTTCCAGATTTAAATCTCTGCAGTTAGTTACGCTGGCTGACGTTCTTCGTGATTTTCCTTAACCCCCAGACAAATGCCGGAGTAATACGTCATTAAGTGACAACCACTACTCTCAACGCTTTTTCTAGTTTGTTTTTCATTATCCATTCTATCATTCTACGGTACACTGTGTGAAATACTAACAATGTCTGAAAGAAACTATAAATAAATAAATAAACAAATAAATATTATTTAATTAATTTAAGATAAATACATGATAATAAATAAACGAGGAAATAAATCAACACAAATATAAATAAATACATTTGGAATATTGCTTGCTGAGTATGAGAAACGTGTTGAAATACTCTTAAGTTTGAATCATCTTGTTCTTATTAATTAAAATGTTTGTTAGACTGTGTGGTGATTGTTCTTGTTAAAGTAAATTTTTGGCTGTGATTTTGCAAGTTTGCATGTAATTTGAACACAAGAATACATCTGGTAGTAAGATAACATTTGCTGATGTAATTATGATGGGTGGTTGTGAAGGACAATTCGAAATTTTCTATGAATTTAATTATGAAATGCTCCATTGAGCCTGTGAATTGTCAGCAGTTTGTATGAAATACTCTTACCCTTAAGATCAGTTACCATTTAATTTCTTTCTTTTGCGTTGAACAAGCTGGTAGACCTGTTCTGAGATCAGATGTGTCGAAAACTGTGATGGCTCCTAAGTTACGGAATGAAAATTGTAGGCAGTGGTTGTAACACAACTACTAATATTATGTTTTGCATTATTGTGCTTTAACACTTCAGTATAATAAGGGACGTTGCAAAGGGCTGGACGGGATGGGAGACACCAAAAACATGTACAGTGTTACGAAAGTAAACCTGTAAGAGTGAGTGTGGTAATGAACCTTCGGGTTCCGTGAAATGCGGGGAATTTCTTGACTAGCTGTAAACCAGTTAGCTTCTCAAGAAGGGCTCTGCACCATGGAGTAAGTAAGTAAATATTTAGGGAAAGATGATAATGTCCAGTTAAACAAAAAAAAAAAAATATTCGAAACGTTCAGTATGAAGTTGACCGAAATGGTTCAGAATCAATTCAGGTGTGAGTTCAAGTTTTTACTGAGCGTGAGACGTCAAAGCTGATCCAGAACATTTCAAATCGGTAATTTAGTCAGTTTATCAGATACGCTTTCTTGTTTAAGGGGTTTACTTTACAACATAGTTTCTCAACCTTAGTGAGACCGCGGCCCAATAAATTCTTTTTCCCAACAAATTTACTCGTAAATACCTTTCCAATTTATTTTTGAGTTCATACATTAAACTAACATAAATATTAATAACTAATTATGGCATAATCATAAAGAATATTAGTACACTTATGTATACGGTGTGGCATGTTGACAAATATAAAATTACATTTAAATTAGTTATCAGTCACTGGACTAGTGAAGTCTTGTAGCATATTGTAGTTTCCTCAGACCAACATCACACATTCACGAATATTATTCTCCTCAGAATATTTCGACTATTAAGTATTTATTAATGAAAAATGCTTAGAAAACTAAAATGACAAATTCCAGGAGAACTTCTCGCGGCCCGGTATAACTGATGCCAGGGTCCGGTATCGGGCCGTGGCCCGGCGTTTGAGAAACACTGCTTTACAACATTGTCGGCATTTCATGCTGTATACTTTCGATGTTAGGAAGAATGTGAATGATGGACGAAGATTTGACACTAATCGATAGTCTTCTGGTCGAGGTAACGTCCCTGCATTTGCCTAGACAGTCTGAGAGAGATTGCATGTATCAACTTGTCTCCACTGGAAGGATTTTCATGATGATATTGAGAACTTTCGTGAAAATCTGTCGAGAAAATGCCAGTGTGGTTGAAGTAGGGCCAAATTATGCCAATTTGAAACGCTACCTGCAAAACTAAGTACATTTTCTTGTTCCTGGTGGCATAAAATCGCCATAACATTGCTTCGATCGAGTGAAATGGTATCATGCTGTTAGGATAACCAAGGAGTTCTAAATGTTACGCTAACGCGCCACAATATTACGTTATCCGTGCATTTCCGATATTGTATAATAGTACGTTTGAAATTGATGTGTAAGTTTTATGTCTGTGAAATATGTACATGAATGTTTGGTGCTGCGTCATCGTCTCACACTTCGTTCTGTAGAAGCTCCTATTCAACAACTCGTTATCAATCCACTCTACACAAACGGCCCACGTTATGGACTTGAAAGTCGAATGCAACCCGCCAATCCCAAACGGTTGCTGACCTTGAACTAGACTCTGCGTGAGATTGGTTGCACTGTACATGAATATAATTATTTTAATAGTTTCTGTGAATAAATTTTTTTTATGTACTCTGTAGAATTTCTATAGCATGTTATCAAATGTACAAAGGTACATATTCTTAAACGTTAAATTAATTAATTAACTCCGTGTTTATACGACAAGCCCATAGCCTCTTGCAAAGGAAGTTCTCCAAACAGTGCGAACTAGTGCATTCTTTTTCAATTTCTGCTACTCTCTCCTTTCCTTAAGTTCATCCAGTAATTGCTTACGTCTTCTTTCCCCTCTTTCCGCCACTTCTATCCTTCCTTCTATCTTTTCTCCAATAACGCGCTTTAGAAGACAGTTCGTACGTAAGTTGTGACTAATCCAGTTGGCTCTTCTTCTTTTTATTTTATGCAGGACATTCCTGTCCACCTTGACTCTATGAAATACTTCTTCATTTCTCACACGAAAGACCCAAATGATCTTCTCCATCCTTTTCCAGCACTACATTTGAAAACTTTCCAGGTATTTCTGATCTACTTTCCGAAGTGTCCTAATTTCAGCACCATACAAAGCTATGCTCCAAATATAGCAGTTTAGTAGTTTATTTCTTATCTTTAAGTCCAATTTGCTGATAAAAAGAGTCTCCTGCTCGTTGAACGTTGCTTATACCATGGCAACCCGGGATTTATTTCACGTGAAAGTCTTGCATCATTTCAGCTACCCGAGTAGTTGAAATTACTCCATATTTTCCAGTTGTATTTGATCTCTCATGATCTGTAGTGGGGATGGCTGTCTGGAGATTCCTATTACCTTAGAATTTTCCACACTCTTTTTCATTTCGAAGTATTTCCCAGTTTCAATTAGTCTGTCGATAATGACCTGTAGGCAGTAGCACAAGGTCATCTGCATATATCACATTGTGCATTACTAGTTCTCCTAGTTTCCAAAACACTGCAAGACCTTCATTGGTGAATCATTCGCTGTGTAAGTTGAATAGAATTGGTGACGAACAGCACCCTTGTCTAACTCCTCTTCCGATCTTCAGAATGTTTCTTTCTCCCTTGGTACAGTCGTACTATAACACACTGATCCATGTACAGTTTGCAGATCAGTTTTCTTTCACGCCAGTCTTTAAACTTAAAATTAAGGAAACAAGTAATGTGGAAATGGAAGAGGCTAAAGAAGACTTGGGGAATATCTTGAAGCCACTCGTCTTTTAAGAAGAAACTTGAATTGTGTGAATATAGAATAAACCATCAAGTCCATTTTTTGTAGATATGTAACTGGTCGCCATTTTAGTTTATTACTCTATGAATACAGACTGCGCCAGTAAATTGCTACTGAGTCCCGTTAGTGACCCCATAATGTCGGCTTCCAATGCGAATCGCAGTAATTCATACGTCTGGGCCAACTTTCATTAATTCCTTATTGGAATTTAATTAACTTAAGGTCATGTGGCAGTTTATAGGTTTGTTGAACAGGATATTAAAAGATGTGCACCAAGCTTGATTTGCATAGAAGGGTGGAGTGTGGCGTGGGGGAGCAACGTGGACTGGCTGTAGAGTAATTGTTTAGTACATTGAGGAATGCTTTTTTGTTGGTATTTAATATTGATTAAAGAAGGTAAACGCCTATGGATCTGCATGCTTTTGCACTAAATGTAATGTCACGTACTTATCTCTTCCTGCCGGTGTAACTTCTGTCGAACCATTAAACGGAATTCGATAAAATTTGATCCGTGGGTCTGAAATTTCCAACATTGGTAACATTTTTTACCGAATTTACTTGTGGCGTTTAGGGGGAAATTTTGAAGAATGGGCAGAAGTATAAGAAAGAAGAAGAATGAGAACGAAGAAGAAAAAAATACAGAAGAAAGATGTAGGAAGCTGGCATTAAAGCAATACGGGGAACGAATAATGATAAACAAGAATGGATATCTGTCGTAAAGGGGGCCAAGTTTCCTAGAAGACCTAGATTGTGGGAGTGAACAAGTAAGCGGAATAAATTTGATTTCAGTCTGTAATAAACCGGAATTTACACAAAGCTGAACTTTTTGGCTACAGGTCGGAGGCTTAACTTTATCATAACAACATTAAAATATCAAACCTAAGGGCTCGTACAGTA
>Ga0123357_10011684_pt1 | contig 11281 bp, 9 predicted proteins | sample TergutEmb28metaG_FD_89873 | JGI IMG/M metagenome (GOLD analysis project Ga0123357, IMG submission 89873) | Embiratermes neotenicus P4 segment gut microbial communities from Petit-Saut dam, French Guiana - Emb289 P4 | ecosystem: Host-associated > Arthropoda: Insects > Digestive system > Gut ...
AATTCTAGCGATAATACCAACAAAACCCAAGACCAGATAGATAAAGAAAATGCGGCGAGAGCGGCTGGCGGCATTGTCACCAGTTATAGTAATACGATGGTTGGCGATGCTTTTTTGCTTTACACTGTCGGCTGGCCTGACGGGGCTCGAACGTGGTATTTTTCAGACGGAAGTAACATCCGAGTTGGAGCGCCTGAAAGTCCTGAATATCTACCGCCAGATAATCCACCGCCGCCAAATGATCCGCCGCCTCAGGATCCAAATAAGTCAAAGGACGATCTAAATAAAAAGAAAGGCGAATAGCAAACGCGGCAGGCTTGGAATCGTTTTGCCGCCAAAATAAGATTAAGTTGAGAGATTAAAATTAAGTTGAGGTCTTCGGCAGCGCAGTCTTGTCCCTAATCTTAATCTTTCATCTTAATCTTTAATACAATGAACCGTCTGGATTTTCTCGGGCTTAATTCGAACGAGGCGGCGTGCGCGCTGTTGTATTTGACGGCGGTGTTGTGGGTTTTGAATTTTTCCGCCAGGCGCATTCCAGCGCGGATTGGATTGATAATTGCGGAGGCGGTTCTTGTCGTTCTCGTGGCAAGGACGATGTCGCGCGGGGCGGTGGTGACGCTGGTCGGCGCGCTGGCGTGCGTATGGTGGCTGGGTAAAAAGGGTGGCACAGGCATTTCTGCCTGTGCAAAGCCTCAAAGGGGTAAATTATTTGATATTCGACACAGACAGGAATGTCTGTGCTACTTTTTTTCTTATAGTCCGGTCTGGCGTTTGCTGCTGTTGTTGAGTAGTCCCGGGTTGTGGGCGCGGGCGGCGCCGGGGTTTGTCGCGCATGATGCCTCCATCGGCAACCGGCTGGAATTGTGGAGGGGGGCGGTGAAATTAATCGCGACAGCGCCGTGGGGCGGATGGGGTTACACTCGCACGGGGGCTTCGTATATGAATTGGTTTCAAGGGGTCGGCGACCACACTTACTATAATGGGGTGGTGAATGGTTATTTGCAGATTGGGGCGGGGTTGGGGCTGCCGGTGTTGTTTGCGATGCTGGCGGTGGCGGGGGTGGCGTTGTTCCAAGCACACGGGCGGGTCGCCCGTGCCACTCGAACCCACGGGCAGGATGCCCGTGCTACGCAAACCGGCGGCTTCGCCGTCCACGGGCGGGTCGCCCGTGCCACTCAATCCCACGGGCGGGTCGCCCGTGCCACTCAATCCCACGGGCTGGAAGCCCGTGCTACTTTGCTTTGCTTCTTTTGGATGCTTATTTGGGCGATCATGTCTTGCTTTTCCAGCATGTTTGCCAGTCCGTTGCTGGTCATTCCTCCGGCGGCGGGGGTTGTCGTGGGGCTGGTTTTGAATCCGCCTGGGGTGAAAAGAGTTCTTTGCTCGGTGGCGGGGGCGCTGGGCATCTGCGTTTTGGTGTTCGCGGCGGGATGGGTGCTGGCGCGCGGGGATTCGCTTTCGATAAAGCGGGACGCGAGTGGCGTCGTGACGGTCACGAATAACAAGGGTGAGCCGGGCAAGGGTTGCGTCATTTATGTTGATGAAGGGGTGCTCGGCGCGGAGTTCGGCAAGGAGGTGAGGAAATTCATGGCTGGCTCGGATTTCGAGGCGTGCAGGGTCATCGACAAAGTAGCACAGACATTTCTGTCTGTGCAAAAAACTGAAGAGTTGATAACTGGCACAGACAGGAATGTCCGTGCTACCTTGAAAACTGACACGGACAAGAATGTCCGTGCTACTTTGTTGATTATTTTGTCGGGGATTACAATCGACAGGGTGGGGATGAAAGACGCGGGCGCCAGATATGTTTTGCTCAATCCTTCTTTTCTGCCACAATCTTTGCCGGTTGGGCAGATTCAGGGCATCGTGTATCCGGAAATCAATCGCGGGCGTTATATTGAACCGGACGCGGCGAGCTTGGGCAAATTTCAAGGGAAAATTCGCATGGTGCCTTTTGATGAGAATTTTGAGACGTCCTGGGCTAGCTATATAACGAGTAAAATCCCAAATTACGAAATCCCAAATCCCAAATAAATCCCAAATCCCAAACAACAAAATCTCAAAACAAGCCCATGTATTCGAATATCGACAAACTTTTAGCAGATCGAACCGATGTCGCAACGCGCCGCTTTTTGAGATTTGGTCTCGAGGCCGTAGGCCGACGGTTTGCCATTTTGTCAGTTGGAATTTTTTTGGGATTTGGGATTTTGGGATTTGGGATTTCCCTGCGGGCGGCCTCCATGATACTCCACCAGACTTCCTTCGACGGCGGGTTGTATTGGTCGTGTCCGCTCTTTGGGATGAAGTTTTCGAATGGGTTGCAGCTGAATATCGCGGTGTCGCATGTGACGAAGTATAATTCGTTCGAGGATTCGGTGTCCAGCGCATGGAGGCTCACGGGGCTGGAAACGTGGCTTGTTTGCGACGGGGAAAACAAATTGACGTGGCATCCGCCGTCAGGAGCCGATGTCAGCTTCGACAGGGATTTGATATCACGGCAGGAGGGCGTTGCAAGCAAAGGCTGCAAATTGGCGGCTGTGTCGGGGGATGAATATATTGTGACCGACGCGGATTCGACGCAGTGGGTTTATGAGCGCGGTTCGCTTGCGAAGGTTCGTTTTGCAAAGGGCGGCGAGGTGTCGTTCAAATGCGTCAATGGGTTGATTCGCGAGATAGCTTACGGGAAAACCGTGATTTTCAGCGTGCAACAGAGAAATTCCACTTTGTTTCTATACGCCGGGGATCGCACGGTGGCGGCCATTCGTTATGAGAGGAGCAGTCAGTTGATAGAATCGATTATTTTCGAGGACAGGAGGAGGCCGGCGGTGAAATTTGGCTATGAGAATAATAATCTCGTGTCGATAACCGAGGGCGACGCGGTGAGTTATGAGTTTGATTGGGAAAGGGTGGGGTTTTTGAGGAGTTATTTTTCCGTGTTGTTGTTTCCTTGTTATCTTTGTTCGGACGGGAAATACACTTATGGTCATGAATTTTATTTCGGCAACGCGACAATGACGGCCACGGATGCCGCCGGGCGGCGGGAAAGGAAAACCCTGAATCTGAAAAGCGGATTGGTGACAGACAGGTAGCGAAGTTCTGAAAGCCTGAAGGCTGAAGGGGGAGATGGGTTAATGGGTTAAGGTTAAGGGTTAAGGGTTAAGGTTAAGCACAAACCAACGCACCGGAAACTAAACCCTTAACCTTAACCCTTAACCTTAACCTTTCAGGTTTTCAGGCCTTTTTCTTGTCTACGATGTCGCGCGTGCGGCGGGTGGCCACCAGGAAGACATCTTCGAGCGTGGGTTGTTCGCGGGCGAGGCCGCGGAGGCGGAAGCGCGCGTCGGCGGCGAGGGCGCGCATCAGGGGTTCGCCTATCGGGTCGTCGCGGTCGGTCACGAGGTCGAGCATGCGGAAGCCGTCGGAATCGGGCGCGGTTGTGTGTTCGATTTTTAGCGTGGGTTCGACGGTGGCGAGCGCGGCGGGGAGTTGGTCGAGGTCGCCGGAGATTTCAATTTTGTAGAGGGAGCGTCCGATGATGTCGCGGCGCAGCTCGGCGGGGGTGCCCATCGTGACGAAACGGCCTTGGTTGATGATGAGCACGCGGTCGCAGGCGACTTCGATTTCGGGCAGGATGTGCGAGGAGATGATCACCGACATGCGTCCGCGCAGGCTGGCGATGAGGTCGCGCACGAGTTGGATTTGGTGCGGGTCGAGGCCGATGGTCGGCTCGTCCATGATGATGATGGGCGGCTCGGCGAGGATCGCCTCGGCGATGCCGACGCGCTGGCGGAAGCCTTTCGAGAGTTTGCCGATGATGCGGTAGCGTTCGCGTCCGAGGTCGCAGATTTCCATGACTTCGGCGATGCGCGAGGAGAGTTTGCGGCGGCGCAGTTCCTTGAGGCGTCCGCGGTAGTGGAGGTATTCGGACACGCGCATGTCCTCGGGCAGCGGGTTGTTTTCGGGCATGTAACCGATGAGGCGTTTGACGTCCTCGGGTTGCGTGGCGACGGGGATGCCGTTCACGAGCGCGATGCCGGAGGTGGCCGGCAAGTAACCGGTGAGGATGCGCATGGTGGTGGATTTGCCCGCGCCGTTGGGGCCGAGGAAGCCGAGGATTTCGCCGCGGCGCACCGTGAAGCTGAGGTTGTTGACGGCCATGTAGCCAGCGTAAGATTTCACGAGGTTCTGGACTTCGATGGCGGGCGTGAGCGGTGTTGGCTGCGTGGTGTCGTCGGCGGACATGTTGGTGCGGTGGAGGCGCGGAAGCGCGCGCGAGTATGCGCTTGCGCGCGCTTGCGCGATGGCCCGACTTTTTTCGACTTAAATCGATTTAAGTCGATTTAAATCGATTCAAGTCGATTCAAGTCGAAAAAAGCCGGCTCAATCCGGGCGTGATTGGCGCGCTTCCGCCGGCACGAGCAACGCGCCAACCAGCGAGCACGCGCACACCAGCGCCGCTACGCCCGTCCAGCCGAGAAACTGCCACGCGTAGCCGCCCGACCAGCCGAGCAACGACGCGCCGATGTAGTAAACCGTGAGGTATTGCGCCGACGCGATTGCCTTGCCCGCGCCCGCGCGCTGGTTCACCCACGCGCCCGCCGTCGCGTGCCCCGCGAAAAACCCCACCGTGACAAGCGTCGCGCCAACCAGCACCGTCGCCAGCGTGTCGGGGATGCTGATCAACGCCCCCGCCGTGTAACACAGCAGCGTGACGCGCAGCACGTTTGCCACCCCGAAACGCCGCACCAGCCGTCCGCACATCGGCGACGCCACCATGCCGAAAAAATACACGAGAAAAATCATCGACACCCGCGCCTCCGAATAAAAAAACGGCGCCTTTTGCAGCCGGAAACAAAGGTAGTTGTAAGTCGCCACGAAACATCCCATGAGCACGCCGCCCTCGACAAACAACCTCGGCAGCAACGCATCGCGCCACTGCGCCGCGAACCTTCGCGCCAGCCCGCCGAGCGCGCCCGGCGACAACGCGCCCAGCCCCAGCGCGCCGCCCGGCGTCGCCGCGTGGCGCCGGTCGCCGCGCGGCAACGCGAAATAAAACAGCACGCCCGCCGCCAGGCAAATCGCGCTCACCGCGCCCGAAGTTTGCCGCCACCCCAAATGCCCCGCCATGAACCCGCTGAGCAACCGCCCCGCCATGCCCCCGAACGCCGTGCCCGCGATGTAGAGGCCGACCGTCCCGTGAACTTTTTCCGCCGGCACGTTGTCCGACAAATACGCCAGCGCCACCGCCGGCAGCCCGCCGAGCGCCAGCCCCATCAACGCGCGCAAAAGCAAAAACACATGCCACCCCGGCGAGAACGCCGAGCACACCCCGATGGCGCTCGCGATGATGACGGACGCGCTCATCAAATTGCGCCGGTTGGCGACCTCGGAAACGCGCCCCACCACGAGCATTGACGCCGCGAGCAGCAACGTGGTGAGCGAAAGCGCGAGACTCGCCGTGGCGGGCACGATGGGAAAATCCACCGGAAACTCCGGCAGCAACGGCTGCACATCGTAGATGAGCGCGAACGTCCCGAACCCCGCCAAAAAAAACGCCAACGACATGCGCCGCGAGGAACCCGCCGCGCCGCCCGCGCCCGCGTTTGAGCACGCGCCCGCATTCGCACCCGCGTTCGCATTTGCGCTCGCGCCCGCGCCCGCGTCGCGCGCCGCCATGTTTGAAGTTGAGTCCATTTTTTGACTCGCGCGACCCTACGCCACCGCGCCCGCGTCTCCAATGAGAATTTTCTGGCCGCGCCCGAAACACTCGCGCAACGTCGCACATCACCGTTTTTCCCATGAACAAAAACAAAAAACTCAATCTCTCCAATCTCTCCCGCCCTGCCATCGCCGTTGCCGCCCTTTCAGCCCTTCAGCCCTTCGGCCTTTCAGCCCTTTGTTCGGAAGCGCCTCCGGCGCGTCCGAACATCATCCTCATCCTCGCCGACGACATGGGCTACGGCGACATCGGCCCGTTCGGCTCCAAGAAAAACCGCACGCCCAACCTCGACCGCATGGCCGCCGAAGGCATGAAGCTCACCAGCTTTTATTGCGCGCCCCTCTGCACCGCCTCGCGCACGCAATTCATGACCGGCTGCTACGCCAAGCGCCTCTCGATGCCCAGCGTGCTCAGCCCGATGTCCCGCGTCGGCATCAGCGCCAAGGAGCACACCGTTGCCGAACTCCTCAAAACGCAAGGCTACGTCACGATGATCATCGGCAAATGGCACCTCGGCGACCAACCCGCGTTCCTGCCGCTCAAGCACGGCTTCGACGCCTATTTCGGCCTCCCCTATTCCAACGACATGGACGGCGGCGGCCCGCAGCACCACCCGCCGCTCCCGCTCGTGCGCGACGCCACGCCCATCGAAGTCATCACCCCCGAAGGCCAAACCCACCTTGAAGAACGCTACACCGACGCCGCCTTGCAATTCATCCGCGCGCGCGCCGCCGCCAACAATGCAGTTTGGAGCGGCAGCTCCCCAATCCAAAATCGAGTTCCGAGCGAAGCGAGAAGCCTGACATCGAAAATCGAAAATTCCCAACCCTTCTTCCTCTATTTCGCGCACACCGCCGTCCACAAACCGCTGCACCCCGGCCCGAAATTCGCCGGCAAATCCGCCAACGGCCCCTACGGCGACTGGGTCGAGGAAATCGACTGGAGCGTCGGCCGCGTGCTCGACACCGTGCGCGAACTCGGCCTCTCGCAAAACACCCTCGTCATCTACACCAGCGACAACGGCCCCTATCAACTCCAGCCCGACATGGGCGGCGTCGCCGGCCCCCTGCGCGGCGCCAAACGCAGCACCTACGAAGGCGGCATGCGCGAACCCACCATCGCCTGGTGGCCCGGCAAAGTCCCCGCCGGCGCGAGCACCGACGCCCTGGCCGGCAACATCGACATCCTCCCCACCTTCGTGAAACTCGCCGGCGGCTCCGTCCCCACGGACAACAAAATCGACGGCGTGGACATCTCCCCCGTCCTCCTCGGCCAGGCGGCGCAATCCACGCGCGCCGCGCAGTATTATTTTTCGGGCAACACCCTGCAAGCCGTGCGCGCCGGCCCCTGGAAACTCGCCATTGCCAGGCAAAACGAAGCCACCAGCGCCGCCACCGCCAACCCCTACAAGTATGACCCCAAATTCGTCCCCCAACTCTACAACCTCGACACCGACATCGGCGAACGCCACGACGTTGCCGCCGCGCACCCCGACATCGTCAAGCAACTGCAAACCCTGATAACGGCAATGGACAACGACCTGGGCATAAATCACACCGGCCCCGGCGTGCGCCGTTCCGGCTACGTCGAGCACCCCGTCGGCCTGTGGGTTCGCGGACAAGAGCCGTCGAAAGAAACCATCGCGGAACATTACGACACCGAGGACTGAACATCACGATCAGCACGACGCGCCACGAATAACCTGTCCTGTCCCATCACAACACATCCCATGAAATCGAAATCTCACCTCCTGCTCGCCGCCCTCACCCTCGCCGCCCTCGCAATCACCCCGGCAATCGCAACCGCGCAAGAACAACCTGTCCCTGCCGTCCCCGCTCCCGCCCCCGCTCCCTTCGACGGCCTCAGCACCAACCTCGGCAACCTCCACCGCCTCTCCGACGCGCAAACACGCTCCATCAGCCCCGAAAACTTCACCGGCGAACGCGCCGGCGGCGCCAAGGCCGACCCCGAAAAAGACAAAGGCAAACGCAACGTCGCCAACTCCGCCAACGCCGCCCGCGAACTCGGCCTCGGCTGGAAAGTCAACCCCCTCGTCCGCATCAACCCCGGCGAAACCCTCACCCTCGCCGACATCGACGGCTCCGGCGCCATCCAGCACATCTGGATGACCGCCGGACGCGACTGGCGCCTCTCCATCCTCCGCGTTTATTGGGACGGCGAAACCACGCCCTCAATCGAATGCCCCCTCGGCGATTTCTTCTGCATGGGCCTCGGCAAATTCGCCCCCCTCTCCTCGCTTGCCGTCTGCGTGAACCCCGGCAGCGCCTTCAACTGTTACTGGACAATGCCCTTCCGCAAAAAATGCCGCGTCACCCTCGAAAACCTCAACCCCGAACAAATGACCCTCTACTACCAAATTGACTACACCCTCGCGCCCGTCCCCGCCGACGCCGCCTATTTCCACGCCCAATTCCGCCGCGACGCCCGCACCCCCGACACCGCCGCCACCGACTACACCATCCTCGACGGCGTGCGCGGACGCGGCCAATACGTCGGCGTCTACCTCGCGCTCGGCACGCGCAACAAAGGCTGGTGGGGCGAAGGCGAGATAAAATTCTACATCGACGGCGACGACAAACACCCGACCATTTGCGGCACCGGCACGGAGGATTATTTCTGCGGCTCCTACAACTTCGAAGACAAAACCACGAAACGCTACCACCCCTTCAACACGCCCTACACCGGCCTGATACAAGTCCTCCCCCCTGATGAAATCTACGTCCCCGGGCAACGCTTTGGCCTCTATCGCTGGCACATCGCCGACCCCGTGCGCTTCACGAAAGACCTGCGCATCACGCTGCAAGACCTCGGATGGAAAAGCCCCGGCCTCTATCTTGCGCAACACTCCGACATCTCGACGGTCGCCTTCTGGTATCAAACCGAGCCTCACGCCCCCTTCCCGCCGCTCCCGTCCAAGGACGAACTGAAAGCCGAGTGACACTAACTGGCAGGGGCGGACCCCAGACCGCCCGACGCGACGCTTAGCGCGAAGCGCCTTGGAGTGCCTTGGAGTGCGGGACTTTAGTCCCGCTTTCGACGGGCCAATTTATTGGCCCGCATTGGCCCGCTTTTCTTCTCTCTGGCGGCGGGATGAATCCCGCCGTCAAAAGCGGGACTGAAGTCCCGCACTCCAAGGCGCTTCGCGCTACTGGATGGTTTTTGCACTTCGCGCTCACGCGCGCGGGTGGGCGTGGTTGTAGATTTCGCGCAAACGCGCGACGCTCACGTGCGTGTAAACCTGCGTCGTGTTCAGGCTCGCGTGGCCGAGCAATTCCTGCACGAGCCGCAAATCCGCGCCCGCGTTGAGCAGATGCGTCGCGTAACTGTGACGCAACTTGTGCGGCGAAATATCCAACGGCAAACCGGCGAGCGCGAGATAGCGCTTCAACATGAGCTGCACCTCGCGCACCCCCATGCGCTCCCCGCTCTTCGTGACGAGCACCGGCGCGCCGGACGAGACCGGCGCGCCGGACACGGCAAGCCCGCCGGACGCAGCGGACGCGGCGGGAAATTTTTCGCGCGCGAAATCGTCGCGGAATTTTTTCAACACCGCCATCGCCACGCGCCCGAGCGGGCAGAGGCGTTCCTTGCGCCCCTTGCCGAGCACGCGCGCGACGCCGTTTTCGAAATCGATGCCATCGTAATCGAGCGCGACGACCTCGCTCACGCGCAGCCCGCCGCCGTAGAGCAATTCCATCGCGAGGCGGTCGCGCCACGCGGTGAAGGCGTCGGCGTTTTCGTTGTTTTCGAGCAGGAGCATCGGGGTCGCGAGCAGGCGGCGCATTTGCTCCTCGGTGAGAAATTTCGGCAGCCGTTTTTCGAGCTTGGGCAATGGCACGCCGGTAAACGGGTTTATTTTCAAGCGTCCCTGGCGCAGCCAGTATTTATAAAACGCGCGCAAGCCGGAGACGTGGTTGTGCAGTGTTTTCCGGTCGAAGCGCGCCTGCGCCTCAATGATGAAATCGCGGATGTCGCGCGAAGTCAGCCGCGCGAAAACGCCGCCATCGCCACCGCCGCCGCTGCCGTCGCCGGCGAGCCGCGCATTTTTCAACCACCGCCAGAAATCCTCGAACGCCTGTTTGTAATTGCGCGTGGTGTAGCGCGAGTAGCGGCGCTCTTTCGCGAGGTGGTCGAGAAACGGCGCGAGCCATTCGCGCGCGATGTTGGCGGGGATTTCGTCCGGCATGTGTCGACTTAAATCGACTTAAATCGATTTAAGTCGATTTAAATCGATTCACGTCGAACAGGAAGAAACCTTCTTCTCCACCTCGCCCATCACGCGGGCCGCGTGAAGCCGCAACGCCCCCTCCGGATCAAGCCCGCGCTGGCGGGCGGCGGCGGCAATTTCGAAAAGCATCTGGCCGAGCTGCTCTTCGTCGAGACTCGCGGCGAGCGCCTGCACGCTCGCGTCGTCAACGACGCCGTCGTGCGCGAGTTTTTTCTTTTCGATTTGTTTCCACACCGTCTCGGCAAACATGAGCGCGGGCAGGCGCGGGGGCAGCTCCTTGAAAAGTTTTTCTTGCTCCGCGCCGCCGCCACCGCCAGCGCCCTTGGCGGCTTTTTCCTCTTTTTTGATTTTGTCCCATTGGACGAGGACTTTGTCGGAAGTGTCCACGCCGTCGCTGCCCGCGCCCGCGCCGAAGACGTGCGGGTGGCGGCGGATGAGTTTCTCGTTTATCTCGCGTGCGACATCCTCGAAGTTGAACAAGCCGCGCTCCTCGGCGAGCCGCGCGTGGAAGACGACTTGGATGAGCACGTCGCCGAGTTCCTCGCGCATGTGGGGCATGTCCTCGCAGTCGATGGTTTCGAGCAGCTCGCTGGTTTCGTCGATGAGGCAGCGGGCGAGCGATTTGTGGGTTTGCTCCTGGTCCCAAGGGCAGCCGCCCGGCTCGCGGAGGCGGGCCATGGTGCGCTTGAGTTTTTCGATTTCGGTCATTGCGGTTTCGGACATGAGGCTGTGATAGCCGGTCGGCGCGGGATTTCAAACGGCAAAAAACAACCGCTTGTTTTTCCTGGCGCGCGCAATTTAGGGGTTTTCATGGGGCGGGCCGGAGTGAAACATCTCGCGCAACATGGAGCCGCCGCCCGCCCGCACAACCACCACCGCTCCCACGCCGCCGCCCGCGCGCTGGCCGCGCTGGCTGCCCGCGCTTGTTTGCGCGCTGGCGGGCGCGGCGCTGTTCGCGTTTTTCGGCAACGCGACGCGCGGCTACATCGACACGCGCTCCGTGTTCTGGTGGTGGGGCGCGCAATGGCTCAACCCCGCCTCCGACACCCAACATGGCCCGCTCATCCTCCTCGTGAGCGCATGGCTCTTCTGGCGCAACTTGCGCAACGCGCTGCCTGCGTTTTCCGCCAACGCCTCCGCCGCCGCTGCCGCGCCCGCGCTCGCCGCCATGCTCAGCGCCCTCGCGTTGCACCTCGTCGGCTACACGATGCAGCAAACGCGCGTCTCCATCGTGGCGCTGCTCGTGTTCGCGTGGGGAGTCCTCGCGCTGTTCGGCGGACGCCGCTGGGCGCGCGCCGCCGTGTTTCCGC
>Ga0123357_10011687_pt1 | contig 11280 bp, 13 predicted proteins | sample TergutEmb28metaG_FD_89873 | JGI IMG/M metagenome (GOLD analysis project Ga0123357, IMG submission 89873) | Embiratermes neotenicus P4 segment gut microbial communities from Petit-Saut dam, French Guiana - Emb289 P4 | ecosystem: Host-associated > Arthropoda: Insects > Digestive system > Gut ...
ATAATGGTCGCAGGCTTTTTTTCGTGCTGTGCCTTGCCAAGCAGTTCACTCAACGCAATTTGTTGTGCCTTGGTCAAATCTTTCAGTTGGTCCAGAAGTTCAGCAAATTTCTGCTTCCTCATGGGGAATTTTGGGGACACATTACTAAATTATTGTCCTTGATTTCCCAACGGCAATATACGGTGTAGGAAATAATTTAGTAATATGTCCCCAAAATTCCAAAAATTTGTCTGCGGATCGAGGCTTGTCCGCTCCATTGCCAACGCCGAAGCCGGACGGGTGACTGTTCGCGAATTGCTTGAGAGCTAAACCCTGCGGAAAGCTCCGGGCAATACGGCGTTTCGTTCCACTAAGCCCATAATATGATAGACTAGGCGCGCCGCCGCGTAGTCGGACGCGTACAGGCCCGGCACAGGGGCAAGCTCCATAATCAGGCGGTCAAGGCTGGTCATTGCCGGTGCCCTCCGCATCGGTTTTGGCGAGTGCTTTTACAGCGCGATCAAAATCGCTCTCAAGCTGTCGCATTTCCCGCGCGCGGTACAGTTCAAATTCCTTTTCAGCTTTTTCAATAGCCTCTTTGCGTGAGATCTTGCCTTTGCCCACGAGCAGCGCGCGCCGGTTGGCCAGCAGTTGGCGGTCAAGCTCGGCAGCCCAGTCCGCCATCGTCATGGCGCGTTCTTCCAATGCTTGCAGTTCGGCATAATCCAAAAATTGCGATACCAGCAGATTCAGCACCTGCAACTCTTTTTCGCTCAAATAGTTTTTGGCGACGCGCACATCCCTTTTCGTGACGTAATCACCCTGGAAGCTGGTCATGCCGACCAGGGGTTTTTGCTTGTCTACGCGCTCGAAAATGACTTCCGCCGCCGTGTGCTTATGCGCGGCATAGTGTATTTTGTTCTGCACCGATGCAAAAAACTCCCGCGTAATATCCGCTTTGGGTTTGTAGTCAATCGCGGTCGCGTAAATATCCGTCACTTGTTGATACAGGTTGCGTTCGCTGCTGCGGATGTCGCGGATTCTCTGCAACAGTTCACGAAAATAGCGCCCGCCGCCGTTTTTCAGCCGCTCGTCGTCCAGTGCGAAGCCCTTGCGAATATACTCGTTCAAGCGTTTGGTCGCCCACTGGCGGAACTGTGTGCCGCGCAGGGACTTGACGCGATACCCGACGGAAATAATCACATCGAGATTGTGATAATCAACTTGGTACGTTTTGCCATCAGCGGCAGTTGTTGCAAAATTTGCAACAACTGCATTTCTCTCTAATTCTCCTTCGACAAAAATATTTTTAATATGGCGTGAAATCGTTGACTTATCGCGCTCGAACAGCATAGCCATCTGGTCAAGCGTCAGCCAAACGGTTTCCGCGTCAAAGCGCGCGTCAACAGCTATTTTTGCATCATCCGTCTTATAGATAACAATGTGATTGTCAGGCTTGTGCATAGGGCCTTCCTGCAAATCCCCTCTTCACCTGGGCAATACGGCGTTGCGTTCCACTAAGCCCATAATATGATAGACTAGGCGCGCCGCCGCGTAGTCGGAGGCGTGCAGGCCCGGCACAGGGGCAAGCTCCACCACGTCAAAGCCTATCACCCTGCGCTTGTGGATACAGCGTTCAATGATAGCCAGGGCGTCATACCAGCCCAGGCCGCCGGGAACCGGCGTGCCTGTCGCGGGAATGCACGCGGGATCCAGTCCGTCCACATCAAAACTGACATAGACGCTTTCGGGAAAATCTGCGGGCAGCAAGGCGGCGGGTACGCCCGCGCGCGCCACATCCCGCGCGTCAAGGAAATGTACCTTGAAGTCACGGCGCGCTTGCACTTCTTCCAGACAGAGATCCCGCACGCCAAACTGCGCGAGACGCAGCCCCAAATCCTCCACGGCGCGGCGCATGACCGACGCATGGGAATAGAGGGAATCCAGGTACTGGAATCGCAGATCCGCATGGGCGTCTATCTGCACGATGCCGAAATGACCGTGCCGTTCCGTGAGCGCCCGCAAGACGCCCAGGGTGGCGCTGTGTTCGCCGCCCAGCAGCACCGGCAGGGCATTGTGGGCCAGCGCCTCCTTCGTGCTGCGCTCGATATGTTGCAGCGCCGCTTCCATGCCGCCGCTGCAGTCCACGACCTGGGCCGTATGAATGCCAAGCGCGCCGGGGCAGGAAGATCCGTCCCAAGCCTCAAGCTGCTGCGAAGCTTCCAGAATCGCCGCCGGACCGCGCGCGGCGCCCTTGCCGTAGGAGACCGTATGCTCCAGAGGCGCGGGGATAATGTGGAACAAGGCGTTTTCCGGCGCGGAGGGCGCGTATTCGGAGGCGAAAAAGGCGGAGGTCACGAAGCGCCCTTTTTCGCGGCACGCCGCGCGCGCAGCCAGTCGTACCAGGCGTTCAGTCCCTGACCGCTGCGGCAGGAGACTTCAAACACGGCGAGGCCGCGGTTGAGCCGCGTGGCGAAGTGCACGGCCCTCGCGGGATCAAAGTCCACATAGGGCAAAAGATCCACCTTGTTGAGCACCAGGGTGGAGGCAAGGCTAAAGAGCAGGGGGTATTTTTCCGCTTTGTCGTCGCCTTCGGTTACGCTCAGCAGGGCGATTTTGTCGTCTTCGCCGCAGTCGAATTCCACAGGACAGACCAGGTTGCCCACATTCTCGATGAAGAGGATGTCCAACTCGGCCGGATCAAAGTGCGCCAGCGCCGTCCGGATCATGGCGGCATCCAGATGGCAGCCGCCTTCGGTGTTGATCTGCACGGCTTTCGCGCCTGTGGCCGCTACGCGGCGGGCATCGTTATCCGTCTGCAAATCCCCCTCGATGACGGCCATGCGGAATTCGGATTGCAGCGCGCGTAAGGTGCATTCCAGCAACGAGGTTTTACCCGCGCCCGGGGAACTGATGAGGTTGAGCGCCAGAATGCCGTGGCGGGCGAACAGCGTACGCAACTCGCCGGCAATCTTGCTGTTTGCTTCAAGGATATTGCGGATGACGGGTATTTCCATGTATTTTTCCAGGCTTATTCCGCCTCAAGCTGTTGCAGGTACAGTTCGCGTCCTTTTTCCACCGTATGCCCCCGTGTTTCGCCGCAGGCGGGGCAGGGGGGAAAGAGCGGCTCCTGTGTGCGCCCGGGACTGAAGCTTGCGCCGCACACGCAGCGCAGGACAAGCGGCTCTTCTTCCATCTCCAGTCGCGCCCCTTCAAAGGGGCCGCCTTGGGTGAGGGCTTCAAAGGCAAAGGACAGAGCCTCCGGGACAACGTTCGCCAGCGCGCCGTGCCGGACGCGCACCACATGGAGCTTGGTCAAGTGATGCTTTGCGAGTTCCTCTTCAACGAGAGCCAAGAGCGTTGTGGCGAGAGACAGTTCGTGCATCGCGTGACAATAGCGCAAACGCGGCCTTGCGTCCAGCATGTGAGACGCGCATGTCGAGACGCGCATTGCATTTTTGCAGACACTGCGCTACCGTTATTGCCGGACGCGGAAATATGCTGCATGTTCCTCACGGGAGGCAAGCCCGATGGGCACGTTTATCGGGGTCTATTCTTCCTTACTCACAGAATCCTCAGGCAAGCGCGGCGCGAGCAAGCGTAAACAGTACTGGTTTGTCTGGGACTACGGGGATGCAGGCTATCACGTACAGGAGCTTGACGCGGCCTTCCAGCCTCAGGGCGAGTTTTTGCCCATGGACCATGCGAGCTTTCATGCGAGTTTTTCCCCTGAACCCTCCATCCTCGCTGCGCCCATCCGTCGTCCTGCGCCTGCGGGGCCGCTTCCGCAAAAAACGGAACAAAGCGCTCCGGAACACGGAGCTGAGGAACAGGCCGCCGTGGAAAATCACCTGCGGGCGCATTTCGGCGCCTTGCTGCTGAAGCTGCGGCGCGGCGACGATCTGCCGGGAACGCTCCAGGCTCTGCGGGATATCGCGGAGTTGGAGGAAGGCATTGTGCCGGCGCACAAGTACATGTTTACGGATTTCGGCATCAATCTGCGTAAGGGGAAACTGCCGGAGATCGCGCTGGAGCACGCCAAACGCGTGTTGGCGCTGGCGTCCGGCGACAGCCACGCGCATTTCAACATCGCCCGCATTTATCATGCCCTCGGCAAGTTGGACGAAGCGGAGCAGCACCTGCAGGCCGCGTTGGAATTTGCGCCGGATCTGGGCTGTGCAAGGGATTTTCTTGCCTATATCAGCAAGGAGCGCCACCAGAAGGAGTTTGATGCCCGCAGGGGGCAGCAGCGCTGGTGATGTCCTGGTGTCAAGATGAATAAAACTATTACGTTGCTTATTCTCGGGGTCATTTTTTTGGCTCTGCTGCTCATGGTGTTGAATGCCTCCAAGCTGCAAGATCGGCAAGATCTGCCGGCATCGTTGCCTGAAAAGACGCGCGTTTTTGTGGAAGGCTCTGTGCCCGCGCTTGCCCCCGCCGCCCCGGAGGTCCGGAGCGGCGCCGCCTTGGCGCCGCCTGTCCCGCAAGTCGCGCCTCAGCCGGAGGAGCGTGCCGCGTTTGAGCCGGAACCCGTTGTGGTCAAGACCGTGCCCGCGCAGATAGACGCCGGACAGGCCCCGGCTTTTTCGCCGCAGGCGGTCGCGCCTTCCCTCCCCGCCCCGCCTGCGGCGCAGGCCATACCGGCGCCGAACCTCGGACAACGGGGGGCCAAGAACATCACGAACATCGTCGTCTATGCCACCCAGGAAGGCGCCACCCTGCGCCTCGGCGCAGACGCGCCGCTGACGTGCACACCTATGCTGCTGCGCAATCCTGACCGGTTGGCGCTGGATTGCTCAGGGCAATGGCACGTCAATGTGCCCGGTGTGCCGCAGAACAAATTCATAAAGGCTCTCCGGGCAGGGCGGCAGAATGGCGCCACGCGTCTGGTGCTTGACCTCCACCAGGCGCCCGCCTCCTACCGGCTGGTTCAGACTTCGCCGCGGGGGCTTGACCTGCGTTTGCGCTGAGACCAGGCTCTCACAGGCACGGAGTAGGCATGCCCCCGTTCGGTTCGCTCGTGATTGTGGTTACGCCCAAGGGCAAGCGCCGTCTTATGCGCGTGGAAGCAGACCGGGACTGGCACAGCGCCGACGGTGTGCTGTCCATGCGGGACGTGGCCGCCGCCGACTACGGCGGGGAGGTCCGGACCAGCTTGGGCCGGCCCCTGCGCTTGCAGGAACCCGGTCTGTACGATCTTATCCAGGGCGTCAAACGTCAGACGCAGATCATCTATCCCAAGGATATCGCCTATATTTGCCTGCGGCTCGGCGCGGGACCGGGCCGCCGCATTCTGGAGGCCGGATCCGGTTCAGGCGCTCTGACGCTGGCGCTTTCCTGGTTTTGCGGTCCCAGCGGCGAGGTGCATAGTTGCGAAGCACGGGAGGAGTTCCACAAACTGGCGCGCCGCAACCTCACCTGGGCGGGTCTCGGCGGCAACGTGACGCTGCACCGCCGCGACATTGCCGAGGGTTTTCCCGTGCAGGGCGCGGATGCGTTGTTTCTGGACGTGCGCACGCCCTGGGAATACCTGCGCCATGCGCCGCAGGCGCTGAGGCCCGGCGCGCTACTCGGGTTCCTCTTGCCTACGGTCGAGCAGGTGAGCGCGCTGCTGCGCGGACTGGAGCAAGGTCCTTACGACGATGTCGAGGTGTGCGAACTGCTGTTGCGCCGCTGGAAAGCCCTGGCGGATCGCTTGCGTCCTGACGACCGCATGATCGCCCACACGGGCTTTCTGATTTTTTGTCGCTTGCAGGAATGTTCCGAAGAGTTCGAGTCCTTAAAGCCCTTAGGCACCCGCGAACGCAAACAGGAAGCGGCGCGGCAGAGCAGACGCGCCGCAACGGCAGAGCAGCCCTCGCCGTAACGGGCGCTACCCTGCAAACGAGTGCGGCCTGCCACATCGGCAGGCCGTCTCTGAAGGAAAGCTGGTTGCAAAAAAAAGAAGGAAGGTGCTTTTTAACTAGCAAAAAGCATGCCGGAGTTGTCCTGTCAAGCCTGTCCAGATCAAGCAAATAAATTCAGCGTATTAACGATATTATTGGAGACGGCGTTGATTTTTTCTGTTCAAAATTTTTGTCCGGGAAGCGGATTTCGCGTGGGATGCCGTTGTTCCGAGTTCAATTTTTTTACCTCATGCCGCGCTTGTGCGGCGGGACGTAGGCCGACAGTCGCTCCATCAGGATAAGATTTTCCGGGCCGCGATTTTTATTCAATGTTTCGTAGCGGTAGACGCGCCAAGCTTCTTCAGGCTGGCGTACCGCCCAGTCCAGCACCGCTTTGCTTTCCTCTTTCCCGCCGTCGTGGCCGCTGTAGCAATGGATGGACAGGACCGCGCCCGGCAGCATGGCGGGCAGCAGCCCGATCAGCGCCGCAAGGGTGGTGCTCGGACGCGTGGCGATTTCTTTTTCGCTGTTCGGCAGGAAGCCTAAATTGAACATGGCGGCGCGCACCTGGGGCTTGGCGGTAAGATACAACGCCGGATCAGGCGGCGTTTTGGCTGTCAGGCTTGCCGCAAGTTGCCCCGTTGAAGGCGGCATGGCGTTGCCTTGCAGGCAGTGGGCGATATTTTCGTGGCCCGTCAAAAAAAGCCGGACCCGCTCCGCCAGCCTGGCCTGCTCCAGCGCCTCACGGGTTTTTTCCAGGGCTTCCGGCTGGATATCGAATGCCAGAACCAGGCCGGTCGGCCCTGCCAGTCTGGCCAGAAACAGCGTATCATGGCCGTTGCCCGCCGTCGCATCAATGACCAGGCTGCCAGGCGTCACCGCCCGCTGTATGCTGGCATGGGCCAGTTCAAGCAGGTTGAGGCATACAGCCATCACTTCTCTCCTTAGTGCTTACTGCGCTGTGCCTCCCAGCTCTTTGCGCACTTCTCGTCCCTCAATGCCCGGCTCGCCCAGGCACAGCGCCTGACAGGCAGCTCCGGCATCCAGGCTGAAGGCATGTTGCTCCACACGCACGGTGCACTGCCGGCCCCTGGCGCCCCACTCGGCGGGGATGCTTGGATCATCCGGCGCCATGAAATGCAGCGTGACGGCGTCCTCCTCTTGCGTCAGATCCGTAAATTCCAGCACAGCGCCCAGCTTTTGGAAGCCTGGACAGTGCGGCAGGATGCGCGCCATGCTTTGCCCTAACAGGGCGTGTTTTTCTTGCGGAAACGACGCGGACGGCGTGATGACCAAAGGGGGGCGCATGGCCTGCGTACATTGGTGCAGCACCAGCCATGCGGCGACGCCGATAATCAGGAGTGCCAGCAAAGCACGTATCATATGCTCTCCGCCCTTATGCATTCGTATGAGGCTTTGGCATCAATTCGCTCAGGCTACCCGTCTCCGCGCGTCAGGTCAATGCGGCTCTTTTCTTTCTTGTGTGGACAGGCTATGTCTGGCTGTGTCCTTTACACAGCAGCAAGGAAAAAGCGTATGAAACTGACTGAGCTTATCGCCTCTCCCGCGCCCGGCGGCGCGCTGCCGAACCCCTACGTCATTGCCGAAGCCGGCGTAAATCACGAAGGCAGCATGGATATCGCCCGCCGCCTGATCGACGAGGCCGCCGCTGCCGGCGCGCAGGCCGTCAAGTTCCAGACCTACAAGGCCGCTACGCTGGCCTCCAGGGATTCGCCGGCCTATTGGGACACCAGCAAAGAACCCACCCAAAGCCAATACGAGCTGTTCCGCCGGCACGACAAATTCTGGAAAGGCGAATTCGAAGCCTTAAAGCGCCATTGCGACGGCGCGGGCATCGCCTTTCTTTCCACCCCCTTTGACGTGGAGTCCGCCCGCTTCCTGAACGACTTGATGGATGTGTACAAAATTTCGTCCTCTGACATCACCAACAAGCCCTTCATTGAATTGCTCTGTGATTTCGGCAAGCCGATCATGTTGTCCACGGGCGCTTCGCATTTGCATGAAATCGCCGAGGCCGCGGCGTGGATCGAGGCCAAAGGCAACCCGCTCGCACTGCTGCACTGTGTGCTCAACTATCCCACCGAGGATCGGAACGCCGGCCTGGGGATGATTCCGGCGCTACAGCGACATTTTCCGCAGCACTGCATCGGGTATTCCGACCACACCCTGCCCGGGGACATGAAGGTGCTGGAAATAGCCGTCCTGCTCGGCGCGCGCATCCTCGAAAAGCATTTTACGCATGATAAAAGCCTGCCCGGCAACGATCATTACCACGCCATGGATCAGGCGGACTTGCGGCGCTTTTGGGTCAATATGGAGCGTACGCTCGCCCTGGTCGGCCCCTTGCGGATCAGCGCGTTCGCCTCGGAAGATCCGGCCCGCCGCAACGCGCGCCGTTCCCTGGTGACAGCGCGGCCGGTGCGGGCAGGCGCGCGCATCACCCGCGAGGATCTGACCTGGAAACGCCCGGCCCACGGCATCAGTCCACGTGACATCGAAAGTGTGCTCGGCATGGCCGCGCGCGCGGATCTGGAAGAAGACGCGGTACTGCAATGGCGCCATCTGGAATAGCCTTGCCGCTTGCTGAATGACTATGCGCAAGACGCTTGTGTTCACGCATATGCCGGAAGGCGCGACGCCGGAAACGCACTTGGCGGCCGGCCCTTGGTGCTTTGCCGGGCGGGAGGAACTCTTTCCCGGCTGGGAGGCGCGTTTTGCCTTCGCGCCGGAGCCGCTGGGTTCCGATGCTGACCGGGAACGCGCGAAACAGCATGCCTGGGCTCTGCTGGCGCATTATCTGCCGCGCATGGGGCAGCATCTCAATCGGGAGCGCGGCGTGGACCTGCCCGCTGCATTCTGGGAAACGGCGCTCATGCCGTCCATGCTCATCGTCAGCCAGATGCTGGCGGAGCGTTGGCTGCGCGTACAGGCGCTGGTGGATCATTGGGGCGCTGCGCCGCTCCGGGCGCAGCTCTTGCCGGAATGCTGCGAATTCAGCTTTGCAAGCGATGGCGAGCTGATCAAGCAGGGTTTTTATGGCTATGCGTATAATCACTGGATTTTTTCGCGGTTGCTGGAAGCCTGTTGGCCGCCTGCCTGGGAAGCGGACATGCTGCCTCCCGTGCGGGAACATGCCGTCCCGCCCGCGTCCGGCCTGCGCGGGCATCTGCGCGCTTGGGCGCGCCGCCTCGCCTATGCGCCGCTTTTCCCGCATATCAAGGGTTTCAGCTCCTTGCGGTCGCTGCTGTTTTCCCTGGCCTTGTCCGGGAACAGGAATCAAGCCGACCGTTCCCTCTCGTTGCCGGAACTGGCGGATCGCTATGCGATCCCCTCCATTGCCGAACTCCGCTTGCCCCTGGATCCCTGGCCGCTTTTTTTGGCGGCGCTTCCGCGCTCTTGTATGCGCGCTCCGCTGCCGGAGACTATCAAGGCCGCGCCCCGCAAACGGGTACGGGTCGCCAGCGTGGCAGCCTTCCAGGATACGGCGTACCGCCTGCGCCTTGCCGCGTGGCGCGCGGCCGGGCATAAACTGGTCTACATTCAGCACGGAGGCAATTATGGGATGCTGCGTTGTTCGGTTGCCGCGCCGCTGGAGGAATACAGCCGGCACGCCTTTATCACTTGGGGTTGGACGCGGCAGACGCCCTTGGAAGGCAATTTCATTCCGCTGCCGCATGCCCAGACCTCGGCGCTGCATGGCGCGCATCGCGAGGCGGACGCAAGGCTGCTCTTTGTCGGCAACGGCATGGAGCTTTTCCCCGGCCGGCTGGATTCCAGGCCGCATCCCATGCAGCTTGTGGAATACCGGAGCATGAAAGCCCGTTTTTTGTCGGCCTTGCCCTCTGACATTCTTGCCCGCGTTCTGTATCGCCCGTATTTTGATCTGCCTGCCGCCTTGAGCGACTGGCCTTGGGCACAGGCGCGTTTTCCCCAGCTTGAGCGCTGTGTGGGATCGTTGGACGCGGCTATGACGGCCTGCCGCCTGTTGGCGCTGGATCACCACGGCACCACGTTGAATCTGGCCTTTGCGGCCGACACGCCTCTTGTCCTGTATTGGGATCCCCAGGCTTGGGCCTTGTGTCCGGAGGGCGAAGCCCTGCTGACGCTGCTGCACGATGCGGGCATATGGCATCCAACGCCTGAGGAGGCGGCAGCCGCCGTGGAGCGGGTATGGCCGGAGGTGGGCGCATATTGGCAGTCGGCCCGGGTACAGTCGGCCCGGCGGCGCTGGTGTGAGCGCTTTGCCTTGAGCGTGGACGCCGGCTTCAACGCGCAGTGGATGCGCGTCCTGAGAACGCTGTAACGAGGGTGAGGGGAAGATGCGCGCGTTGCTTCTGTGTCTGTGTGTGTTGTTGCATGCGGTTCCGGCGTTTGCGTCCGCCTCCGCGGGCTTGAGCGAGGCGGCGGCCGCCATGGAGCGTCAAGATTACGCGGCGGCCCATGCGACCCTCACGCCCTTGGCCGAGAGCGGCAATGCCGAGGCCCAGTATGTGTTGGGCCGGCTGTATGCCGCAGGGCAGGGATGCCGCAAGGACGAGGGCAAGGCGGCGGCCTTGTTCCGTCAGGCGGCGCGCCAGGGTGAGCCAAGCGCGCAGAACAGCCTGGGCGCCTTTTTGCTGGAGGGCCGCGGGGTGGGGAAGAACGCCGCCGAGGCGGCAGAGTGGTTCCGCAAGGCGGCGGATCAGGGCTTGGCGGCTGCGGAATACAATCTGGCTCTGCTGTATGCCGAAGGTCGCGGCGTGGCGAAAAATCCGCAGACAGCGTTCACATGGCAGCAACGGGCCGCCAACCAGGGCTATGCCCCGTCCCAGTATGTGTTGGGCTGGATGCATCTGCACGGCAAGGGCGTACAGCGCAGTGAAACCAAGGCGCTGCACTGGTTCCAGCAGGCGGCGGGGCAGGGTGAGCCCAGGGCTCAGAATGAACTGGGCAGTTTCTACGCGCAGGGGCTTGCCGTGCCGCAGGACTATGCCAAGGCCGCGGACTTGTACCGGAAGGCGGCGGATCAGGGCTATGCTCCGGCGCAGTATAATTTGGGCGTCTTGCATGAAGAGGGTTTCGGTCGGTCGCGGAATATGGAAGAAGCGCGGCGCTGGTACCGGAAGGCTGCCGATGGCGGCGACAAAGACGCGCGGGGCGCGCTGGATCTCCTGGACAAGGGCAAGACGGGCGCCGCGCGTGCCGGGAAAGATGGGAAAGACGGAAAAGACGGCAAGGACACAAAGAAAAGCGCGAAGAAAAGCGCAAAGAAGCAGGCAGACCCCGGGAAAGTGCAACAGAAGAAGAAAGCCCGGAAGAAGCAGGGTGGCGACGGCGTTCAGACGCCTTCAGCGCCCTGAAATATTCAGACAGGTACATACTCTCCACGCTTTCATGGCATGGGAAAACGCGTGTC
>Ga0123357_10011688_pt1 | contig 11280 bp, 5 predicted proteins | sample TergutEmb28metaG_FD_89873 | JGI IMG/M metagenome (GOLD analysis project Ga0123357, IMG submission 89873) | Embiratermes neotenicus P4 segment gut microbial communities from Petit-Saut dam, French Guiana - Emb289 P4 | ecosystem: Host-associated > Arthropoda: Insects > Digestive system > Gut ...
GACAGGCGGCGGACGCTTGTGAGTGCGGTAATGAACCTTTGGGTTCCGTGAAATGCGGGGAATTTCTTGACTAGCTGCAAAGCAGTTAGCTTCTCAAGAAGGACTCTGCACCATGGAGTAAGTTAGTAAGTAAGTAAGTATTACGTTAATCATTGTTATACTTCTTGTAATAAATTCTTTTTTGTCGTGTACTCCAGTTTAATTAGTAGTACATTTACCAAAATATACTCAAAATGTAGATCGCAACTCTATTTATTACTTAGTAATATATATATATATATATATTTGCTGTCTATAGGTTATTTTGATTACCTTGTTTGCAAATACATTGCAAACCTTGTCATCCAATTTTACTTTTTTATGAACAGAGCCGTTGTGTAAAATGCAAATTATTCATTTACCACTAATGCGTCAGATTTGTCACCATAACTTGTAAGTAGCTACATCTGTTGTGCAATATGTGGACTATATAAACTTCAATGTCACACAAATGACTGGACGTCCCACAGCCTTCAAAGAATGTCACAGAACAAGAAAATTCTTTAGGTAAGGTAGAGAGTATGAGTTTGTAGGACTGCACTGTACACTCACAGTATAGCCACAAAAATTCTTCGTATCGTACTGAGTAGGTGTGTTCCTCGGATTTTCTCTCTTCTTCTTAATAGATATGCTAGTACAATAATTTCTGCCTAGTCATCGCCGTTTACTCTTGTTCAACAGTCACCATTCTTTTTTTAACCATCTTTTATTTGTACTCCTGCTTTTACTTTCAATCGTGTCTTTATCCAGTTTAAATCTGTCTTTTATCAAATCCTATTTAATGATTTGTCCTTTTCATTCGAGAAGATGGTTGCTCGAACGTCTGTCTGTGTTATTTGGTCACCAGTCGCTACTGCCACATCCCACACAGGCGTGTTAACTAATTCATGCACTTAACACAGCACAGAGGTGGGGGCTGTGAAAAATCGTATAGTCATAACTAGGCATTGTATTAAACTAGGTCCTTATACCAACATTCACCCCCAGCATCAACATGAGGTACAGGTTTAGCAGAAATGTCATTCACTAGAGGAACGCACAAGGAACTACGTGAATCTGTCTGATGTTTAAAACTTTGTCTCCATTTGCTTCCTGTTTGAAGTCAAAGAATGTAACATAAGGGAAAGAAAGAATGAGGTGAAATTTAGGAAGATGCGCTATGAGGAAGTAACACTACGCCTGTATCTGATTTATACAGAAGCCTCTCACGTTTCGGAATTTGTACATGCAGTTCTGAATGTTCTGGTTCACTCACCACTAAGTTATTAGTTATTGTTATTGTTGTTGTTGCTGTTGCTGCTGTTGTTGTTGCTGTTGCTATTGTTGTTGCTGCTGCTGCTGTTGTTGCTGTTGCTGCTGTTGTTGTTGCTGTTGCTATTGTTGTTGTTGCTGCTGCTGCTGTTGTTGTTGCTATTGCTGCTGTTGTTGCTGCTGCTGCTGTTGTTGTTGCTACTGCTGCTGTTGTTGTTGCTATTGCTGCTGTTGTTGGTGCTGCTGCTGTTGTTGTTGCTACTGCTGCTGTTGTTGTTGCTACTGCTGCTGTTGTTCTTGTTGTTGTTGCTGTTGCTGCTGTTGTTGTTGCTACTGCTGCTGTTGTTGCTGTTGCTAATGTTGTTGTTGCTACTGCTGCTGTTGTTCTTTTTGTTGTTGCTGTTGATGCTGTTGTTGTTGCTGTTGCTATTGTTGTTGTTGCTACTGCTGCTGTTGTTCTTGTTGTTGTTGCTGTTGCTGGTGCTGTTGTTGTTGTCGGTGATCTGACACATAGTACAAAGATAGGCTGCAGGCTGGATTGTGGGTGTTTGTTTCCCGGTAAGGAGGGAAAATATTTTTTTTCCACCATGTTCAAACTGTCTCCTGACCAAGATGAGTTGGGATCTCATTAGCCAGAGATAAAGCTACCGGAACGTTAATTAGTTGGGAGGTAAGGAAATAATGGGGCTTTTATTATTATTATTATTGTTATTATTACATTGTTTTCTATTTATTATTTTTGTTTTTCGTATTGCTGTATGTATGTTACCTTTTACATTAATGCAGATTTTGTAATTATTGGTCATTAAAATGCTGAATCTACATGTAAATAAGCAAACAATTGAAATGAATTATTACGTTTGCTGTTATTGTTAGGTTCCCTTAACTGTCTTTATTAAATTATTACTATTTAATTATTTATTATATAGGACCCTTCTTAGCTTCGTTTATAACATTTGTTGCTGGTATTATCGTGTTATTTGTAATTTTTTATTTGTGTTCTTTTTTCCATTTCCAACTTTCCGGTTTGTTTATAATTTTCTTCTTTACTCTCTAGCTGTTCTAATGCTTGCCTGTAATTAGCTTTGTTCCTTCATCAGTCACTTCACTTTAATAAATGAATTATTCTGATTAATAATTTAATTGCTGCTAAGGGTGTTTCTGTTGCATGTTGGGATCACTGGGCAGCGCGGAGAGTTGCACAATGCAATAATGACTAAGTGGTACAAACCTTAGGTTCACGCCCAGTCATAGGCAGCTTTATACTTCTTTACGGAGACTCGTGAAATTGATTTGACTGATTACTCTGGATTCAGGTGGCTCAAAGGCATTCGTTCATTTTGAAAGTCAACGATAATGACAACTATCTTACGGCTGGCGGAAGTTTAATTACTTGAACGTTCCATACCGTCTGGTACTGCAGATAGTAACTCAAGTCTTGAAAGCCGAAGAAAAGTCCGGCACGAACCCACTTGATATAATCAGTAGGTTTGGCAATAATAACGGCTCAATTTTACCCAAATCTAATTCTTTGTTTTGTCATCTGCCGACTCAACATTCTGCCGATCAATTGCAAAGTGGCACGGGTACACAACTGCAACATACATAAGAAGAAACAAACAAAAAGAAATAACAAAACAGAGTTTAAAAACAAAGAAATAAAATTCAGTTAACTAACAAATCACACGTAACAAACAAGTTCGTTTCCGTTTTACGTTGATTTACGTGCAGATCAAGAGCCTACTGAGTACATGTGAAATCAAAAGGATTGAGCAGAACACGAACAGCAAGAAACAAAATTATTCGAGCAACGCACAGAAAAACGCGTAACAGAATAGTGTAAGTTTTATATCTAATAATAATTATTATTATTATTATAATTATTATTATAACTGAAGCTATTTATTACATTTCTCACCAATATCTGCTGTATCTTGTAACATACAAACACTCAAACTACGTAATAAATATAGAGGAAATAACGTTAAGCAAATACGCGAAAGATAATACAACAAAATAACTTGATTTACATTTCTAAGGAAAGTTACCCTCCAAGGAAATCGTATTGTTTCTAGAACATAACATCCGACTTATTCTGTTAACAGAGTTGGCACAACTGTCCCCAAAACTGGGTCTGACTTGTGATTAGTCGATATTAGAAAAATAATGTTCTATGGCTAATGTAGCTGATACACGAACACTAATAATGTCCGTCGTAGAGTGACAATTAATTATGTTCTTAGGAACAGTGCAAAGAAGTTCTGAAATCTAAACGCGCCGCTACATAGTAACATTTGCCATAAATACCAGACTGATATGACAGAATGTAGCGTGAATTTGTACGTGTATTTAGTAGTAATAATAGTGGCGTTAGGAGTACATGAGCATTTCATTCAAATATTTAGAAAAAAACTCCTGAAGAAAAGTAGGCACTTTGAAGACACAGGTCTAGATGAGAGGTTATGATTAAATGAATCTTAATGTTGCACGGTGCAGGGCTGTACGCAGAGCTTAACTTGCCCAGCTTACGGTCAATTAGCGGGATGTTGTTACCTAAGTAATTAACGTACGGGTTTAGTTGAGCAACCACAAGCTTATGTGAGTGTTGTTAGAAGGCATACTGAGGGTCTATTGTGAAAGAGTGTTACAGAGAAAGTTTTCGTGTCGCCTTTCAAGAAATGGAGCTTTTGTAATTCTTTTGACAGTAACATCTGTTTACGATGTTAAAGGTGTACTTAAAATCCAGTGGTTATTAGATATTCGTTTACAACGGCCCGCATCTTTGCTTTTGACTGTGGATATTTATGTAATTTAAAGGTGTTTCAGTGAAATACACGGCAAGAGACTAGGAAATTTGTAACTCTAATTGTCTGTCCTGATATCAGCTCGAGGCATTTGTACATGTTCGAAGCAAATTATAAACCTGGACAAAAACGCATGCGAGAGGCATTTTAGGGAACACTTTAATCCAAGAGGTAATATATTCCGAGAAAACGTTATACGAAGTGCACTTAGTGGAAACACATTCGTATTCTAGTTTTAATTGCTGTGAGAACGCAATCAATTGAGAGACTGTTAAAGTAATCTTATATAGAGTCCCAATTAACTTCCAAATTAGTGGCTTAATATTAATTTGGCGTACTTTATGTGATAATAGTGTACCGTGTATAATTGCGGCCCTTACGTCTAAGCAACAAATCAGGATGTCGTGTAGAAGGCATGAAGAAAAACTACAACATGTTCTTAACCTAGGCACCAATGAGATTAAGCCTCCAATCGCCTTTGTTAATTTTTAAGTCGTTTTAACTGTGCAGACTGTATGGCAGCAAACAGCCGGATGATTATACATGTCTAAGCATGTAACTGGAAAGCTGAAGTGGAAATGGTTCTAGCCTATTTTAAGGGGATGTTAGAGATATTGTCGAAAGGACTTCAAGTACAGCCGGTGTTCGAACTGTGTTATGAACTCCCTGTCTCGATGTGCCAACAGTAGATATGGCACACACGAGGTCCCGTTTTGTGCTTGGATCAGTGCTCTAATCTGTGCATTTAAAAGGAACGAGTCAGATACACCATCTAAAAATTATAAAGCAGACTTTTGCGTAGAAGCACGAGTAATAGAGGACGAGATAAACAATGTAAGGACAATGTAACATTGTGGCGCTTTCGCGTAATGTTTGTACCTCCTCGACTCTCCTAACAGCCTGCTAGTTCTGTTTGTTCCGACGTTTTTCAAATATTCTCTTTTTTCTTTACAATTTTCAATTACCTCGATAATTAAAGTGTATTTTCAGTGTAAATTTTATTAAATGTGAAATGGTATTGTTCTGTAACTTGTACAAAATATTTATGTGAAACTCTATTTTTTTATAATTCATTAATGTTTGTTAACCTATTGATTGTTAAAACCTATCGCCATATTACTCACGAACCAGCAGTTTTGTCATAACCCACCGATACACAAAGAGCATTCAATTTTACAGGACACAAAAAATAGGTGACCGACCCTCAGTAGACCAATACTTCAGCATGTCATGCTTTTACGAAAGCACAAGCAGAGGTATATTTTGTGGACACAAAATTTGTAACCCAACTGTCTAGCAATGCGGGAATCTCAGTTGAGGTCAGTTGCGTGGGTTACGACAAATTGTTGTCTCATAAACGATAAAAAAGATTTAACAATTAAATTTGGAATAAATTATACAACTTAATCTGATTTCATTCATAACATTGTTTGCTTTTCTCTAAATACAATTCATAATTGTATGCCTCATTCGAAATAGAGTCAAAATTAAAAAAAACAAAAAAGGAGAAATGTTTATGCTGCTGCAAAGTTTTTCCAGACACATACAGAGAAGGGTTTCCTAAGTTTATTTAAATATTCACTATAAGGAAATATTTCATGTGAAAGTTTTACATTTGTATTTAGCCCTTATGTAATTTTGCTTTAGAGAGTGAAACTTGTGTACGGAATAAAAGAGAGGAACAACGTTTAGAATCAGCACAGATGAAATTTTTGGGACACTTGGAATAACAAAACTAGATAAAGAAAAGAATCAATGTATTAGAGAAAAAATGGGAGCTCATAACATAGTAAAGGAAATAAAACATTACCAGAAAAAGTGGCTGCAATATGTACAGAGGACGAACACAAATAGAATAGCAAAACAAGCTCTAAAATATCATCCAAAAGGACGAAGGAACATTGGACGACCGAGGAAGAAATGGAGGGACCAACTTCATCTTGAGGATCAAGGAACAGGAAACACGCCTAACCCTTCAGGAACATGACGATGATGATGATGATGATAATTTAGAGGGGTTTTCAGTTTTGGTCATTTCTGATAAAATTGTTACACTTAAATGTGTGCTCAGAGGAAAACAGAATTTGTCTGATTATGACTTATCATAATTACAGTAGAAGTGTTTAGTACTTTCAATCAATTCTGAGCAATTCGGTAATGCTTAGTTTGTGCTTCAGGTGAAGAATACGTAGTTGCACGTGATCAGTACCTATCGAAGATAGAGTAAGAATGGGATTCACATTGAGTGACTCCTGAGAAATTCTATAACGGTGAGTGCAAATCTGAAACATTTTGAAGACTATATCCAGAACATATTTTAGCACCGCACAGAGCAATGCTGGCTGTGCTTGCGGCACCATCTGTTGCTATGCTGCCACACTGTCGGCTGCTTCATGACGAGCAGTTTGGTCATAGGAATAGGTAGGTTTTCACCCCTTTTTGTAGGCCACGTAGGTCCTTAGAGTGAGGAGAGGTATACCTCTACTCTTTTATAGGACCTTCGGCACTAGATGGGGTTGGGGGTCAGCCCCACGTCCCGGCCGCCTCTACCCCCGGGAAAGAACCGGTACCCATTTTACAGGAGGTTGGGTGGTTCCCATGGCCAATATGGACGGGCGGAAAATCTCTTCCCCACCAGGATTCAATCCCGGACCGTCCAGCCCGTAGTCAGTCGCTATACCGACTGAGCTACCCGGCCCACGGTCATAAGTAGAGTCTGTAATAAAATGGCAGGTTCAAAATTTCGTCCTGAAATGTTAAAGTCGATTTACATTCTATATATGAATTCCGTTACTACGTCACAGAAAGCGCTGTAGTTCCTTTCTGTTAAGTTTGGTGATAATGGCTGGAGTTTCAAGTGCTGACGTCACTTGACAACTTGTATGTAGACCCGGACACGAAACTTGAACCATGTCCGATCCAAACATTTTGAGACTGAAAAGCGGAAAAACAGAAAAATACCGCTTCATTATGCGTGAATTTTGCTTACTTTGCGCAAAATCCTCGTATGAAGATAAAGTGAGCTTGCGTCCTCTCTGCACTTTAGGCCACTGAGTTTGCCTCCAACTGTCATGTGGCCTACCTGTGTACCGAAAATGCAAATTTCGGGTCTTTGTCCTCCTACCGACAACCGGAATGAGAGATATGGCAAACTAAAGAATGATTTAAATTAACACACCAACCAAAGCACGTAAATAGTCTTTAATAATCTAAAATTTACATAAAAACACTTAAAACTCTCCTACACGTTTCGATCACACGATCATCCTCAGGGATCTACTTTGTTCCTTGCTAAAGTTACAGTTTAAAACACTCAGTGATTTACTTCGTTATATTAATTTGGTGCTGTGGCAGCATGTCGTGTGTTTGTGTGACTCACACATAACACACGACATACCACGTATAACGAAGTAAATCACTTAGTGTTATAAACTGTAACTTTAGCAAGGAACAAAGTATGCTCCCCGAGGATTATATATGATTGAAACATTTAGGAGCGTTTTAAGTGTTTTAATGTAAATTTTAGATTATTAAAGACTATATATGTTCATTTGTTGGTGTGTTATTTAAATAAACTACAAAACGCACGGTGCAACGATAAAGATAAAGAATGATATTTTGGAGCAGGTCGTGACAGCTCTCAGCCCCAAGCAATTCAGTTTAAGCTCTCAGCTTATGTCGCATTTAGTAATCTGTGACAAAGATACAGATTTGAAGATAATTGTCTTTAGGGATGATATGCCGTACAGTCTGGTAGGTATATGTCGACAGAAGGGTTAGGTTCCTCCGAAACGTCGGTGCACATCTATAAAGACTTTATGAATTTACGTCTCTGAATGCAATTACTTTCCATAGTCACTGGCTTGAAAATTCCAGACGTATGTGTTCTCATCACGTAGCATACGACGCACTCCCAACAGCATAATTCTACACAACATGACATGCTGCCACAACACCCTGTTTACAGAAACGAATTAAATTGTGAATGTTACAATATAACTTTAGCAAGGAAAAACATAGCTCCCTGATGATGATCTAAAAAAGATGGAAACATGTCGGAGTGTTTTTAAGTGTTTTTGATTATTTTTATGTGGAATTTATATAAGTGCAAGTGTTGGTTAATAATTGAAGTATAAGAAAGAGTTTTGTTAACCCTTTTTGTGTTGTTCTGTATATGAAGAAACTGTTCTCTGTTGTTAATTTCCATTGTCGCATATAAATTTATTTTTGGAAATTCAGTAAGTTTTACTGGTAAAAAATTGCGGGACAGGTTCATCTTACCCTTCTGTCAAGCAGCAGATAAATCAAGATTAAGAAATGCCTGTGGTTCGTCGTTGCTGTTCCGTGCGTGCCTTGGAAAAGGTTAAAATACCCTTACGTACCGATTAATGATCCAGCCTTCAAGTTTCACTGTAATTACAACGTAGCTGCTTGCGTGCCTGCAATGCTACAGTTTTACACAACTATAAAATCATAAATACCTGTCATGAAAATAAATATGAATTCATTATATTACATCATAGCACTTTTGCATTGGCTAGCTTTGTAGGGGTTTCAGCCATTAGGGAAAAGCAATTCTTTATTTTATGCGCATATATAAAATTAATCTATCACTGTTTTGAAGCCATAAGCATTATACATCCACAGAGCAGACGCCAAAGGAAAAAGAGAGAGACAGAGAGAGAGAGAGAGTGTATTCTATCCAACGGTATGTTTTGAAAACAAAATTGATTAGGCATAGAAGAGACAGACATGTGCCCCCTTGCGTACCTAGAACAATAATGTGATTATAATTACAGAACTCGGCTCATGTTTGAAGGGCATATACTAATATGACGGTGGAACTCACTGATGGTAGAACAACCCCTGTCCATGACCACCCTCCACCCCTGTATGAAATCAAACTAGCATTCATCCTGGATCACTTCTATACAATACGTTGGTTAGATTTAAATGCGACTATGTCCACAGTTCTGTGGAGGAAAAGAGCTTGTCTTTGCACGCGTTTGTGGAAGACCGGTTGCTAGATGCACTCAAGTGTGGAAAATACATCTGTCGGTCTTTATTCGCATCATGATCATCGTCATTAACGTCATTACCATCACGCAGTCACGAAGGTAAGAATGGTCTCTTACGTAATGGAATGTCAGGTGACATTTTGAGATGAATTGCAAAAATTTTGCGTTGGGCTAAGGAAAATATGTGGACATAAGTGGAGAATCTTAGTAATTAACCAACTTAATGGGCAAATTCTTGTTTTGTAATAAGTTTATTATATGCCTCTACATGTTTCGAGCATTATGTACTCATCATCAGGAGGTCAAAATTTTATTTATACACCATCTGGTATCATCACACCTGTAGGCGGCCGTCCGGTGCACAGGTTGAGAGAGGACTCGAAACATGTAGAGGCATATAATAAACTTATTATAAAAGAAGAATTTTTGCATTAAGTTGATTAATTTCTAAGATTATACTGAGATGCACGGTCAGCAAAACATCAAGAATAAGTGGAGAAATAAATAAAATAATTGTGGTATTGTACAAATATGAACTTTATGGTTTATACAAAGTTACAGTTTATTGTTAGAATATTGAAACGTAGGAGGGTACGATGGGCTGGGCATGTAGCTAGGACAGGCGAGACAAGTAATGTGTTTAGAATGTTGGTGGGGAAAACCACGATGGAAATGAAAACACAAAAGTTAGTTGTGTTTTAGTGAGACAACTTTTGAAGGTGGGAAGTGGATTATACCGGCTCAGAATCTTGTCAAAGGGAGGGATTTGGTATCGAAAACACACTTGCCACGGTTTTAGTTAGGAAGTGATCTAAATTAATTTTACTGTTTCATAATATTCTGTTACAGGGTTAGTTACCAAGTTGTATAAATTAATTCTTCTCCTTCGTCGCTTCCTATAATATATATTCGAATAATCAAACTGCGTCGAAATATAAAGTGAACAGTTTATTTTGTGGAAGGTAAGCGCGGTGAAATAATTGGCTAAGTGAAACTACTGGGGCTGGTATGTAGCGTGTTTCAGCTTCATTAGTGTGGACTTAAGCACGTCTGGTTCTCAGGCAGGTAAATATAATGCACCGGGCGTGCGCCTTAACTTAATGACTTAATAAGAACCCAATACTAGTTTGGGCTTACATTTTAAAGATTTTACTTCTCAGCAAGGGAGGACAAATTACTGATCCATTTCATGATTGTTGTATAGCTTCATTACAGGAGAGGTTTTCAAATTTATTTCTACAGCTTCGAAAGAAAGAAAGAAAACACCAGCATTCTTTGGAAATGACGTTGAGAGGCACACAGACAGGAAAGCGAGTATTTATCATCATCATCAAGACCACCACCACCACCACCACTATTAATACCACTACTACCGTAATTATTTATATTAACGTATTATTATTATTTGTGACTTAAATATGAATATAATACATTAACACAAAATATAATTAATCACAAATATTATAAGTATATTATTTTAAATCTTTATTGTAAAACCTGTGCCGGAGATAGAAAATTGCCTTCTTGTTATAAACAAATAGACACATCGAGCACTATACTGTGTATGCAGTACGGATATACTAATGTAAGTAGTATACATAAATTCTATATCGACAAATGGAATACATATCGGTACGTGGTGCAAGTACACTAGAGAAAGTATAGGTGAATTCCTATAGGACGGCTGGAGTGTATATGTAGTTCAGACAAACTGAAGAAACCGAGCTAGGAAGAAGAAAGTTAAGTATTCTGGAGATTTAAGAAGGACGAAACCTTCCATTTTCAAGAAAAGTTTTGAATATATGTGGAAATATGGTGATATCAGAGAACTCGTGTGTCTGTGTTGGAAATTGGGGTTTTAATGTGAATAAAAATCCAACAGATGCAACAGTATGCAGACGTTTATTCACTGGAAAACTACTCTATATGTTTCGGGTGCCACAGCACCCATCATCAGGAGTATTAAAAACTGTACCCGCAGCCTCCGGTACAGGTCATACTACTTGTACCGCTACTCCCCTGCTAAGTGGTCTGATCTGGACTCCAGACTCCAGACTCCAGATCAGACCACGTAGGAGGGGAGTAGCGGTACAAGTAGTATGACCTGTACCGGAGGCTGCGGGTACAGTTTTTAATACTCCTGATGATGGGTGCTGTGACACCCGAAA
>Ga0123357_10011689_pt1 | contig 11279 bp, 8 predicted proteins | sample TergutEmb28metaG_FD_89873 | JGI IMG/M metagenome (GOLD analysis project Ga0123357, IMG submission 89873) | Embiratermes neotenicus P4 segment gut microbial communities from Petit-Saut dam, French Guiana - Emb289 P4 | ecosystem: Host-associated > Arthropoda: Insects > Digestive system > Gut ...
GGCTGCGGGTACAGTTTTTAATACTCCTGATGATGGGTGCTGTGACACCTGAAACATGTAGAGTAGTTTTGCAGTGAATAAATATCTGCATACTGTTGCATCTGTTGGATTTTTATTCACATACAATTGCCTAGTAACATCCATGTTATTTTCACACAAAACTCATTGTTGCTTTCAGTTCATTAGTATTAGATTAGGAATGTTATTCCACTCTACAAGGGTGAACAGATGAGTTTCATAGAAGAGCCAAATTATAGTCTTCTTTTGAGTTTGTACACAGTGTAGCAGTTAAATGTTCTGACATTTTGAAGGAACATATTGTTTCCCTCCACAGAGTAAATGAATTGTTTTGGGGTGGATTCTGGAGTGATACCGAAGAAAGTTAGTCTTTTCAACTAAAAATGTTACACGTATTTCTTCACTGAATCACATGAACTTTTGATAACTGTTCACACAGGTTTTATCAATTATATTCATTAGTACTTTTTCCATTATCACAACACACAAGACAACATAACTCAAAGTTTTTGAAACTATGTGCTTCTGCCTTCAGGTGAAGTAACACTGCCCTCAAAACAAATTAACTACCATAAATTGGTTAGTTTGTTTTCAGGTCAATGTTACTTTACCTGAAGATGGAAATAAACAGTTTCGGAAATGTTGTGTTGTGTTTTCATAACGGAAAGGGTCCTAATAAATATAACCGATAAAACAAGCACTTCTTCAAGTTCTACCCACTTAATCCTTCATTATATACACTTCCCTATTACCTTGGCTGTCTATTTTTTTTTTACATGTTTAATAACACACAGATGAAGATAAAAGGCTTTGAATCAAATGTAAGCATGCATTTCCCAAATTTATTTAATGCTAATTCCCTCATAAACATCATTTCATGTGTTACCGTCATTCCAAGACTTGGATTATGCCACAGTTGCAAAAATTTATTAGGTAACATAAGATTACAATTTTCTCCTGCATTCTAATCAGACATGTAAGATATACTTACTTCCTTCTACATTCCTAGTGAGAGTGCCATTAACTACATGACAAATGCTGAAGCTTGTGCCAATGAAAAACCCTCCCTTGGCAACTCAGATCAGAGAAAAAAGGGTTTCACACATTCCAAAACTAAGTCACAACTGACTCAAACAATTTAAATTAACAATGCTGATGTTTCTTTTGTAATCAAGAAGCAGAAGAAAATTACATTGCATATCAAAATCCTCAAGCCATGTAATTAACTTGTCCAGGTTAGCAGTTCCTCCCTGCAAGTTCCCAAAGTCATCTTGCTGATTAATTGCAGTAGATACTGATTTTCCTCCTCTACGGCTTCGCTTTCGAGGTGGCATGTTGTCTGCCTGTATTACCTAAAACAAGAATTCACAAAATATTCAGTCTTTTATACTCTTACATGTAATAAAATTATGTTTAAAAATGGAACCCTTGTCTTAGTGGCTCAAGAAGAGCAGACATATCACTGTCTCCACTTAAACAAATAAGCTAAAAACAGCATATTTATAAAACAATGATGCAGATCATGGAAGTGAACAGTTAAAGTAGATCCTGACATCCTAACCTAAACTTCTGAAATGCCATTCCCTGCATTAAATCATGCAATAAAAACAAGGTATGTTGTCCACACACCATGGGTCCAAGAGTTTTCTCATCAAACTCTTGGCTATCCACTACACTATGAAATACTGTATGTTTTTGCAATGTGCATGATTGATAAACAGGAGTCAGAATAGCACAGTAAGTAAAGTGACTAGGCCACGGGCTAGACGATCCGGCATTCAAATCCCAGCAGGAAAAAGTGATCCCATCCTCCTTACCATCCACACAAGCTATGAGTCCCATTCAGACTTCCGTTCAATGGGTACTGAGGTTCTTTCTCAGGGTTAAAGCGGTCGAAGCATGAAGCTGACCACTCACCTCCATCTAGTGCTACACTTAAGGATGAATGCAGCTATACGTCTTGCCCCCTATATACCTTACTGGCAAGGAAAGAGACATTTTTACCGTTTTTTATTGTTGAAGAACCTTAAATGTAATCACGCCTAACAGTCAAGCCCCATAACTTCAGCAGCTTTCGGATTTTATTAAACGCTGTAGTCCTCAACAAGTTTTAGCTGTCTCTTTTCATAAATGATGCGGCCGTCATCGTAGCAAAGCATGGTGAACTTACTTTATAAATTTAAATGCATACAGCCCAGAAGTCATACAGCTATGAGCACAACTCATTGCCGAAGACATCAAGAAAAGTGGATGAAATTACTATTAATAATACACATACTTTAGCAAAGTAGTCTACACTAGGGCTTTACTGACATTTACTAACAAGTCACATGCAGAACGGCCAAAATCTTTTCACGCCCGGTGAATGAGCAACGGCCAAAATCTTTTGATTCACTCCAGCAGTCGATTTCCACTTTCATAGACAAAAGCGCGTTCACTTAAAACGTGTAACGCCGGCCTCTTTCCACCTTAGTTCCTTCAATAAGCCAAACCAAACCAACTTCTTCTATATTTATAAAATTCACAAAAAATGCACTAGTTTGAAAATTCAATCTCGGGAAGCCTGTGACACAGCCGCCAACCAAACACCATACCCACAGTGAGTTCAAACTTTCCCTACCTGCACCGAAACTTCTCCCTCTTCCAGCTACAATGCCACACACAAACGTTTGGGTCCTCTTGTGATACTAGTCACCGTGATCAGTGCTACTAACCAATGAGACAACATTTTCCACGAACGGTTTTCAGTAGCGTCAGCGGTAATCGGTGCCGACTACGATGATGTTGTTGGCAACGAAGTGCTGAGAATGGAGGAAGTTTTGTAGTACGAACTTTTTTAATTAAACGAAGAAAAGAGAAAAATTGTTACAAGTCGTACTGCAAAATCCTGCCAAATGTTATTAAAGAGGCTAAAGAATGGAATTACAATAGCCAGCTTTAAATTCTAATAATAAAATTAAAACCACTTGGAGCATACATATTAACAGCAGTGCTTATGAACCCCTGATTAACCAAAATAGTGTAGAAGATATAAATGGTAACATTAATACCAATAATAATAATAATAATAATAATAATAATCCTATTTACTTCTTGTTTCAGGCCATCAATAACCCCCTTTCCAAACATAAAATTAAACTCCACATCAACTAAAGAAGAAGGGAAACGTACCAAATTCCTAAAATCAGAAAATGCATCTGGATATGATGACATTTTCACCAAGTTGCTGGAAGTAAGTTCACCTTGAAACCATATATGTAACAAATCTCTATCATCAGGAATTTTCCCTGAACATTGAAATTTTTTCAGTGGTTAAAGCATTATTTAAAAAGGCAGTAGAAATTACATTTCTAACTACAGACCTATATCTGTACGGCCCTCAATTTCTAAAGTCTTTGGGAAAGTTATACATATTAGACTTCTTGAACATCTAAACAGTGGCAATATTTTATTAGAGGAATGACTTGGAATTAGGGTAAAGTCAACAACAAAAAAGGCTTCTCATAATTTAATTCATGAAAGCTTAAAAGCTCTTAATGATAAATTAATAGTGGAAGGTATTTTATGTGATCTTCAAAAAGCTTTTGAGCATATTATCCACAATATCTTATTTTTTTAACTAACATTATATGGAATAACAGACAAAGCCAGTGCCCTAAGAAAAGGTATAAAAGAATGATAGTATGTAATAAAGATCATAACCATAATACCTTATCTTGTGGGGGAAATAATAGAACATGATGTACCAAATATAAATATTAAATCCAAACTAATCATGTTTCCAGATAATACCAGTATAATAGTTACCAATCCTAATGCCATAGACTAAAAATGATGTTTCTACAGTTTTTTTAACACAAAAGTATATGGTTTAAAATCAATTTATTATCTTTAAATATTGATAAACACCTTATATTCAATTCATAACTAAAATATGATTTTGTTGACATGAACCTTTGTTACAATAATAAAACATATTTCTCACGTATGTCATACAAAATTTCTTGTAATTGTTATTGACAATTGTCCTGGATACTCCATATAGAGCAAATTATACCCAAACTAAGTGCAGTTTGCTATATAGTTAGATCTGTCTAGTCATATATATCACATGAAACATTGAAAATGTTTTTTTATTCCTATTTTCAATCCATTGTGACCTATGGATTAGTATTGCATATAGATGAAATTGTTTGAAAATTTTCTTGATTATTGATAGTGAAGTTCCTTTATGAACGTATGTACTACATTGGCATGGAATAGGTAAAATCTCCAGTTTGTTAAACAGACTTCCATACAATTTTCTTTTTTTAAAGTGATTATCTTCCCACTCTTGGAAGAGTTACCCCACACAATTATTCCATAGTTTGTAACAGAATTAAAGTATTTGAAATAAATTGAAAGTAGTAATGTTACCCTAAGTGGGCATTACGCAAAGCTGCTTGCTCCCCAACATCCCTTTCCACAGGAATGCCCAATTGAAGGTTAGTGGAAATCGTATTTACACCCCGAGTTTTGAGGCTTCAAGCACTTTCTTCCAGCAAACTTTCCCAGTGTCAGTCAGCCTTAATGGCTAATGGCTAATGATGAAAAATTTTGGAGAAGCTTGCCAACTACATTTTCAGCATAGTCCGAAGCTTTGCAGCACTCCACTTTGACTACCCTGAAAATGGAGGCAGTAAGTTCCTCTGAATCACTGGCTGACTGTAACCTAACCACATGGTGTCATATCCCAGAAGCATATTTTTAGTCTTGGGCAAACACGTTTACGAGATGGCAGCTAAAAAACCTGTTTGTTTTGTAGCAGTTGGTATCAGCTGAATGTTAGACTTACCTGGGAAGTGCCTGGTTAGAATCTCAGTTGGACCACTGGTTACCTCTGTAGGATATGCAGGCTTTCTTACAAATTCTATGGATATTATGTTTCCCAAATTATCCAGCCAACAATGTCATCAATGACATCATCCTAAAATAGAACATAGAAGAAAATATCAATAATGTGGGAAGGGTGTGGAAGTAGTTGTGGTGTACTAATATAAGGTTGCCTAGACAGACTGGGTAAAACCATGAAAAATGTGTAAGGTAAACTATCTCTTAGGGAAGGGAGAGGCTTATAGGCCTTTTCTGTCATCATTTAGTTACTTGGCAAGTCCCTCACCAAGAAACAACCCGCAGTTGGATAAGAATATAATATGAGTCAGAAATATGTCAAATAAGTAACAAGCAAACACTCATCAGAATAAGTACCTGAAATGCTCCACATAACAACAAACAACTTATTCTTTGCAGATGCTTTACACATATTGAATGCAAGAATGGGCCGGGTAGCTCAGTCAGTATAGCGACTGACTACAGGCTGGATGGTCCAGGATTGAATCCCGATGGGGACGAGATTTTCCACCCATCCAGACCAGCCCTGGGGCCCACCCAGCCTCTTGTAAAATGGGGACTGGGTCTTTCTTGGGGGTAAAGTGAGGCCGAGGCATTCTGCTGACCACACATCCCCTTCTAGTGCCACAGTCATGGAAGAGTAGAGCTATACCTCTACCCACCCTCTGGGCCACACTGGGCCTGTAATGGGATCACTTTACCTTTACCTTTTACTTGCATGCAAGAAGCACAAAACAAACCTGATTGTTCTGAATTTGATTTGCTGGTAAGGTACAAGAAATGAATGATAAAAAAATAAACCTTATATGACTCCTTTAGCAGTAACATCACTAATGATAAATGAACAAAATCTGGAAAAACTAAAAATATTGTATTACTTACTTACTTACTCCATGAAACAGAGTCCTTTTTGAGAAGCTAACAGGTTTTCAGCTAGTCAAGAAGTTCCCCGCATTTCATAGAACCCGAAGGTTTATTACTGCAGACACAAGTACCCGCCACCTGTCCCTATCCTGAGCCAGCTCAATCCAGTCCATACCCCCACATCCCACTTCCTGAAGACCCATCGTATATTGTGTAACTCAACTAGAAACATCTATAATATAGAGAAGGTGGCAGTGCAGATATTTCTGGATCTCACTCTGGATCAGGCACTTTACCAGGAACAAGTGAAAAATAGTATGACTGAAAACTGGGTGCACTCACCAGTGGATGGGTAAGTGGGTGACTAGGATGGATCTAAAGGAAATTAGCACAAAACTGGGTGCACTCACCAGTGGATGGGCAGGTGGGTGACTAGGATGGATCTAAAGGAAATTAGCACAAAAGTGGGTGCACTCACAAGTGGATGGGTAGGTGGGTGACTAGGATGGATCTAAAGGAAATTAGCACAAAACTCATACGTATCAAACTTAATCAAAATCTATTACAGTACCTGTAGTTTTGGAGATGAAATATGTCGAATGTATACATGATATCTCCTGCATATGTTCATTTGATGCTGTATAAAATATGTATAAAAAGCACATTTAGGGACAAATACAACATTCACAAATGCCTGTTTTAATGTAATACAAATGAACAGCCTAAACAAATACAAACAGTACACATACTAATAACACAAGACAATAGTAACTGCACACCACAAAATACACTGTTCAGGACTTCTTCTCTGTTAGTAGAGGTTACAGTATAATACAAAATGACATTACAGTGAGATAAAACATAAATAATGAAATTCCATCCATCTAACTGTAGGTTATGGAGGATTAAGAAGAAAACTTTCACTTTCGTTTATAAGCAACCTTTTGTGCACGCTCAACCAATCATCTTGTTCACAAACATAAACAGTCAAGGACTCCCATCTTCTGGGATGTGACACTGTGTTGCTGGGTGTGGTTCTTGACATTTTGAATCATAATGGGACCTTCATTTTCAAGGGTTAAGTAGCCAAATAGAACAGCCATGAATACGAAGGTGCCACAATCCTTCAAAACACTGAGAACCACTTACCCAATGACAGAGTGTCACACATCAGAAGACTTGTATTCTTAATCACGCTACTGTGACAGCCTCAAATTTGCGTAAAGAAAGTCACTTGTAGTGCTTGACTGAAGTGAGGACTATCACCTATTAACCTCCACTTTACTGTCATGACTAATACTCTGTGTATATACAGTAAAAGCCATTATATCAAGCCAGTCAACTCTACTAACCAACAACTGACCAAGCAATCCATTAAATTTTACTATTCAATCAACCAGCAGCAGTGATGTTAATATGATTAAAAGAGTGAAATTTTGGTGTCATGTTGGTTAGTTTTTAAAATTTGTTGCAGTTTACACTGTTTCATAATTCGTGATGGAAGAGGAATAGAAAGTGCAGTAGGGAAAGCAGAACAGGATATTAAATGAAAAATTAAATGGTTAGGGCTGTCTGTGAGGTTGCTAGGTACACTATAATTCACATCAGGTGTAACATTCTAATATCTGGACTATTATGATACCTGACAACCCCTAGTCCCAGAGGTACCAGATATAGCAACTTTTACTGTATTCAGAACAGGACACTGCAAGTCACTTTGTCTCCAAACAGCAAATGCGCTATGTTCTGTATTCAGAAGATTCCCAGATTTTAATTTTAGCATGAATGACTGAATATTCTGAGGTTTCTAATGGTTTATCTTAATCCATTCACGAACATGTTGGGGTGGTGTATTAATATAGCCCACAGCCACTTTACAATATTGTCAGTTGAAAATAACAATTTACTGCCATGTCAAAGTTTCATTTGAATGTATTCTATGACAGAAAGGAGGAAAATGAATGTATAGTACTGTGTGACTTGAGGTTTTCACAGTACTTCTGATAAAAAATGCAATCTTCTGTAATATGATGCTATGGAGGCAGCAAGGTCCTCTGCAACATCAGTAACAGATTCTTGATTTCAAACTTTCGCCATGTTCTGAATGTTGCATTCTTTCTTTTGGGTGATTGCCCTTTGTATGAATTCAGACGCTGGGGAATCACCCAAAAGAATGAATACAACAGCAGTAACAGATTACCTACAAACATGGCATCATATCCCAGAAGACTGTAATCTACAATTTATTGCCATTTTATACAAATGAGTTTTCAAGTATATATGAAATGTTCCAAGTTTAAGCAATCTTCAAGAATCTAACTGTAAGCACAGACTCATAATCCCTACAAATGCTTTATTTATTTATTTAAAAAATATCTATTACATATATGGAGCAGAAGGTCTGCACTTGATACCAACATAAGCAAGTAATGATGTCAATGCCACTTCGGAAAACAAAATTAATGTCTTGTTGCAGTGCTTCTTTAGAAAGAAAATTGTCAGCACAGACATGACAAAGAGTAGGAGAAAATTATTTTTCAAATTTGAGACAGAATATTCATCAACACACTCAAGATGAAAATAACAGTTCATTCACTAACAAGCTGTATCATTGCGTACTGCAAGGTAAAAGCCCCATCATGCCTGAGAAAAAAAAAGGCATCTATAAATTTAATCTGTCCACATATTGATATCAAGAAAAATCTGCAGTCATTATTACACTTTCATGAATTAAACTGACATGATACCAAACTGCAGTGTGTGCTCAGTAATTCATTATTCAAGCTCCTTCCAATTGGTCCAGAATAGAAGAGTAACTTGTACTAAACAGACTACACTAAAATATGCCAATAACTAAGATAGTCTAAATATGTGATTTATGAGCCTGTATTTTGGAACCTACAGACCAAAGAGACATAACTTTGTCACCGCTTCCTGGTTGCTATTTATGTATTCATCCTATAGAAGGAAGACTATGAAGACTATGTGCCTGTGGTTGCAGTTTATCTTCAATAACAGTTAAGTAATAATTTAAATGTCTCCTCTGAAGTTGGCTACCTGTTGGCTAAACCATGCTGATGACCAACACTTGAACATCTCTTACACTAATATTGTGTTGTGATGGTGTTGATGTGATATATAATTGTGGAACTACCAACAACAGTATAGCCTCAAACCTGCAAGTTGCTGTGCACCACAGTTCTTGAAATCCAAAGGGGACATGAAGAAGACAGGATATCTCACTGCAGTGACTAGACTGTGGGCTGATCATCACAAGAATTTTGGCTGATTCCCAGCAGGGTCAAGGGATTTGTGTCTTCTCCAGTGTTCAGAATGGCTCTGGGGACTATCCAGCCTCCTATTCTGTGTGTAAAAGGGGCTCTTTCATCCAGGAGTAACTTGAACGGAGCATGAAGCTGACGACTCACCCACATCTAGTGCAGTGGTTAAGAATGAGTGATACTATACATCCACTCCCCCATATGCCTTCATGGCATGCTAGGAATAACTTTGCCTTAACTGGGAACAATGATATCAGATCTACATTATTACTGGCACCACATACCAAGAAATATTCTTGATACACTTGAAAAACAGCTACTTCCAAAATATTTTAATTTAAGCATAAAAATTAGTGGAAATATGATTTAGTAGCAATAAGAGTTCAATTTTCCTGTCATATAGAACAGAGACTTTCTGTTGGTTCCTCTTACAACCTTGTAAACAGCATCTTACCCAGAGTCTGCACCTACTCTGATCTTCAGTGTTGGTTGTACAGAACATTTTCTATGCCCTGTCTGCAAGCAATTTATTTTGTACATAAGTGGTGCCAGATTATGTAACAGCTCTACAAAAATCATCAGTTTTTTTATCACAACTACATCCACAGCTTTGAGGAATATATCTATTCTTTTTCTCCAGACACACAACTCATGAGGGCAGAATGCAGCAGAGACAGAGGTATAAGTCATCAGATAAATACCGTACTACACAACTTCAAAAATCAAAATATTATCACACCATTTTCATCATGGGAGATTAGTCTCTGGTGTTCTTGTCAAGTGTATATTCTGACATCCCCTGAATACAAAGCACAGCACTAACATTACTGTGTAAAATGCTTTCTTTTATTCAGCAGCATGACACACAACAAAGCATCCACATTATTGACACTTGGTGCCTTCAGTGGCATTTTTCATTATGATTTGTCAGATTATTTCGTGTTGGATATCATCTATGTAGGGTAGTAGCTAGACATACAGATAAAAGGATCATGAAGCCTACATACAAATTGGTCCACATATGCTCACAGGCATTTTGTGTATGTGTGTCTATATGTGTAAGACATTGACCAAATATCTCAGCATTTCTGTACACAAGATAAAGCAAGACAAAGTGTATGAACTCGTATACAAAGTTATGGCATTTCTTTGAGAACATTTGAAAGATCATCTAGAGTAAATTATTTGTCAACAATCACAATCTATGTATTGGTTTCACTACCTCACTTTCTCCCACTTTTTGCTTTGTTAATAGACTGGAAGGCACAAAAGTTCTTAAAGGTTTGCAGTGTAAGAATGTGAAGACATTGCATGACTTCTGACATGGGCAGTGTTGCACGTGCTCCCCAACACTTTGAAATTTTACAAATGTGGAAAGTTGTTCATGATGCAAAAATGTTTCTGGCCACTGAAATGCTGAGAAATTACAATACAAATGTAACAATTATGACTCTACAAAATCACTTTTCTTATACATCTTACATTTTTTGGTAAATATAAAGAATGATGTTGCTGTACAGATATAAAATTATAGAAAAGCTTTGGCAAAGAATAATTGTAAATAAAATTTATACTGAAAGGAAATGAAATTACCATACACTACAAATATGCTGCAAAACCTACTACAAAACTAGCATTTTGTTCATAAAGTGGTTATATCAGCAATTTTAAGCAAGGTTCTTTATGGATATATTCATGAATTTGCTGATGTCACACTCAGTATGAAATAACAATCTGTGGATATTCCCAGGAGGATCTTCAACTAATGAAAGTGTAAAAATATTTATATACTGAAAATATTCAATATATGCTCAAAACAGAAATCCCAACAATAGAACAAATTGTTGGAACACTTAAAAATCTAGTTTCTGCTGACTTTTCATGTTATTCCATAACACAGCTAGTGGCAAGTAATCACTGACTTAGAAAATGTAATCTACATAATATACTGATAAATTAAATGTCTTAGGGGAGTACCAGGTATGGTTTTTCTCTGTGACACAAGTCTGACAGTTTGTTTCTCTTTGCAGGTTTGCCACACTTCTCAGTTAACGCTCTCCGTGCCATTGCTGGACTGTTTTCTTCAAAGCACTTTCCTTTTTTGCAAAACAAAAAAAAAAAAAAAAAAAAAAATTAAAAAAAATTAAAATGAAATTTTTTAAAAAAAAATATATTTATTTCTATATAAAAAAAATTTTATAATATTTTTAAAAAACCCTCCCACCA
>Ga0123357_10011690_pt1 | contig 11279 bp, 6 predicted proteins | sample TergutEmb28metaG_FD_89873 | JGI IMG/M metagenome (GOLD analysis project Ga0123357, IMG submission 89873) | Embiratermes neotenicus P4 segment gut microbial communities from Petit-Saut dam, French Guiana - Emb289 P4 | ecosystem: Host-associated > Arthropoda: Insects > Digestive system > Gut ...
TCATGATACAGCCCCTAAGTTCGTACGAACTCAATCCTTTAGATTTTTATCTTTGGGGACACTTAAACCCCCTAGTGTATTCTGCTCCAATTGAAAATGAAACGATACCTCACCAGAACATTTTTTTGTCTGTCAAGACATTCGCAACCACCCCGAGACCTTTGAAATGGCGCGACATTCCAAGATCAGACATGTCCATACCTGTTTTTGTAGAAGTGGAGGACATTTTGAACATTTGTTTTGTGTAGAGAATTGATAACAATAAAACCTCCACAGATATTAAATTTGGAACACGTAGTTGTAACTGTGTTACTTCAGTTGTAATTAAAATATTTCGGATCTTTGAATTAAAATAATATTCGGACGCATGTTGGTATAAAATCGTTACTTTATTTTGATGTGTAGAAATCACTCTTGACGTTTGTCTATTAAGTTTTGATACCTCCCGTATATCAAGAAGCGTGGATTCCCTTTCTGCACTCCATGCAGTTAAAACACTCTCAGTTAGAGCAATAGTTTCTTACAGTATTGCTTCATAAGAAGTATTATGTGTACTGCAGTCTGTATTGAATTAATGCAATGGGAATTGTATTTGGAAGGGAAATTTAATTTAAGTCTACTTTAGGTGATTGAACTCTTCATACATCCAGCTATATGTGTCTCAGAACGGGACGATCAGGGGGACACGACTTCACCTACAGGCACCCACATATTTCTAGTTACTTAAATTTCTTTTTTCCTGTGGCGCTGCGACCCAACGCGTGCCATGGCCTCCTCATTCTTGAGGTTTCTTGATCACACAAAACGACGCATCACATTCGGTAATACTCCTCTGGACGAGTGATCAGCTCGTCGCAGAGATCTCTACCTGACAACACACAACACTCACAACTGACAAATATCCATGCCTCTGGTGAGATTCGAACCCACGATCTCAGAATGCGAGCGGCCGCAGACTTACGCCTTAGACCGCGCGGCTACTGGGACCGGCAGTTACTTAAATATAGTATGCTAAAATGTTTCTAAACTCAAAATTACCAAATCCACATATCTGAAATTGAACAGAAAATTCCATTATTATCCTGTAGATAGTAAGCCAACACTTCAAACAAATTGTTCAAAATCTCAAAGAAGATTTACCTTCGTAAGGTCGAATGGGTTCCAACGGAATTTCTCGGCCTCCTCGAAGGTCATTACTTGGATGTAGAATGTCCATGAGGGGAACTGTCCAATTTCAATAGCATTGTACAGGTCACGAATAGCGTAGTCTGGGTCGGTGCCGGCGAGTTCTGTAGCTTCTGCTGATGTCAGGTTCTTGACACCTTGGTCAGTCTGCAGATAGCGACGAGTAAAGTAATCGACCAAATTCGTACTGGTAAAATATTCTACAATTACTACAACATATTATTACAGGGTGCCGGCAATATCGTACTATCTGCTAACGTAACACCAACAGGAAGATGACTAGCTCTTCCGTGGGTATCACCTGTGTCCGCCAGAACAGTGGTGTGTGGGTCTGGCTCGCTGCAATATGAAGAAGAGCGAATCATTCACTAAGAACGTACACACTGCGCATACGTTCTGAGTATACGGCAGTACGTTACAGTACATTGCGTATGTTGTACCGGCTTAAAACACGTTCGGTTGAATTTGCGGGAACATCGGAGGAGAAATAATAAGCAAACATTAATATAAAGTTTCTAAATATTGCATATGTATCCTTAACGCGCAGGGTGCAACGAATTGTATTATCGGATATATTTTATTCTTTGAGGACGGTCGCTTTTCTTGAATTTCAGAGGGTAATAAAAATGAGTACTCTGCTGTCAGGACTCAAACCTGACATTGACTTATGGAATTTTACTTGTTCCTAATTTATTTAAATGCGCCTGAATTGTCTCAGACCATATCGCGTCGAAGTATGAGTTTAGGGAATAGAGAACTGGGGATGTCATGGAGCAGAGACGTGACTTAATTTGAGTTAATATTCTAGCATTTGGTTGGAAGGGCTCAGGAACCATGTAGACCCTCACTTAGGATTGATGGTAAGTAAGAGAGGGGTAGAAATTTTAACTAAGAATCTCACAAGCACAAAGAAGTATTCCTGAAACCTCGACCGCTTCTTTCGATCGGTAACTTCTAAGGACTCGTAAGAATATATTGGAAAAGGCGAGGGAAAAATTTACTTAATATGATCCCAGAACAAAATCTATTGCGAACGAACTGATATCTAGAAGATCTGGTTTGAATGGCAATGCTTTTCAGTAAAAAAAAAGTTATGAAATGGAACAGCTATTTTAAAATGTAAACAATATTTTTTTAAGAAAACGAGGAAATAACTTACGTAGTAGTGGAACTTGACATAGACAGCGTCTCCAGCGGCGTTTACCATTTTGAAGGTGTGTGAGCCAAAACCATTCATGTGTCGATAGCCATCAGGAGTCCCCAGATCAGAGAAAATGATCATGGTCTGGAACGTGGATTCTTGACGGGATGTGATGAAGTCCCAGTACATGTCCTTATCCTATGACAGGTACAGGAAATATATGATACAAGAATAAGTCTGCAGCTCACTAAGAAATTATGCAGGCCTGTATAGACTAGTGAGACGATCTCAGTGGGCGCTGGTCTAAAGCGTGTGTCTGCGGCCGTTCGCCTGTCGAGAGTGTTGTTTCCAATCCCACCGGAGCATGGATAATTTTCTGTTGTGATTGTTGTGTGTTGTTAGGTAGGGACCTCTGCGACGAATTGTTCACTTGTCCAGAGGAGTCCTACCGATAGTGATATGTCTGTTTGTGCTCTAGAAACTTCATGTTTGAGGAGTCCATTCCCCTAGTTAGGCCGCAGCGCCATAGAAAGAATGTGACTAATAATGCGACTAAGTAACGAATAAACTGCCCAACAAGGCACAAACCACAGACAAAATAACAAATAAATGAACCAAATAACTACGTTGCAAAGGTAATGAGTATAGTAACTGATTATTAAACAAGTAATAAGCTAAAAACCTAAAGGGGTTTATAACTAATTAATGTCAAATTAACTAAATCACTCCTTCAATTGCCCACGATCTAACACACAGGGCCTTCATTTCCATATTTCTTTGCAACACTTTCGGCATGCTCGCAGTTTTAACATATAAAATATAAGTAGATAAATGTATAAATAATTAAGTTAATACAGAATTTAACTCTCCTAATTGAAACTATGTTTACTTAATATTATGATACAGAAAGATGAACACAACTGGATTTGATGCCACATTGGTACCGGTTGCACTCCAGTGTGGGCTAGATTACATGGTGTGATTTAATTTTTTCCGTGATCTCTATGTAACATCAGACAATTTTAATACCAGCTAATGCCCAAGATATATATATATATATGTATATATTATCTACATCAATAATAGATACTGTGCATTCAAATTGTATTAAACAAGTGTCTGGTATATGTTGCGATGTCCAGGAGGAGTGCAGACGATCAGCGGTTACATTAGTTTGATGGAATTAGGCATAAATTGATTAAAAATGTTCTTGAAACTACATTGTTGAAAATACCGTGTTCTCTATCTATAACCCGATATCCTTTAGGAAAATGTCTGCAGAAGACGTTTGTATGCTTCATAGCTTCGGTTATTCGTCACATCACACTCCATGGTTGACGAACAGAACGTGCTGATTTTCCTGTTGAATTCTTTTTTATTGCATTTACGATGCTTTGGATGATACCTTCCTTGTGAAAATGGTAGATTGTGGGTTTCCGCTTTTTTATCTTGGAGATTACGTAAAGGAATTTGATTAAAAGTAGTGTTTTGGAATTAGCACTACATCTGAATCCTTGGAACAGAACTCCTTTATAGGCTAGTCAACCAATTTGTCAATAATATTTCTGCTATTTTAAGGGAAACGAAATGTCCAGTGCGCTGTCCACAAAATTCCGAAACTCTTCGGCATTCCAAACCAAAAATTGCACTGTATATCATCACGTGCTCTTTCTTACGATCCCATTTCATTCTATCCGGTAGACTGAATGTTGGTCTACCAATTAGAGTCTTCACTTCGCGGTCTGCTACTAAAATATTTTGCTTTTATCATTTCTCCAATTCATGCTACAGTCACCATTTATTAGTTAAATATTTTATGACACTAATATTGGTGTAAATGTTACGAAATTCTAAACAATACGTCCATAAGGGTAACTAATTCTGATATTTGACAGTCACAGTCCGTAGTTTGGAAGGTGCTGTTTGTGAATATACAGCGAATTCCAGCCTGTAACACGCCATGAAGGCAAAGAGTGGGAGTAGAGGCATAACTCTACTCTTCCTTTGACCTCGACGCTAGATGTGGGTGGGTGGTCAAGGCCGAGCCTCAGCCGCTTTACGCCCGGGAAAGACTCGGTGACCATTGTACAGCAGGCTGTTCAGTGCCCCTGGGTGTCTCTGGACTGTGGGCAAGGTATTATATACAACAAATACAATGCAACGTAATTCCTGATTCCTTCCAATTTAATGTTTGCAGTGTGACTAATTTTTAAGAATATGTGTGCTTGTAGTAATAATTATGGTTTTGGGCACCATGAAAGGAAAATAATAAGAAGGGGCATTCGATAAGAGTTTGGTTTTAAAAAATGGATATTCTGCAGTTTCAGTCTTAAGCTGATTCTTACCCTAATATTTGTGACAGGGTTTCTCTTCAGTGCATGCATGAAGGAAGGGAAGAGCATGGAGTCGCTAATGAAAAAAATGGGACTGTTGTTACCGACCAGGTCCCAGATTCCATCTTCCGAATAGAATTTTATAGCAAAGCCACGATGATCTCTGTAAGAAGAAATTACGTGTTTAAATAAATAAATTGTATGTTTAAATAGATAAAGAAATAATTTAATAAGTAAATAAATGAAAACCTTATATTCTGTAACGTCAGAACAGGAACTTCAGATTACAAATTCTTTAACTTGTGTACCTGTAAAACAGACACATTAATGACGTTTAACTGATACTCTATCCATTCTCCTGTGTTGTTCCTCAAAATATGATAAAAATTATATGAGTTTGTTAATGGATATTATCACCGCAATTTTGAGGGCGAATTGAATTTTGGTCAGTAAACGAACGACATGTTTATAGTAACACAAAGCGTGTACCCGATAAATATTCATAAAAACTTTAGTATCTGCAGTTGATTCAGTACACAAACAGACGAGACACGTCCGTCCTTGTTGCGGTATTACAAATGATTAGCACTCCTCAAGCACACAAAAAACGTTCAAGGGCCAGAATAATTTATTTTACATAAACAAAATCTTGAAAGATGGGCACTTTTTAGCGATATCTGACGCCCATGAGAAGCAGAGAAAGAAATGTCTGCGGACAGTTCATTTTAACACATGAATTCATATCTTGCAGCTTATCCGACAACTAAGGAAAATGCAGTACATACGACGACACAACTGCAACATTTTGGCTGCAAAAATACATTAAAGACTACAAGTTCAAAGCAAAATGAAAATGCAGACACCTTAAACGATAGCCTGTCTCTAATTTTATCGCCGCCCGAGCATGAATATTACAAACGTGTCAGATATTCCGTAGGCCAACAAACTGAAGGTCTGTGTCACTTCAATTATTAACTGGCTAGCCAGTCCCTCATCACGTAGCATACGACGCACACCTAGCCAGTTGCACTCCCTACAGCATATAGCCAGTCCCTCATCACGTAGCATACGACGCACACCTAGCCAGTTGCACTCCCAACAGCATATAGCCAGTCCCTCATCACGTAGCATACGACGCACACCTAGCCAGTTGCACTCCCAACAGCACATTTCTACACAACATGACATGCTGCCACAACACCCTGTTTACAAAGACGAATAAAATTGTGAATGTTACAATATAACGTTAGCAAGGAAAAACATAGCTCCCTGATGATGATCTAAAAATTATCGAAACATGTCGGAGTGATTTTAAGTGTTTTTATATGGAATTTGTGTAAGTGAAATTGTTGGTTAATAACTGAAGTGATTCTACGAAATGCATGGTGCAACAGTAAGGTTTATATTGATGGTATGTGAATTCCTGTACCGTCACCACCGTTCAGTTACAGCTACAGTTAAGAATATATTGGGACACTTTAATTGTAGTGCTGTAGTAAAATGTATATAAGTTATAAATTAAATACATATTTTACATACATAAAGAATATACAATACATATTGGTACTGTAAGTAAGCATTTGCCCACTTGCACGATTTAAGTAAACAGCACTGACATCTTGTAGCAGCACAAAATACAGGATTAAAAATATCAAAATCTTTTAGAACATTATTTTTCGAAAGGCTATATGGAATATTAGGCATTAAATTTACATAAACATATTTTGTTTACAAAATCTGACACAGTCTCTGTGAATATGTTGTTCACGTTTTTAATAAGAACCGTGGTATGGGGGTTTATGGGAATATGTAGACCGAGATCCATTCATTCTTAAGAAATTCCCTCTACAGTTGTAAATGTTCGACGTTATTCTCCAGAACTTTGCATTACTATTGGAAAGCAGTGAAAATACAGTGTCTTGTCATGCTTTGATGGATTTGTGCCGTTTAATATATTTGTTTCACATTAAAATGCAATATTTAAATGTAGGAACTGAAAACTATCTGCATGGATCAGAATTTCTCTTGAGGATCTCCTGCTTACTCAGTTAGTAAGAAATGTCCAGAACATTAGTTCGCTAGAAAGTGTGGGGTTGTCAATTGTCCTCTATCGGGCGCCTCCCCAGGTGACGGGTCGGAGAATGCCGTCTAGGTGTAAAGGGTAATGCGGAAATAAAATACCCAGGGCGGACCTGAAAACTGACTTACGACGGGTAATCCGAAGGTAATCAGGACCTAAGCAGAAATGGTAACTGCAAGTGGGAAGCAGATCTTGCAAAACTGACTATTGATGGAGATGAATGTAGTCAGTACAGCTATAGATCAGAAACTGACAGGCGAAGATGGGAGCAATCGTGTCGGCTGTCGCACTGCGATGTGGAAGGAAAGGAGAAATCACCACATTATGATATCAAAGTAGCAACCGAAGTATTATGATGAATCCAACTGATACTAAATTTTCCGGAGGTAAAATAGCCAACCTATCGGATTTCCGGGAGGGGACAAAGTCAGATAGAATCGCCAAGAAAGTAGTCAATAGTATCGCAACATGTAATGTAAGGTCATTAGTAATATGTGGCAACCTCGGAAACATAACGTTAGAAATTAGACGATTGAATATAGATATTCTTTGAATGGAATGAGTGAAATTAAATGGAAAGACGAAGGAGACTTTTGGAGCGGCAGTTACAGAGTTATTTACTCAGGAGACAAAACCAGCAATACAAGAACTGGGATAATATTAAGCAAGGAATGGGGGAAAAAGGGTAAAAAATTCCCTGCTTTACAATGACAGAGTTATATTTATTAAAATTCAAACAGACGAAAATGATGAACTGGTCACTATACAGACATACATGCAAACTTCTGGCCACAAACATGAAGAAGTAGAGGAAGTCTATGAACACAGAAGTAATGGAAAATGTGAAGAAAAATGACAACTTTATAATCTTAGGTGACTGGAATGCCGTAGTAGGTGAGGGAGAAGAAGGGGACGCAGTCGGTAAATATGGACTGGGAGTTAGAAATAACAGATGAAAAAGACTTACTGACTTTTGCAAAGAAAAGGAAATTATAATTACAAGCACCATCTTTCAACAACATCCCAGACGCCGATACACATGGGTAAAGCCAGGTGGTATGGCACGATACCAAATAGACTACATCATGGTTAAAAGAAACATAAAATACACATACAACAAAGAAAAACGTACCCGTGACCTGACATATGCAGTGACCATAAAGTAGCTGTCATGAAATATAAATTACAACGTAAAAAGAGGATAAACAAACCTGCGCTTAGTAACACAAAATGGACAGTCCGCGAACTAAAGGAAGGGAGAGAAATAGAAAATTATAAGAATAGGATAAAGCAAAATTTGAACTATACGGAGACAGAGACAACAGATACAAGTTAACAATGGGAGAACTTAAAATATGAAATAACAACAGCTGCAAAAGGGACATTAGGGAAATTACAGCAACAACTTAGGAAACTGTGGCTAAGGGGGAAAAAAAACCATAACCCTGACAGAACAAATAAGGAAACACAAACATGATAAGAACAAAAAAAAAACCGACTTGGAAATTTTAAAAAGTAGATAAGCTAAGAAAGATAAAGAAGAACGGCTTGGACAATACTATGAACAAATTGAAAACCAGCTTAGTAGAGGAAATACTGAAAAGTCATACAACCTTACTAGAATTTTTTTTGGAAAACGCAACATAAAATTATTATTATTGAATCAAAAGAAGGAAAAACTCTTACAAAAATGAAGAAGTATCAGATAGATGGCAACAATACATTTAAGAGTTACACAATGATTCAGAAGTACTTCAAGAATTGGAGAGAGAAGAGGAGATTACCTCCGAAGAACTGATTCCACCAATAACGAAGTCAGAATTTGAAAATCATTAAATGAGTTGAAATAAAAAAAAATACGGAGTAGATAACATACCAGCAGAGTTACTGCAAGCACTTGATGACGAGACTAAACATATTTTATAGTGTTTTACTAGTAACATATGTACAACAGGAAAAATTACTGACGATTTCAAGAGCAGCATAATGGTAGTTTTACCAAAGAAAAGTAAATCGACAAAATGTGAAGAATACCGAACCTTAAGCATCCTGACACATACACCTAAAATTTTAACAAAGATCGTTTTGGGGCGAAAAATAAAAAGATCGGTGAAAGCCTAGCAGCAGACCAATTTCGCTTTCGAAAGACTAGAGGCACACGAGAAGCTATTGTGTGTTTGCGAAACATTGTAAAGAAGAGTTTTAAAGTAAACAAAATGTATATATTGCCTTTGTTGACTTAAAAACACTCTTGACAACGTAAATTGGAAAGTAATAATTAAAATACTAAAGATGATTAAAACAGACTACAGAAATAGAAGAATTATAATTCTTCTATTTACTCTAATAATTATTAGAGGGTTATACAGATATAAAAAGAAATCTATAAGAATAAAAGAAGGTAGAAAAGAAGCCGCAATTAGGAAAGGAGTGTGGCAAGGCTGCAACTTGTGACCGTTGTTATTTCATTTATACATATAACAAGCTATAGAAGAATGCAAAGAATATTGCCCTGCAAATGAGGTGACTGGAGTGAGAATACAGATGCTAAGGTTTGCAGATGATGTAACGATTATGACGCAATAAGAAACAAATATAAAAAGAGCATTGGAAAGCTTAGATGGTGTTTTAAAAAGTAACTGTAAAATGAAAATCAACAGGAAAAAAAAACAGAAGTTATGTTTTGCTCCAAAATTCATGAAAATATTAATGTTAAAACGGACGAAGACGTCCTAAAGCAAGTACCAAAATTCAAGTAACCAGGTAGTATATTTGCAGAAGATGGAAGAAATAAAGAAAACATAATACAACGAATTAAAGAGGCTAAAGTTATGTTTAATAATAAAAAGCAACTACTGCGTTAGAATAAGCTTAGTTGGGAAATGAAAAAGAAACTTATAAAAAGTTGTATTTCGAGTGTTGTTCTGTATGGATCAGAAGCATGGGCCGTAGGAAAATGAAGAGAGGGTCGTAAATGTGTTTGAAGCATTTTATTGGAGAGGAATGTTAAAAATGAAATGAACAGAATAACGAATGATGGAGTTTTCCAAAGGGCAAAACAAGAAAGAGCACTTTTAAAAATTTTAAAAAATAACGCCACTCATGGATAGGGCATACAGTTGGGCATAACGAGTTTGTACTAAACAGCCTGGAAGAAGCAATATCCAAAAAAAGGCCACGGGAAAACCTCGACTACAATACTTAAAGAAAGTAGCCAGAAACACAGGAACTGACAATTATAGGGTAATGAAGAGAATGGCTTGCGACAATTCCAGATGGAAAGCTGCCAACCAATCAAAATATTGAAGGATAAGAAGAAGAAGAAGAAGAAGAAGAAGAAGAAAGTGCATTACCATATTCACAAGGGCCTGCCACAAATCCGCATCCAGAAGCAGACAAATTCGTTCAATTTTATTTACCGTAAAAGCCAGAGCTAAAGGGAATTCCCCTTTCGTATTGAGGTGTTCAAAGAGAGAAAACTCAGACAATTTAGAAAATATTATAAAAATATTAATGAAGTTTCGAAGCAAATACTAAAGATTTCACGGGAATGCATGGAAAGGACGGCGGCACGGAATGCCTTATTGGTCACAATTTACCAGGAAATGTTGTGGCACTGATGTGTTGTTGGAAAGTAACATCTAGTGTTGCTGACACAGTGACACTTATTCTTCTGTGTGGCTGTCTCCGGAAGGAATCTCCAGCAAAATACTCGGGTACTAAAAAACTATTTTGATGTCATTTTCAATCCTACGGAAATATAAAGAATAATTTCTCTTCCAACCCAAAGTACACGTAAGCAGAAAAACCACGGCGCAGGACACGGAAATATTTAGACCTTCTCTCTCACCTTATTGTGTCAGCACCACCCGTTTCACCTGATGTAACTGAGAATCGAACAGCGATTCTCGTCCTCTTCCCCACTGACTTGAACACGGTGGCCTTTGTATATTGGGTGATGTCTTTAGTTACTTCAAAGTACCCAAACGCTCCTTGGATGTGAAAAAGAAATAAAAAGCGTAAGAATACTTAGGATAAACATCAATGTGATTCAACAGGAAAAATGATGCTAATTTGAAAACATGTCAATTTTTGGTACTCAGAATTTGAGATGGCAGACGGTTTTTGAAATTTATTAAAATTGTAATGCGAAAACATATTGCGCGTAAATTTATGTTTGATCCTGCAATGAAGTTCGTATTTTCTTGTACCACAAACGCTTTCAATTACTACTCCATTTGTACCCTCACTTTGCATGGCTTTACTTTATTGCCAGAATTTATGTCGCTACATTCGACGCAAAAAGAAAAACGTTACAATGGGTACAGATATTGTAATTCTGTAGTTTGTTTATTGGTGACGAAGATGTAAATTATACGAGAAAATTTAAAATTGAATACAAAAATTCATGATTTTCTATCAATGGCGAAAAACTAGAGTCTCAATATTATTCAATAAAAAAATAGTCTGGAAACAAATTTTCAGTTTGAGGGTATTTTCTGATATAAATTTATTAATTTACAGATTTTCCAAAACGTAA
>Ga0123357_10011691_pt1 | contig 11279 bp, 11 predicted proteins | sample TergutEmb28metaG_FD_89873 | JGI IMG/M metagenome (GOLD analysis project Ga0123357, IMG submission 89873) | Embiratermes neotenicus P4 segment gut microbial communities from Petit-Saut dam, French Guiana - Emb289 P4 | ecosystem: Host-associated > Arthropoda: Insects > Digestive system > Gut ...
AAAGTAGAGGTGAATAAAAAAAACAAAAGGCTAAGAAAAAAAATCATTTGAAAAAACAGTTGATTTCCCCCCCCCCCCCCCCCCACTGCTACCACCACCACCACCACCACTACTAAAATTCACACAGGAATAACACCTTAAGTTAGCAGAATAATGGTACTTATCCATGTAAAGAATAATTTGTAATGTTAGGAACATTTGCAAAAACACAAACAGCAAAATGGCTTCCTCATGTTTTTCTATCCAAATACAGTACCTCTGCTTCCACAGAATGAATTTGGGTAACATTTATATAGAGAGAGTTTCACTGAAATGTTCACTGTGTAATTGAATATTACTTTCACAGGGTTGCAATTAAGAAGGTTGCTTGTCACCGCAGTATGATGTGCCTGCAAGAGATGACATCCAGCTAAGATGAAAGCTGCATATACACAAGTAGCAGTCGAAGTAGACAGTAGACAGACAGCTCTAAACTTGCCTTTTACAAGCCACAAATATAAATCCCGTCAAGATGGTGTCCAGTTGAGAAGATAGTGATATACCTTTGGGTTCCATTAAAGGCAGCAAATTTCTTGACTACCTGCATGATTGTTAGCTGCTGAAGGACTCTAATACTTGAGGCTATAATTTTTATGGACTTCAGGAAGTTGTGAGTACTGTTGTATAATTTCTGGTTTATTATTGTCAACATGCCACCTTTGCCCAGAATTGCATGTAATCACAGTGTGCATACAGGAACACCACTACAGTTATAGTGAAGAACTTTATCTGTTTGTTACTTCCGTTGTGTTGAGTGTGACAGTTCATAGTTTGTTGTGTTCACTGACTGTGCCACAGAAGGATCAGACATTACAAGAGACATGAAACTCCAACAGTAAATCAGACGTGGTAACACCTGTACTCTATAAATACCAGAACCTTTGACATACTCCAGCTAATACCTCAGAGTATGTCACATTGCACCATGGAGATGGAGAACATGAGTGCAAGTCAAATGGAAACCCATGAAATGCACAATAAACAAGAGACAGACAGAGACAGACCATCTTATGTGAGCAGCTGTACGCAGATCTGGAAGTATGATGAAAAACAGCAAAGCTGTACCAAACATATCTGCACTCAGTTAGCTGGTAAGAGATTGTTAAGGTTTTCATTTGACTCACCTATGTAGAATGCTGAGCAACAATATCTTACAGAGGAAGGGGTTCTGCAGTTAAAAGGGTTCTTAAGTGTGAGATTGGAGGTTCTCACAGTGGTGTAGCTGAAGATTCAAGTCTTTTGGGGTTTGACCCTTTGTCATGGGGCGAGTAGTTTCTGACATTTCAAAGGACTGTCATTCCATCATCTGCTTTATGCTCCAATCACATCCCAGAAGACTTGAATCTTCAGGGTTCTTAAACATTGGAGTGGGGGAACATACACAAATTTGCACAAGGCCTTACACTAGACAGTTTACATTCTTCTTTCTTCAGTACTGTTCATGGCACTCACAGTACTGTTCATGGCACTCAACAGTACTGTTTGTGGCACTCAGATAAAATACCCCAGTCAAAAAACCATACCTGAATGAGTCTCCATTTGGGTCTCACCACTCTTGTGGATTGCACCAACACTCGGAATGTTTCCTGTCCAAGCACTGTCAGTTGTGGCCCTCTGCAGACTATTAAAGAAGCTAACTGCAGCTGGCGTTGGAGCTGCACTGTTTGTTACGCAGTGACACTCTGCTCTCTTCATCCCTTCCATGCATTAAACCTGCACAGTTCTGTAAAACTTCTATAACCATCTGTATGTTAGCAGGACCAAGGAAGGGTCACCATTTTGTTAAGGACTGTATAACAGTTTTCTGTGCCAAGTATTTTTTTAAAGTAAATATATAAGAACTTTACTGTGACATTACTGTGTACATTAGGGAAACGGACAACACACTTGGAACTTAAACAAGAAATATCTGAACAGTCTTATATGACAAAGCCTGCAGCCTTCTGGGAAGTGACACCATTTAATCTGGCACCTATCTACCTACCAAACTGCATGGTGTCACTTCTCAGAAAGCTGTAGTCTTCAGTCACCTTCATGAGAATGAGAAGTCTCATTTAAACAGATCTGAAGAACTAACAAACCTTGCATCATGTACTGTACATACAAACACACATACAGCATGTACAGACAAACAAACTTCATTTAATATTACGTTTCATTGTGACACCTCAAAGTAGTATTTTCCAGGAATTATTAAAGAGTCAGGCTGTGAGTAACAGCAGGCCTCTTCTACAGCATGTCACCTGCTTGTGTATTTGGTACACTGTTGCATAAACATATGCTGGTTGCTGTCACAATAAGCCTGACAGTACCTAACAATCAGTGCATAACATTTTCAAGGAATGAGTGAGCTATTCAGTTCAAATACTGGTGTATATGACAATCACCTGCATGATGACTCATGCTCAAGCATGTAGCATCATTTGTGTACTTGCATAACTGTCTCACAGGGCTTCACTGTTCTCTTCCACCTTTACTTTCTTCCTTATCTGAGAGTTGCCATCTCCTGAACTGAGTAGCACAGTTGATTCATTTATCTGTCTGTCTGATTCACGTTTCATAGTTCCTTTCTTCAACCAAGATTCCATAAGAAGCTGGCTCTGAGATGCAGGCTTTGGTTTGCTAGAAAATGACAAAACCTTCAGTAACATTTACTGCATTATTTTGTGGATCACTGCATATGATTTACTGTGTGTTCCATCAAACATAAACAGATTCAACCTCCTCCAACAGAAACATGCACCACATGATACAATCCAACAGACGTGGAATACCAGTATTTCCACAATGAATGAACATCCACGTCATCAGAGTGCACTGTGCAAAAGCTAGGAGGAGGAGTAAGAGGAAGAAGAGGGGAAAAAACAGCAAATGGACAACTACAGCCTTCAGGAAAAATCTTTACATGGTGTAAAAAATCCCCCAGACATAACTTTTTAAAAAAACCATGATGAAAATCTGAAAGCCTATAGGGCAGAAGAATACAAGTGTACATACTTGAGTGTAATGGGTTTGTTGCAGTGAGGATCCTTGTTCCGAGAATTGTTGACCAGAGTAGCAACTGGGTGCCACGTTAGTGCTTGGGCAGGCTGAATCACTGCTAGGGCTGCTTTCGGAGGTACCCTGTCTACATCCAACCAGTCCTGTGTTAAACCAAAGTATAAACCCCATAATATCATTGCCATACTTCATGCAGGCAACTTCTTTTGACTGACCACAGATTTGTGCATGCAGTCATATTCTTCTGACACAAGGTATAATCACAATCTCATGGCACTGTCACTCCATTTGGACTTGTCCACATGAGCTGCTACAGGGATGTCAGGATTAGTTGGTTACAGGTAGTTACAGAGCACAATGCATTCTGTGTTGACCGTAAACACACATCTTCATGGCACATGCACACTGTACTTTGACACTATAAAAAGTTGGACAGTTAGCCACAGTCAAGGACATGCAATGCCCATATAGTGTATGGGAGTGCCTGTCAGAAAGGCAATGAATGGGACACGAATGATGCACCGAGGTAAGAACACAAACCCGTTTTCCAGAAATAGACACCACACTGCTGCAGGCATATTTGCTCCCTAAATCTGCTCTGCCCTTATCCCCACTCCTCTCATACGTCACACAAGCCAGCAAACAAGCTTCCCTCGCACACTGGTGCTGCAAGATGTGATCCTGCTTTAATAACAAATCAAGTGCTTATCTGAATACGTGAATGCCAGTATGTCTCACTGATGTTCTGTGGCATTCAAATTCATCAACACAACTTGTCTTAATTTGATTACACTCTGGTAAATACAACAAAACAAATCTACTCGCACATATACACTGTGTGTGTGACAGAGCCAACACAAGATTTTGAAATATTCTAAGCAACGCCTTACTTGAACAGTCAGTCATGTTTAACGACTAGGCTATGTGCTGAACAGCTGAGAATCAGATGTGATTCCTGGTGGGGACTGCTGAGCTATTTTGCTATGACACTGTGCAGACAGGCTACGGATCCCACTCAACCTGCACCCCGGGCATGATCCTAGCCACAGAAGCCTGGCTCTAGTCTTCCACAGCAAGGATAAGCTGCTGAGTTGTGCATAATGCTGGCTATAGTGAGTGACATGCTTACTGCCCTGTGTGTACTGTCTGCAGAAGCTAAACTGATTATGGTAAGGTGTCTGTCCGTTCGTCCACAACTTTACCTTATTACACTGTATGCTCTTCATGTTAGTGCATAAATGTACAATTCACTGCCTACGTTGCATCATGCATTTCATTATGGAGCATTTGTATAAGAACATGCTGTAAAACCAGACCATGTACAGAGTTGTTCAAAAATAAAGTAACATCTTCATGCGTTTCTAACGTAGTAAGCAGTGAGCCTACACTGACATGATGTGTATACAAACCATTTTCCCACACCTATTACAAACCAACTTCATCACTTTTCCTCACAACTAACAAGATGTCAGTCACAAAACTGTACAGTCACTGGCTACTGCACTATGTGACATTGCTACCTACTTTTTAAATTACCCAGTATATGAGACACACGGGGTGTGCGGACAAATCTGTCTGCATGATGAACACATCATTAGCAGACAGACCCAGAAATGAATAACCTATATATCCACTTGCTGTAACTTTATATTCCATACAACTTCAGCCATCTCCTCTCCTGTGGTTAAAACTCGTCACATGGCCAATTCAGACCTAATACAAAGGGGACGAGGCAAACTGACCTCAGACGACCACACAAGCAAAACGGTGTGTACCAGACTTAATAAGCAAGATCTCAGGTTCCCATAGAAATGCTGCTGAAGATTCATTCTTCTGAAACCTGATGCTGTTAGGACTTCTTATGCATGAAGATGAAGGCACTATGATCCTTTGCAATATCAGGAACCACTTGCCCAACAACATGGTGTCACAGCTCACAAAACAACATGGTGTCACATCTCAGAAGGTCTATAGCCTGATGCTTAACATATGGAGTAACAAGCACTGGCCCTAACAAGAAAAAATAATTTATAATTCACTGCTGTGTATCCTGTGACAAAGAAAGAAATGAGGATAACACTGAATGTATACAGTACAATTTGGCCTTGTGATTCCAAACATACACTACACTACACTGCATGTCTATACACAGTCTGACACTATTCACAATAGCATCATACGACTTGTTGGGATTCGGATAGAGACAGGTTGGCTGATGTGACCAATACCATGAAACAGAATTCTTCTTGGGAAGCCAACAGCACTTCAGCTAGTCTAAAAATTCCCCACATTCTATGAAACACAAAGGTTTATTACAGTATGCGCAACAGCCTATCCTGAACCAAATCAATCCAATCCACTTTCTCACATCCTATTGCTGTAAAATCCATTTTAATATTATCCCCACATCTATTCCTAGGTCTTTCAAGTCATTCTATCCTACAAGTGTCCCCACCACAACCTGTACGCACTTCTTTTTTGCAATATGTGCCACGTGCCCCACCCACTTCACTCTCTTGTTCATCACCTAAATAATACCTGATAACCAGTGCAGATCATGATGCTCCTCATTATGCATTCTTCTTCAGTCTCCTCTTATTTCCTCCCTCTTAGGCCCAATGATCTTCCTCAGCACCCTATTCTCTTACACCCTTGGCCTTTGTTCTTCTCTTAATATGACACACCAAGTTTCAAACCCATATGAAACAATGCAGAAGACAACAAACTCTGGACTGAATGCTAGCAGCTGTTTCCTGAACTGAATCTGCCCTTAATTTGAACATCGTTCACTCTGTGCATTGTGACTAAATCACTCATTATAAAACCCACATGTGCCCAGCCATGCTTATGTTAGTTTTATAAACGAGAGATTTGTTCTGAATTTTCTCATGTATGGACAACTGCAGTTACATAATTTCGATCCATTACTGTGAAGTAAACTTCCATGACAAATCCCATGTGGCAAAATGCAAGGCTTGCCTGCTATCCACTGGTTGTACTCACTGCTATTTGCTGTCCCTCCAAGATGGCTGGCATGCGATTGTGCAACCAAGATAATGCTGCACTGGACTCCAGTGTTATCACAGTATAACTGTACAGCACTTCTCCCTGGAACACACACAAAGAATACAACAGACCCTTGATTTAAAGGATGCCCACTTAATTGATTTCAGATTTTAGGGAGCAGATATTGGGGCTGGACTCTTTACAAGCACAGAACCAGAATGTCTGGTTAACATTTGGCAATCGTGAGAAAGTCTTTACGTATGGATGAACATATCAACTGCCTCTCAAGACAGCAGCTGAGATGCTATTCTTGGTCTGTCTTCACAGTTGCCAAATGCATCCACAGGATATCTTCAATAAGCTCAGTTTGTTTGTAAGCTGTCTTCTTTTCTTACATTAAAGCTTATATGCATGTGGATCGAGAAGGTGACAAGGAATCTTGAATGTATTTATGAGTAACATGAAAGCTAGAATCTGGTGTGTGGCAGCCATATGTATGCAGTGTGGGGGGCTGGAAAAGCTAATGGTGAACTGGTGGCTGACATTGGTAGGAAAAAAGTCAGATCTTTAGATGTATTCATTGCATCTACATCAGACACTGGTGACTGTGCAACAGGCGGTCCACAGAACATGTGAATCCAGAAAACAAGTAAATGCAGATAAAGCTGTGATGAAATGGCTTATAGCAATGTTTGTGCAGTACAAACACAAGAGGCACAGAGCAATGTCTCCTGCTGATATTGTGGCAGGGCTTTTCGAAACTAAATTTAGTGCAAGTGATGGCTGGCATGACATCACAAACAGGAGCAAATGTGGTGAAGCAACCAGTGCACCTGCCAATGAGATGGACCCTTTACAAACAAGCTGCCTACAGAGAGGGTCAAGCAGTAGTGCCCCTTCTGTGGGTTTCAATGTATTATTACAATTTTCTGTAATAATTTAAATATTGTAAAACTATAAGCACACTGCATTGAATTTCTTGTGCAGATTTTGTTTCCTGTGAGAAATCCTTTCTGTTAATATGAGGTGTTTCATGGGTCTTTAAATAAACTTCCACAGGTAGCACACAATTAGGTACAACAGATACACCCCCCACTCTGAGTCCTTTAATTCAAGGGTCTACTGCACTATGTATATGAATTCTGAACTGAAGGGCAATTATGCAATTTCAATATACCTACCTTGAACCTTCAATGGCAACAAAAGACAAAATATGCCACACCTACACACCCATGTGCAACACCAGGCCTGCAACATTTAAACATCCGGCTTTTGTCTAGAAAAAATCAAGGCCGGACACAGCAATCTTCAGACTACGTTTCCTAACCCCAAAGACGTACCCACTACGAGCCTGGCCTTCTGTGGGTACACGATTGAACTGTAACCACTTGTCAGCAGTGTAGTACTGTGTAGTTCTGTAGGTAGGTGTCAATGTTTTACAGCAACATGCTCCCACCACCATCAGGGTAGATGCATCTACCCTTCCACCCTGAAGATGGAGGCAGTATATACTTCCCAAATGGTATCCACATACAAAAATACATGACCTCACATCCCACAAGACCACAACAATTGTGCTGTTCTATATCTCATCTCACAACACAACAAAGCTATTAGACACCACAGATGTCCACATACCACCATAATATAATATGGGCCAGGTGAGTAATAATTATAAGCTTTGATTGTTCTGATGCTTTGGAAGAACGTACTACCTCGATCTTCAGGACGGCACCTGGTTCAGGCAGATGACAATGTGTTGCAGTGGCCAATTCCCTCAAAGGACCCTGCACATCTGGCACATTGTCTTCCACCACATGGTCCAATTCACTGACCTGAAAGCTGGAAGCACTCTGTTCCCTCAAAATGTCAAAACAAACCAGCACACTACATGGTACAAATACCCAAAAGATGACCCCAAATGAACCATGATTTGCATAACAATTGACATGAAAACCCCAAAACATACAAATTTACACATACCTCTGAGGATGTCCATTCATCAAAAAGACCGGCCATATACATCAGTTTCGGACCATTCCAGCCACTGTCTTCACTCCAATCACATGACCATGTAGCTGGATCTTCCACACGGACCTGCATTATGATAGAATCCATCAAAACTGCAGCTACTTCTTTACCCTGCTTAACTGGTTTGAAGCACAAAACTACCTTCATGGAGAAAAGTCCTCTTTGAGAAGCTGACAGTTGCTCATCTAATCAAGAAATTACTTGCCTTTCATAGAATGCCAAGATTGTCTACCATGTTTCCAGCAGCGTGCCACTTGGCTCTGTCTTAAATACCATACTAATCCCATTCACACACCTCTACCCCAGTTCCTTAAGACCCATTTTAATATTATCCTCCCTTCATACCACGGGGAGTTGGAGTAATGTATTCAGTACAGTGTGCAAGGTGGTACAAGGGATCAGTGGTTTGATTCATGGGAGGTACAAGATATTTTTCTCTTCTCCAAAATATCTAAACTGGCTCTGGGGCCCACCCAGCCTCTTACTTGAAGGGGACAACTCTTTACCTGCACCTAAAGAGGACACAGCATGAATCTGCCTGCTCATATCTGTCCAGTTCCTGCATTAAGAATGAGCGGAGCTACACTTCCAGGCCACCATATGCCTTCATGGTATGCAAAGAGACAACTTTACTGTTTATTCCATTGTCTTTCAAGTGGTATCTTAACTTTGTACACATTTCTCATGTTTTTCACATGTGCTGCAGTCCCACCTACCACACCAGCTAAACCACATGCAATGAACAGTACATATTGTCACTGGATGGCCTCTTCCTTTCACTCATGAATAATAATGTTTATTCGTCTTCTTCTTCCCGTCCCCTGTGCTGTTACAATTAACAATCCTCGCTTGCCACTTTGTCTCCCGCACCGTCCCTCAACCGCCAAAATCCACCTCACCACACTAATCACACGCACACACTCACTCCTCTTTGTCCTCTGGTCACTTGCACTCACACACTGCTCCCATTCCCACTAGACTGTCCTCGTTTTTTTAAGTCCTGTCTCACTTCGTTGCACGAGCATTCTGGTGGCAGGACGTCATGACCCTTGCGGGAAGCCATGCTGCCAGGAGCAACAGCATCATGTTACAATATTAAGCTGCACCACATTATTCAGTTTTCTTCAGCCTCCAGTTATTTCCTCTCTTTTAACCCCAAATATGTTCATCAGCAAGCTCTTCCAATATAGGGCCATTATTTCTCCTAACAACCACCAACTGTCACTTCCTGTAGGCTTGTGTTGCATTAACATAGCCCATTCAGGCAGAACTGGTGAAGGACAGGTGTCGATATGCAGTTCAGGCAAATCAGATTAATGACTGTTGGCTTATCAAGGACTCTGTTCCATGACCTCAGTACATACAAATACACACCAGAGTGCAGGGTTAAAGTTCAGCATGGCAAGTTTAAGTTTCATAACACAAAACAGCTAACACCCAATGCCAGACAGAACAGCAGAAAGACTTGCAGTGGGGTCCACACCACTCATTGCTATTAATAACAATGGATTCTAGCACAAAATACAGAAAAACTTTATCTTACATTCCTACGGCCCAGTTTTATACTTCCATATCTACAATTATATAGCTATTTTATATTACATTTGTGAAGAATAAATGACATAAGCACAGGTGCTGTCTACGTTAAACTTGACACTTACGAAGGATTGAACTGTTATGACCTGGGGCAACTTACTTACTGAACAGGCTCCATGCATCATCAATAACTGTCAGGGTGCAGAAAAGACAGCCCTGTTCATGTGAGATACTAGAACTGACACAACAATATGCACTAAGCAGTGCTGCCATCTCGAGCTAAGCTGCAAACCTTTGTCAGCCAAGGTGGACATTCCAACACCACTCAGGAATACATACATACTCCCCCACCAGTTACTGCTGCCATCTTATATTCCTACTTATGATTAGTAACAACTCTGATTAGTGTGAGGTCTGACCTTCTGACAGCGTTGTTCTCACAGCAGTGCTGCTGAGGATTCAATCTTCTGGAATAAGAAGCTGTGCCCCTGTAGAAGAGGGCACTATGAACCTTCACCTGACAACACAATGTCACCTCAGCACACTTGGATCTTAATTCAAGTACCACACAGGTAAACATTCTCCTGCCAGTTCCTGTAGCCATCTTCTGCTACTATCAATGGCTAAAAAAACTCATATTAGTGTTGTTCCAAATTTACCCCTTCATCTTGTGGCATGTAGATGAAGTATGGCTGCTTGCTGCCCTTGCCCTTAGTAGTCTGCCACTCATAAAAGCCATCACACATGATCACACATCGCTGTCCCTTGTTGAATGGCCTCAAATACAGTTTAGAACTTAGCAGACCTTCTAAACGGCAATTGTTTGTTGACAAACCATGTGATTTGCAGTCACCCTAGTGGACAAACAGAAATCACATGACAAAATATGTAAGATCAACTACTACTGCTACTGCTGGTATTTGTTTACAGTTACAGTGTCAGCTGCTCCAACAGCTGCACAGCATCAGATGGAAGGTTGGGGGCATGCAGTAATTTGGGGTAATATTGTAACATGAACTGGTCTCAGGTATTAAACATCCTTTAATTATACCAACAAAATGCACAATGTTTATTCATTACATTCTTATTCTACTGGCCACAACACAGGAAACTCCACTATAACAGACCACGCGGTCTTCCACCTGGTTTTACATCCAATAGACCCGATCCTCATTTGAAGAAAGAGAGATGAAAATATACTGTCAGGTTAATGCATAACCCACAAAAAACAACAGCCAATCACAGCCTACTGTACACTAACATCTAATATATAGAAGATTTTAACAAACTGTACAGTGGTGCCACATCTATGATTTTAACTAATTACTGTATACAAAGTGTAACGCCCGTATATACCTTTTATAATTAACAACATAACTGCTGTAAAAACCGGAGTTAATAGCCACATAACAACATGTGGCTTTAAGTAAAGGGCTCAACAGTTCTCCCCAAAGATTGCGAATGTGACACTGCAATAATCTTCATATTTGCACCGTGCATCAATGATAATTAAACACTTTATTATCCAACCAATGCACAATATATAATATGTAGATAAAATTAAAATTATAAAATATTTAAAAGTGCTCCAACATGTTTCAGATCACAGAGGATCCATCATCAGGGAGCCTTGTACAGTGCTTGGCTAAAAATTAAAAGAACGATTC
>Ga0123357_10011692_pt1 | contig 11278 bp, 10 predicted proteins | sample TergutEmb28metaG_FD_89873 | JGI IMG/M metagenome (GOLD analysis project Ga0123357, IMG submission 89873) | Embiratermes neotenicus P4 segment gut microbial communities from Petit-Saut dam, French Guiana - Emb289 P4 | ecosystem: Host-associated > Arthropoda: Insects > Digestive system > Gut ...
ATAAGCTATATTTATATAGAAGAACAAACCATAACCCCCTAGAAATTCCATAATAGGATGGAATAGATAATTGGAGGCTTGAATTAAATGGGCATGGGCAATGCACCGATCCTTATCCTCAGGGAAGGGACGAAAAGAGACAAAGGAAAAGACGCACAGTACAACAACATAACCGCCGCCAGAGCGATCGCAGATGCGGTCAGGAGCAGTCTCGGCCCGAGAGGGATGGACAAGATGCTCGTTGACTCCATGGGCGACGTCGTTATCACCAACGACGGTGTGACCATCCTCAAAGAGATGGATGTACAGCACCCGGCAGCAAAGATGCTTGTCGAAGTGGCAAAGACACAGGACGCAGAGGTAGGGGACGGAACAACAACATCCGTCATACTCGCCGGAGAGCTCCTGAAGAAAGCGACGGACATGATCGACGCGAACGTACACCCGACGATCATCACCTCAGGATACAGACTTGCCAACCAGAAAGCGCAAGAGGTCCTCAAGAAGGTCTCCACGAAAGTGAGCATCAATGACGACAAACTCCTGAAACAGATCGCCGAGAACGCAATGATCAGCAAACAGGTAGGAGGCTCGAAAGAGTTCTTCGCAGACATGGTCGTGGACGCGGTCAAGACGATCATCGACAAAGATGAGAAAGGTAAATACACCGCAGACCTGAAGAATATCCAGACCGTCAAGAAGGCAGGGGCGAGCATGGAAGAGTCCAAACTCGTCAAAGGCCTGATCATAGACAAAGAGCCGGTATCTCCCGCGATGCCGAAGAAAGTGAGCGGAGCGAAGATCGCGATCATCGACGCAGCGTTCGAGGTCAAGAAGACCGAGATCGACGCAAAGATCCAGATAACAGACCCGTCCCAGCTCTCAGCATTCCTGCAGGAAGAGGAGAACATGCTCAAGAAGATGGTCGCACAGGTCAAAAAGGCAGGCGCGACCGTAGTGTTCTGTCAGAAAGGCATTGACGACCTGGCACAGCACTTCTTCGCAAAAGAAGGCATCTACGCATGCAGGCGCGTCAAGAAATCCGACATGGAGAGACTGGCAAGATCCACCGGAGCTAACATCTGCAACAAGATCATGGAGCTTGCCGCAGACGACCTCGGATACGCCGAGTCCGTCGAACTGAAGGTCATCGAGAACGAAGAGATGACATTCGTCACAGGCTGCAAAGAGCCAAAGACCGTGTCCATACTCGTAAGGGGCGGAACGAACCATGTTGCGGACGAAGTGGAGAGATCCCTCGTCGACGCATGGTCGGTCGTGAAAGTTTCGATCGAGGACGGAATGATCGTCACAGGCGGAGGTTCCACAGCGATGGAGATCGCCATGCAGCTTAGGGACTACGCAGTATCCGTAGGCGGAAGGGAGCAGATAGCCATAGAGGCATTCGCCTCAGCGATGGAGATCATCCCGGTAACCCTTGCGGAGAATGCCGGACTGGACCCGATAGACATCAACATCCAGATGAGGAAAGCCCACAAGGAAGGAAAGGTCAATGCAGGTCTGAACCCATTCAGCGGAAAGATCGAGGACATGCGCAAGCTCAATGTCATCGAGCCGCTCAGGATCGGTAAACAGGCTATCAACTCGGCCACCGACGCAGCGGTCATGATCCTCAGGATCGACGATGTCATCGCATCAAGGGCAAGCCCGATACCGGAATACGGCAGCGGCGACATGCCAGACATGGATGATTAAAACCATTAAACGGGGCCACTGGCCCCTTAAATATTATTAATTGAACTAACCGGAGATCGACCATGACTGAGAAGTCTAGAAAGAAGAAGGAAGAGGATGCTGCGGAGGTATCCGAGGACACGACAGACGCTCTCGCCGAGGCCAACGCCAAAGCCGAAGAGTATCTGAACATGGCCAGAAGACTTCAGGCAGACTTCGACAACTTCCGCAAGAGAACAGAGAAAGAGAACGAGGAATTCAAGAAATTCGCGCTATGCGGGATAGCCGTGAGCCTGCTGACCATCGTTGATGACATGGACAGGGCGCTTGAAACGGCGAAGGAAGAGACAGAGCTGGTGATAGGATTACGCGGAATAAGGCAGAATCTGATGAAGGTCCTGGAAGAGAACGGCCTTACAGAGATCTCGACAAAATGCAGATTCGATCCGAACATCCATGAGGCTCTTTGCACAGTAGAATCGGACACCGAGGGGGAAATCGCAGAGGTGTTCCAGAAAGGATATCGTCTTAATGAGAAGATAATAAGATATCCTAAGGTCAAGGTCACAAAAAAGAAGGAGTAAGTGAGAAAGATGTCAAGAATAATAGGAATAGATCTAGGAACGAGCAACTCGGCCGCTTCGGTTATGGAAGGCGGTAGACCCACCATGATCCCGAGCGCGGAAGGTACCAGCGTCGGAGGGAAATCATTCCCGTCCTATGTAGCATTCACAAAGGACGGTCAGTTACTTGTGGGAGAGCCCGCGAGAAGGCAGGCGGTTACGAACCCCGACGGAACGATAAAGAACGTCAAAAGAAAGATGGGTTCGAACGAGAAAGTGAAAGCGCTGGGAAAAGAGTACACCCCTCAGCAGATCTCAGCGTTCATACTCCAGAAGATAAAGAAGGATGCGGAATCGTATCTCGGCGAGAAAATAGACAAAGCCGTCATAACCGTGCCCGCATACTTCAATGACAACCAGAGGCAGGCTACGAAAGACGCGGGAGCGATCGCCGGGCTGGAAGTCGTAAGGATAATAAACGAGCCGACCGCGGCAGCGCTCGCGTACGGTCTCGATAAAAGCGGGACAGCCCAAAAGATAATGGTGTTCGACCTTGGAGGAGGAACGCTGGATGTTACCATAATGGATTTCAGCGACGGTGTTTTCGAAGTGATATCCACATCTGGAGACACGCAGCTCGGAGGATCGGACATGGATGAGATCCTCACAAAATACGTGATGGGGCAGTTCCAGAAGGAGACGGGGATAGACCTCTCCAAAGATAACATGGCATTCTGGAGGGTAAGAGAGGCATGCGAAAAAGCAAAGATCGAACTCTCCACCACCATGCAGACGGAGATCAACCTTCCGTTCATATCGTCCGATGCGTCAGGACCGAAACACCTGATACAAACGATAACGAGAGCAAAGCTGGAAGAGCTCGTCGAGCCGATCGTGCAGAGATGCAAGAAATCGGTCGACCAGGCCATCTCGGATTCAAAACTGCCGACAGACTCGATAGATAAGATCATAATGGTCGGAGGACCGACAAGGATGCCGATCGTGCAGAATTTCATCGAGGGCATAGTCGGACCGAAGATACAGAGGGGGATAGACCCGATGGAATGCGTCTCTATGGGCGCGGCCGTTCAGGGAGCGGTGCTCTCCGGAGATGTGAAGGATGTTCTGCTCCTCGATGTCACCCCGCTGTCGCTCGGGATAGAGACGCTGGGAGGCATAGCTACCATCCTCATAGAAAGGAACACTACGATCCCCACGAAGAGGGCCCAGATATTCTCCACAGCGGCTGACAACCAGCCGTCCGTGGAGATCAACATTGTTCAGGGAGAAAGGAAAATGGCGGCGGACAACACCTCACTGGGAAGATTCATCCTTGAGGGCATACTTCCCGCACCGCGCGGAATGCCGCAGATCGAGGTCACTTTCGATATCGACGCCAACGGAATAATAAACGTCGCGGCAAAGGACAAAGGAACAGGAAAAGAGCAGAAGATCACCATCGCCTCAAGCAACAAACTATCCAAAGACGAGATAGACAGCCTTGTGAAACAAGCGGAGAAGTTCGCTGACGCCGATAAGAAGAAGATCGAGCTCATAGAAGTGAAGAATCAGGCGGAGACGATGATCCACTCCGTACGCAAATCCATGACCGAGCTGGGCGAGAAAGCATCGCAGGAAGAGAGAGCGTCCGTGGAAGCGGCCGTAAGCGATCTTGAGAGCGCGACCAAAGGAGACAACGCGGAAGCGATCAAAACCAAACTCGATGCCTTGATGAAGGCCATGGGCCCGATAAGCCAGAGAGTGTACCAGGAAGCGTCGCAGCAGCAACAGCAGCAACAGGCGCAGGGCTCGAACGCCGGCAATGACGGCGGGGATGAGGACTTCGTCGACGCTGACTACAAGATCGTGGATGACGACGATAAAAAATAAGGGAAGCTGAATGCCGAGAGACTACTACGAGGTACTGGGCGTCGCCAAGGACGCGTCACAGGATGATATAAAGAAAGCGTACCGCTCTCTTGCGAAAAAGTATCATCCCGATGTGACGGACCTCTCCAAGGAAGAGGCGGAGGCCAAATTCAAAGAGGTGTCCGAAGCGTACGAAGTGCTTTCAGACGAAGGCAAGAGAAAGACATACGACCAGTACGGACACGCGGGAGTCAACAATCAATTCAGCAACGGAGGGTTCTCCTGGGATGACTTCACCCATGCCGACGACATAAGCGACATCTTCGGAGATATCTTCGGCAGCATGTTCGGCGGAGGCAGGAGGCAGCAATCCCGATCCAGGAACTCCCCCCGGCAGGGGGAGTCCCTGAGATACGATCTGGAGATAACGCTTTCTGACGTGCTCAGAGGGAAGACAGTTGAGCTTTCCATACCCCACTCCATCCCTTGCAGCGATTGCAGGGGAACAGGAGGCAAGGACGGAAGGGTCGAAACGTGCCAGACATGCAACGGGGCCGGACAGGTGCAAAGGGTAAGCCGCACACCGTTCGGGAACATGGTGTCCGTCGGGGACTGCAACGCATGCGGCGGCAGCGGGAGAATATTCAAAGAGCGCTGCCCCAAGTGCAGAGGGTCCGGAAGGAACAACACCTCGTCCAAGGTATCGGTGGATATCCCGAAGGGCGTGGAAGAGGAAATGAGGCTCAGGGTCGCCGGGGCCGGCGACGCAGGATACAACGGAGGTCCCCCCGGGGACCTGATAGTAGTGATCCATATCAAAGAGGACAGGAACTTCAAGAGGGACGGGATGAACCTTTGGTCAGAGATCACCACCACCTACCCGAGGCTTGTGCTTGGAGGAGAGGAGACGGTCAGGACGATCGACGGAGAGACAATATCTTTGACAATACCTCCGGGAACTCAGGTCGGAGGGGTGCTGAGGATAGCCGGGAAAGGCCTTCCAAGAATGAATCAGAACACGAGAGGGAACATGTTCGTTCGTGTGATGATGAATGTTCCCAGCAAAGCTACTCCGTATGAAAAAGAGCTGCTGATAAAATTAGACGATCAGGCCGGCAAGAAACCAGCGGGGAAAAGCAAGTCCAAGCTGAGGCAGAAGCTGGATGAGCTTTAAACGCAGACAGCCTATTCAATACAAAGAAGTGTGAACTGTCCATGCTTGGCGAAACTGTGATGTTGGCGATATTCATTGCTATAGTTATCACAGTATTTGTTCTGGATATGTTCGTTCTTAACAGAGGATCGAAACACATCTCGGTGGGAAAATCGCTTCTGACGGCGGCGTGCTGGATATCTCTGGCGCTCGCTTTCGGCGTTCTGGTATATTTCGAGCTTGGACACGAATTAGGAACGCAGTTCTTCGCGGCGTATATCGTGGAGGAGATGCTCAGCGTTGATAACTTGTTCATGTTCATAGTGGTGATGGGATACTTCTGCGTCCCGGACGAATATCAATACAAGGTGCTGTTCTACGGCATAGTCGGTGCCGTCCTGTTCAGGATACTTTTCATAACCGCAGGAATAGGCCTTCTGACAACATTTGACTGGATGATGTACATATTCGGAGCGATCCTGATATACACTGCGTTCAAGACCATAACGCAGAAGGAGGATACGGGAGGGGAGAGCAAGCTCGCCGTAAGACTGAGCAAGAGATTCAACGTACTCCCTACATACGACGGCGATAAGCTGTTCTCTGTGAAGAACGGCATAAGGATGATGACGCCGCTGATGCTTTGCATAATAGTCATTTCGCTCACAGATCTGATGTTTGCGTTCGATTCGATACCGGCGGTCCTGGCGATAACAACGGACAACTTCATTGCTTACACCTCCAACATCCTGGCGGTGCTGGGGCTCAGGGCGCTGTTCTTTGCTGTGAAGGGATCAATGGAGCACATAGATTATCTGAAGTATGGATTGGGAGTGATATTGGCGTTCGTCGGAGTGAAGATGCTGATATCCGACTACTATCACGTGGATGTCATACTCTCGCTCGCTTTCATACTGATCGTGCTGGCATCCACAGTCGGGATCTCTCTCTACACGAGAAAAAGAAAAGAGAAGGCCAACCTCGGGTCCGGATGATCATTTCATATCTTTGTAATAAAGGACAGCGGAGCATTTACAGGGTCTGCCGCATACGGGGCAATCATGGCCGCCGGGAGAATCCACCATCTGGTTCCAGTATTCCGGAACTTCTAAATGAGGCGACATACCCATTCTCCTGAGTATCCCTTCGATGTTGATTGTTCCGTCTGTACTTTTCCATGCCATAGCGCATATAACGTCAACATTCCTGAAGATGAATTCCTGGAGGCAGGCGGCGGAGAGTTCGGTGCCGACGCCAAGCCCCTGGAAATCCTTCCGGATGGCGATGGAAGCGAAAAGTCCGAACTTCTCCTTGGAAAGGAGTTTTTCTTTGTCTGGGGAATTGGGGAGATGGAGCATCTCATCGATCTTGTCAGGACCGAACAGATGGCATATCGCAAAGCCCGCGAATTGTCTGTTGTAGGTGATAACTTTGCAGAACGCGGAGGTCGAGTTGATGGTCTCCAAGAAATCATTCTCAGTCAGATAATCAGTACCGAGCATCTCTTTGGAGATCTCAAGCGCATTCGGTATCTCATTTACGGCAAGATTTCGTGTGAAGGTCAATCTGCGGCATTTCATGATTCTTGCATCCTTTATGTAGTATTGAACACAACATACGTTAAAGTAGCGATATCATCCAATTGGTCTGACAATGTTTGGAGATGGCGCCGAGGAGGAGATTTGAACTCCCGAGGCGGAACGCCAGTGGTTTTCGAGACCACCACCTTACCGGACTAGATTACCTCGGCTTGGGCATACAATTATTTCTTTATATTTAATTCAATGCGGGAGACACAATTGAGTCTGGAAAATAATAATGGCCCACTAAGATAGTGTGAAGGGAATGTCAAAAAAAACTGCCGAGCAAATAAGTTTCAACATGAAGCAAGTCAAGAGTAAAGATTCAGAAATAGAACTATCGCTAAGAAGAGAACTGTGGAGAAGGGGCCTCAGATATACAAAAAGCGATAAGAGGGTAGTAGGTAAGCCCGACATAGTTTTTTTGAAGAAGAAAGTAGCTGTGTTTTGCGACAGTGAGTTTTGGCATGGGCATGATTGGGATGTCAGAAAGAATGATATAAAAACCAACAGAGACTTCTGGATACCTAAAATCGAGAGAAACATCGAGAGGGATTTCAAGGTGAATGAAATGCTTCTCGAAGATGGATGGATCGTCATAAGATTTTGGGGGAAAGAAATCAAAACCAATATCAAAAGATGTGCCGATCTTGTTGAGGAAGAAGTGAGGAAGAGATGAAAAAGCCACTGCGTGCCATAGATCTATTTGCTGGAATTGGAGGCATAAGGCTGGGTTTCGACCAGGCATTTGGAGAGGAAATAGAAACTGTCTTTATCAGCGAGTGGGATGAAAATGCACAGAAGACATACATCTCCAATTTCGGAGACAATATAAAGATAAATGGTGACATAACCAAAATCAAAGCGGAAGAAGTTCCCCCATTCGAGATCTGTCTTGCAGGATTTCCGTGTCAGGCATTCAGTATAGCTGGACAGAAGAAAGGATTCGATGATGATTATAAAGGGGCATGCAGAGGTACGTTGTTTTTCGATATGGCCAGAATATGCGATTACCACAAACCGAAAGTAATTTTTTGTGAAAATGTAAAAGGTCTGAAATCGCACGACGGAGGGCGAACTCTGGAAATAATAGTTAAAACCCTAAGAAAAATGGAGTATGATGTATCATACAAGATCATAAATAGTAAAGACTACGGAGTTCCTCAAAACAGAGAGAGAATCTACATAGTTGCATTCAGAAAAGACATAAATTCGAGTTCTTTTGTATTTCCAAATCCGAGGAAAGAAAAGAAAACGATTGGTGACATTAAGGAAAAGACTCCTGTTTCAGTGAAGTACTATCTCAGTACTCAATATCTGGCCAGTCTCAGGAAGCACAGAGCGAGACACGAATCGCTTGGCCACGGATTTGGTTATGAGATTCGAGATGATAATGATATAGCTGCGGGACTGGTATGCGGCGGGATGGGCAGGGAGAGAAATCTGGTATATGATTATCGCCTTACAAATTTTGAGCCAGTCACCAACATAAAAGGTGAGGTAAACCGAGAAGGCGTAAGGAGAATGACGCCCAGAGAATGGGCAAGAATCCAGGGGTTCCCGGATAGCTTTAAGCTCCCTATTGCAGACACGCATTTATATAAACAACTGGGAAACAGTATAACTGTACACGTAATCAAAGATATAGCTCTTGAGATAAAGAAGGTATTAGATGAAAACCGATAAGATAACCGGAAACAAGGGTGAATGGTCTGAGATGTATGCTTTTCTCAAACTTCTCGGAGAAAGAAGAATATATGGCGCGGATGGCGACCTGAAAATAAGAAAAGATGTTTACTATGATATTAACAAAATAATCAGAGAAGAGACGAAAGGCAAAGAGATAGAGTATGTTGTTAATGAAGACATGAAAACAATTGATGCAATGGTTGAAGGGGAGGTGAAAGTTAGATTCAAATTCGAAAAATATTCTGAAGAGGCAGAGTATCTATTCGGACAGGTATGTACCCTCAATGGCACTTTTACCGTCGATCGCACGGTTGAGTTTATGGAAAAAATATGCTGTAAGAAGTTAAAAGCATCATCAAAAGAAAAGACCGACATAACAGTCGGTATTCATGATTACAGGACTGGTATGGAGCCAGTATTGGGGTTCAGTATAAAGTCTAACATCGGCAGTAATCCCACACTACTTAATCCGAGCAGGGCAACAAATTTCATTTTTGAACTAGAGGGTGTAACCGATAGCGACATGGATAAAATAAATTCTTTTAAAAGTGTGTCCAATGGGCACGTTGATTTGAAAAGCAGAGCGAAGTACATATGCGAAAACGGGTTGAGATTGAAATATATCAACACACAAAGCGAGGTGTTCAGAGGTAATATGATGGCGATAGATTCGAACTTCCCTGCCATTATCGCAGAAATGCTGAAGGATTTTTACATAAACGGTGAATCTTCCCTTGAAAAACAAGCGGAAAACATCACTAAACTGGATCCCCTGAATTACAATATGTCAATGTCTAAGATACTATATGAGCTTAAAGTAAAGAGATTTTTATTTGCCATCGCTACTGGAATGATTCCAGATTCCTATTGGAGTGGAAGAAAAGATGCAACAGGCGGATACTTTATTGTGAAAGAGACGGGAGATGTAGTATGCTATCACCTTTATAATAGCGATGACTTTGAGGATTACCTTCTGAAAAATACATACATGGATAAGCCTTCAACATCAAGATATGGTTATGGAAATGTTGAGAAAACATCTGATGGAAGGTATATAATGAGGCTCAACCTGCAAATCAGGTTTAAAAAAATCAAATCTAAGTCTCAGAACCACAAGGCCGTTGGTTTGGACAAATGGAGTTAATTCGATTTGGGGCAAATGTAACAGCTGTCAAATATCTTAATATCTGAAAATCATAAGGTACATCAATACCATGTCTCAGATAACAACGGATATAAAAAAAGCCAAAGCTGCAGCGCTAGTGCTTGCAACCATTGCTACAGAGACGAAGAACAGTGCACTCGAGGCAATGGCCAAGGCTTTAGATGAGAATAGGAAAAGGATCCTGGAAGACAATGCTAAAGACGTCTCTAACGCAGAGAAAATGGCAGCAAAAGGCGAATTATCTGATTCACTTGTGAAGAGACTAAAAGTTAATGATGAGAAGATATCCGGAATGATCGACGGGATAAAAGATGTGATAAAACAAGAGGATCCAGTTGGAGAAACAATGTCAACTCTCAAACTGGATGAAGGACTCATTCTCTATCAGATCAAATGTCCGATAGGGATGCTGGGAGTGATCTTCGAATCCCGCCCCGATGTTGTTCCGCAGATCCTGTCGCTGTGCCTCAAAAGCGGTAACGGCGTAGCTTTCAAAGGCGGTTCGGAGGCATTGAACTCAAACAGAGTTCTCTTCGATGTACTGACAGAAGCGGCAGCTTCAGCAGGCGTTCCGAAAGAAGCGTTCGTGCTTATGGAAACAAGAGAGGACATCAACCAGATACTAAGCATGCATGAATACATCGATCTTCTTATTCCGAGAGGATCGTACGAGTTTGTCAAACACATTCAAAATAACACCAAGATCCCGGTGCTGGGTCATTCAGCTGGAATATGTCATATCTATGTCGACGATGAAGCGGACATAGACCTGGCGCTTGCCGTTACTCTGGATTCCAAGATACAATATCCAGCCGTTTGCAATGCAGTTGAAACTCTGCTTGTGAACCCAAAAATAGCAGATAAATTCCTCCCGAGGATGGCAAAATTGTTCAAAGAGAACAATGTGGAGATCAGAGCGGACAAACGATCCAAGAGTTTGATCCCGAAAGACATCTCCGTTATTGATGCAACGGAAGAGGACTGGGATGAGGAATACAACGATTTGATAATCTCGATAGCGATTATTGACAGCCTAGAAGAGGCGATAACTTTCATCAACAAACACGGCTCACACCACACCGATGCGATAATCACTACCAATAAAAGCAAGCAGTTAGAGTTCGCAAGATCGGTAGACTCCGCAGATGTTTTCATCAACGCATCGACCAGATTCGCAGACGGATTCAGGTTCGGAAAAGGAGCAGAGGTTGGAATAAGCACCAACAAGATCCACTCGAGAGGCCCGGTTGGCATGGAAGGCCTGATGATCTACAAGTACGTATTAATCGGGAACGGACAGGTCGTTAAGGATTATGTGGGAAAGGATGCAAAGAAATATCTGCATCAGAAGATGGATCAGAAATACGGTCAGTGATACAAGATGGAAAGAAAAGAACTCCTTGGAGAAGTTGAGAGGATCGTAATCAAGGTCGGCACCACAACAATAACAAAAGGCAGTTCCACAGCTTCCAAGGATATGATGGACTCCATCGCAAAGCAGGTCAAGGACCTCAAAGCTCAGGGGAAAGAGATACTCATTGTAACATCCGGAGCGATAGGGATA
>Ga0123357_10011693_pt1 | contig 11278 bp, 3 predicted proteins | sample TergutEmb28metaG_FD_89873 | JGI IMG/M metagenome (GOLD analysis project Ga0123357, IMG submission 89873) | Embiratermes neotenicus P4 segment gut microbial communities from Petit-Saut dam, French Guiana - Emb289 P4 | ecosystem: Host-associated > Arthropoda: Insects > Digestive system > Gut ...
CTACAGATACAGAGGTCCCGGGTTCGATCCCCGGCGCTACCAGATTTTCTGAGTAGTAGTGGGTCTGGAACAGGGTCCACTCAGCCTCATGAGGTCAAACTGAGGAGCTACTTGAATAAAAAAGTAGCAGCTCCAGGTTCAGAAAACAGAGATTAACGGCCGTGGCGACCTGTTGCGCTAACCACGTGACACCCCTCTATCCGCAAAAGTTGGCACTAACTTCGCCTACCGGCGGTGGCCGCTCTGTCAGTATGGTTCGCTCGTGGACTAAAGCCACGGAGTTTAGTTTAGTTGTTTAGTGTATAGAACTTGCATTTAGGTGTAGTCATGAAACATGTATTGCAGCATACAGTAAGTATTTTGTTTATGCCGCACACACAGGGTGCTTCTACTCACCTATAATAGGTTAAGGCTTTTTTATGTGCTTGCTTGTTCAGGTAGCTCCACTGAATATAGGAAGAGCTGGACCGTGCATAGCTGTGGTCAAGAACCCACAGCCAAGTTGATCTGTGATGTAGCATACATCGGTGGAACTTCAAAATCTGTTGCAGTATGTATTTGGGCAACATCATCCCATTGTATTAGTCAGTCACTAGCAATACAGTCCAAATAATCACAACACATAAACTGTGTATGTTTGTTTTTTATTTTCCACTACATGTGATGGTCATACATATTGACCACCATCAGGTAAAAAAATGTAGGTACAGCAGAAAGAGTGCTGTAGAAGAGGCCTCTCATTCACATTCAGTCTGCTAAAAATACATTACATATTATTACCAAAAGAAGAATAATAAAAAGGAAAAATAAAAACATTAAATTCAATAACATTTTTCTGTACGATTTTATGTTTATGGTTCCGTGCATCGCTGATCTATATTAATAATTGTCCAACAAGATGCAACAGAAAGCACTCTATTTATTATTCTGCAAGTTTACTCTACATGTTTCGGGTGTCAACCACACCCATCATCAGGAGTACACATAACTGTAACTACAGCCTCCGGTACTGTGCAGCTACCTCCCTCTAACGTAGCCAAGCCACGTTGGAGGGAAGTAGCTGCACAGTACCGGAGGCTGTAGTTACAGTTTTGTGTGCTTTGTTTTTACTTTGTTTACTTAGTTTTGTGTACTCCTGATGGTGGGTGTGGTTGACACCCGAAACATGTGGAGTGAACTCGCAGAATAATATATAGACTGCTTCGTGTTGCATCTCGTTGGACAATTATTATTTTCTATACAATTTGTATTAAAATCCAGAATGTCATAAATGCAGTTAGAAATAGTTGGGTAAAGGGAGACCACCTTGATGCCACTTGTTTTATTATTACTTTATTCAGTGCTCAACATATTTTGGATGTTAATACATCCATCCTCAGGAGCTTGCAACTAATGCATTGGGTTACTTCATGGGTTGTATCTGTAAGAAGTATAGAGGTATTGTGTTAGCGCACTTATTTATTAGGGTGTTGTTGGTCTTGATGCGTGTGGCTGTTTTAGAGAGTGTGTTTCAGAAGTATTGGCTGCCGTGGTGTCTTATGGTGATTGAGTGTTTTTTGTAGCATGTTGTGATAATGTCTCCCGAATATTGTATCTGCAGTTAGAAATGTTTCTGTATAATGTACTTCTTACTGTAAGAACATGAGCATGCAACTGGCACTAACAATGCAACTTCAATTATCTGTGTATTAAAATTACATGTGGTATGAAGCATGGAGACCTTCGCACAGCTACTTGCAGTTAACTCATACACAGTAGTGAAAGAACACGTGACAACCGCAGTACTATAGAGGCACAACACATCCTCTATCTGTTACACATGGTACCTTAGAAGTAATACATAACTACACTTCCTGACATACAATAATGCAAGACAGCAAACATCTGACATTTTACCTCAAACATCTGACATTTTACCAGCACCAGAGAGTGCTCCGTAAGTCAGGTTATTCATGTGCCAGCATTAATATGCTATACTACAGCAAATAACTTCATATCACCTGCAATTTTAAAGCATGGCTAATCGAGGTTGCTTCATTAGTGCCAGTTGCATACTCATATTCTTACAGTAAGAAGTACGTTATTCAGAAACATCTCTAACTTCATTGATTACATTTTGAATTTTAGTACAATTTGTATGGGAAAATGTTATTGAGTTTCATGGTTTTATTGTTCCTTTTTTTTATTATTATTATTCCTCTTTTGGGAATAATATGTAATGTATTTTTAGCAGACTGATTGTGGAGGGGAGACCTCTTCTATAGCACTTTTCCGTTTGTACCTGTATTTTTTACCTGATGATGGTCAATATGTATGACCGAAATATGTAGTGCAAAATAAAAATTGAACATACAGAGTTTATATGTTGTGTTTGTGTTGACTGTATTGCTAGTACTGTTGCAGTACACTTGAGGTGTATCAAGATAAATAATACATCCCTGTACTTTTATACCCTTCTTCTGTGAGGTAGCATACATTCCATTGCTGGAATCTCTATTCCTTCTTTATTGTATTTGAAGTATGAGAAAATGTTGAAGGCAAACAAAAAGAAAAGTGTTTATTTTAACTACCATGTAAATATTCGCGTGCTGCGGCCAGAGCCCATTAAATTTAAATGGCTGCTGCAGGACAGTGTGATTTCCCATTCCGACGAAAAGGTAAATGTGACGACATTTTCCCTTTTGTCTGTTGAAGGTTAATTGTTATGTAAATCTGATGACTGTCATTCATGGTATGACATGTTTTACATGTTGACATTTAGTAAATGAGACACACCATCAACAGGTTAAACATAAAAGTTTAGCACCTTACATACCCTTTTATTTGTATCTGTTTTTCCAAAATCTCTGTAGAAATGATATATTAGCTCTCAAGAGACTGATGTTATGATAACACTTCTGTTTTTAGACTTATAATCAGAACTGTTAATTGAGTGTGTTTGTTATGGTTATGTACTTGAGGCATCTATTTCCATAAGGTTATAAAACTTAGTTCCCGGTAAATTTCACTTTTTTTTTTAAAAAAAAAAACTTCACTTCTCTTTTTTTTCAGCTAGAATGTAATCGAAGACACTTTGAATTACTTCCAAAAAATAATGAATACTGTGTGCATGTGCCCTTCTTTAAGGGAATTATTTTTAAAAGAAGAAAATTTATTTTTTCTACAACTTGAAAATTTATTCAAATTTTTGGTTCCATCATACTCTTTAATTTTGATAAATATTTGCATTAGAAATTCACAGTAATCCAGTATAAATAATGTAATTTTTTTTGGGGGGGGGGTTCACATTCATGTTCACTGTAACAAATTGTGTGCATCCCTGACATTGGTAGACACACAATTTCTTTTCTAGGTCCAGAGGTTAAGAAATAATATTCTCTAGCTTTCTGTACTTTAGTGCAGGTATTTTCCTGTCATTAGGTTATCTGCTGTGCAGAAGTTTTCTCAGAATTTTGTGCAGCTTATTGGTGCTGAAGGTCTGTGAACTGGGTTGTTCCTGAGCATTGCTGATTCACATTGCTCCAGTGGTGATTATGTCACTTTTACTGAAAGGTATTAGGACTCTCAGAAGATAACTCACGATATTTATATGTCTGTAATTTATGTTGTCATGTGAGAGGCTGTGGTTTGTCATGAAAGTCGCAAAAGGTTTTGAAACCAGCTACTACCATTTACTTCAGAGGTTTCTTGCTCCTAATTTTTTCTATACATTTGCATCACTCGTGAAGACAATGTACAGTTACAGTTCTTCTTTTGAGTCTTTCAGTGTCACTGAAGTCAGTGTCACATGGTAGACGATATGTATCCTGGCACTAGAAAAGTGTGAGTTATTTAATAGAAATATGCAGGCTGTACCATGGCATGAAAGGAAAGGATTGTGAAGTTCTTACTTTGCTTAGGGCTTCAGTTACACATAATGATGAGTTTCCTTTTTTTACCACATTTTGTTACTGTCTTTAGCAGGCATGAATTTATTTATTTCCTCATGCAATTGCCTCCTCACCCTACACACACACACACACACACACACACACACACACACACACACACACACACACACAGTGTTGTCAGAAGACTTTTATTCCTAAAGTAACTTAGGTGCAATGCAATGTCTGTACCTAACGCAGGTGTAGGCAAAGCCTGATAATGACCAAGAGCCACTCTCAGCTCATTCTGACATCATATTTCAGGGTTTTGTGACCATGTTCTGTTTTCCCTTGGTCATGATGCGTGTAGAGGTGAATGCAATTGTTCACAGTTTTATTAGTCAAAACACAAACTTTGTATGTATTTATATGATGGAGTTTAATAACAGTGTTGTGTTCAAAATTAGAGACTGATACCTATGTAGCTTGACTGGAGTGATGTCATAAGCTATGCTGTTCATTCGGTTATTTTCTGTCGCATGTCTTGCATATGAGAGGAAGAGAAGAATGACTTTCTTGCAGAATATTGTGGGACCACCTCTGTTTGGTACTAAAACTTCCAAATGAATATAAATTTATACTTTCAGTTTTTAGAAATGCGAGTCAGTGTAAAAATTGTATTTAAATTTGTGCTTCAATACAGGCATGTCTAATTTTATACAGTTTCTTTTTGCGTGATTTCACTTTAATGTGACTAGAAAATTTAAACCACTTTTCGAATATGCGTGTTAGTTTTCAGCTTAACATGATTTGGCATAGACGATGCACGATATTTTTCAGTTGAACACAATCTGGCAAAGACAATCCATTGCTGCACTTGCCTCATGTTGGAGTCTAGCACAAAGTGATGTCACTCTCATGCCATCAGTCACATGTGTGGATTGATTACATTGGTGATATAATCACGTGGATGATGTAGTTCCCCCTTCAAGAGCGTTGGCTTTTGTTACCAAAATGAGTGAAAAACGTACATCTTCATCACCTAATGCAATCCAAGTGAAAAATCAGTGTAAGACAATCAGTATTGAGGAGAAATTAGACGTAATAAGCTAAATTGAAAAAGGTGAATGAACTGTTGACATATGCCATAATTTTAGAGTCACTCAAAGCAGTGTGTGTACAATTTGTGATAATGCTGATAGATTTACTGAAAGTGCTACATCAGGAAATAAAGCATTTGTGAACCATACCAGAAACTATGGATGAGTCCAGTACACTTGTATTGCATTAGAAATAAATATATTGTATAGGAATGTGAATATGCTGTATATACAGTAGATACATACTCTACAGGTCTTTTGTCCACTAGTATAGTCATTCACTATGTAGTATACGGTTGTCAACTCCCCCCCCCCAAGGAAATACAGTTTTAAATGGGAATTTGTGTTAAATCTGCGGGACTTTTTCAGGAACATAACCCAGGCATAAAGCAACATAAGCATTTAAGTGTCTTCCTGTAGGTATTGTATATACAAAGGTCAGTGTTATTTTTTGTATCACATTTGGAAACATTCCATTAACTAGAGCAGGCCTGCACAAAATGTAGCCCACACAACAAATTCATCTGGCCCAAAAAATATTTTTTTTCTGTGATAGTAAAAGTATTACTAATAAGTTTATCTCACGGTCTGTCAATATTGCAACACTTCAAAAGACACCCATGCCTTTCCTGTGTGTCAGTATATGTGAAAGGTTATTTCTGCTTAGTAACCTGTTGCACTGCACAAATTTCTCCTTCTTGAATGAAGTCCGCCACCACGTTATACAAAAATAAACATGAGCAATCACGTTTGATGAACTTTTATCATAGCCATAATTTCTGAAGCTATGCGATTAATCTGTCTGACTTGTCACTGATTTCAGGAGTTCCTACATCTGTGAACAAATATTTTCTGTAATGAATCTACCCATGAATAGACAACATTTAACACTAACCATTGGTAGCTTACATGACGTACAAGCAGCAGTATCATGTTAGGAGTCATACTACAATACAATTATAGTCTAGAAAATTTGCAACATTTTATATTGGGTGTAGCCTGTTCTAAGGTAACAAACATCTTTCGGCCCTTGAATATGTTTTGGTTGTGCAGGCCTGAATTAGCAGAACTGTTGACTGAACAAGTACACAAAGGCTGCTATCAGAGTTTGATCCTTGAGTATTTTATTTTATATGTTTCTGTAGTGATGCCTTTGATTACCATTCCGTGGTGTGCTAACTATTGAGGGCTTGAAGAGTGCCTTCTAAAAATACTGGTCCATTAAGATTTAATTGACAAGAGCAGCTAAATTAAAAGGTAAATTATGCAAAAAATGTTGCAGTTGAACATAAGAAGCAAAAAAAATAAACTCTTAATTATACTTCATAAATATTATGATTGTTTTCAAATTTGATGCATACAGAGCATAATTCAAAGGAGGCTGTTTTGGGCCCATGTTTGTATGAAATGTTGTTATTGTTGTGGTGTGTAGAAATGACAGTTACATTGTGTCAGAGTTTTAAGTTATGCTTTATGTCAAAGCAGTTTTTTTTCTTTTCTTTTCTTTTCTTTTCTTTTCTTTTCTTCCCTAAAGTCATGTGCTGGCACTCTAGTGGAAAATGATTTAAGCTTTGACAGTATATTGGTGTTTGCTGGTTTAAGAAACGTCCTGTATGTGTGCAAGCAAATCCAGAGGCAGGGGTTTTTGTTGTATTGGATACTGAATAGCATATTTCCACAAGAAAAATAATGAAATATGCATAAGAATATTAAGACATTAAAAAATAATCATCTAGTCCGAATTTACACTTTTATGACAAACACTGAATGCAGTTTTTTTTTTTTCCAGGGATTATAATATTTGAAAGTTATTGACATGTTTTAAGTAGTTCACTTTGTATCTGCCCTGATGTTTTATATAATATGTATTTTAAATAACTTCCATTTTTAATAATGTTACATCATTGTTCTATGGGTATTAGTTTGTAACTGTAACAAATAAAGGGGCAACTAAGGTTTAAATGCTTTCATTTTCAATTTAATTCTGCAGCTAATTTCAGTTTACTCTTGCTATGTAATGCGCTATTAAGGTGAGTACTGGTATTGAATTTTGCATGTTACAGTATTATGCTCAGCGAGTAATGTTTTTTAAGAGTTTTTGTAATATACTGTCTTCATCTTCAAAGTTCACTGAAACATGAAATGTATCTTATGTTTATTGGACCATGCATCATTGTGATAGTTGAAGAATAAAAGACCAACTTGTTGTCACTTGCTGTTTTATTTCACTTCTTATGTGCTTCAGCCTGCAACATGGATACCACTCCAACCCAACCACACCGAAACTTCAACACACATCGAACCAAGAACAATATTACCAATGTGGTAATTCAGCAGAATAGTCACAAGCTCCTGATGATGGATATATTAATGTCCCAAAACATGTTGAGCACATAAGAATTGAATTAAAACAGCAAGTGACATCAAGTTGGTGTTTTATTCTTCAACTATGAAATGTATCTCCAATTGGAAATGAGAGTGTAAAAATTTAATAAAGTAAAGGTAGTCATAGCTTCAGAATAATGGAAATGATGTGAAGTTTTATATTTTTGTATGCTGTTTGTTTACCAAAAGCATTAAAATTGGTTTCAAAGAAAACCTACTTAAAATGCAGATCAATTTACCATGTATGAGGGACGTTCCTTCTTATGGTATTTAGCTCATACTTTCATGAAAGTTAAGACATAAAACTGCCAGTATGTGCTCAAGTATGAAACATTATGTAATTTTTCTAATAATTTATATGCATAATTAATGTATGTATGTAATTTTTCCCTGACTTCATCTATATCCAAAGAATTAACCTTTTAGTGCGGAACGTCAACTAAAATTGACGAGCAGTGGGCCCTAAAAATAGCCGAACGGCCACTAAAGTGGCCGCGCAGTGAGCCCTTTAAATAGCTGAACGGCCACTAAATTCCGGCGTCAAAAGGTTAACCTAGTCTGGATTCATAGAATGCAAATAAAATCAATTCAGTTGAACAAATGTTAAAGTCTAAACACATTCTCATTCAATATACAGTCTGGATTTAATGTGTACTTACAGATATATGAATCTTCCAACGTGCAGTAAGTACTGGACTGTATTGTATTTCTTCTTGTATAGAGTTTATGTAACACTTATACTACTCATGTAGAGTAATTTTCTTAGGTACTGTCATTGTAACTTTGCTGTGTCATGTAACATGTAGCAATTATTAGATGATGGTGTGCATGTTATTAAGCCATGTGTCATTGTTTAAATGGCATAATGTTTGGTCTATCTACCATGTTTACATGGCAAAGTAATATTATAGTATGTACATACATAGTTAATTCATTTTGTGGGGCAGCTTTCTTTCTTTCCGCTTTGCTCATGAGGCAGGCTTATTATTAGCTGAAGATGAGAGAATGACAAGTGAACTGCTGGCTGCTGTTGTCTAGTTTTGATAGGAATATATCATTGTTAAGACTGTTAGAGGTTCTATACTCCTGACTGTTCTAGGTCTCTCAATATATTAAGGTTTGGGAAATGCATCTCGTTTATGAGTGTGTTGTAATATTTGCTTTTATTGTACAAAAGCCAAAGCTTGTATATCCATGTTAATAAATAAATTTCAAATAGAGCAAGCAACATCCCATCCTTCCAAAATGCAAGAGAAGTGTTTAAATTGTGTGTGTGTGTGCATGTGGATGTGTATGTGTGCTGTGTGTGTCCACTGATCAGGTTTTCTAGATATAAACCACTCACTGTAGACTGGTGATCAGATCTCATTCGTCTGTTCAGAAGGTGAAGTTCTGAGCAAGTCAGAAGGGTGTTCACTGTCTTCACATTTTATCAAAATATAACTGTTTTCCATTTGAAATGGAAATTTGAAATAATCTGTAAAACTGTAATGTTGTGGCCTTGTTTTCCCATTGCTGCAATGTTGGACATACTTAAACAAATAATAGGTGGATCATAAATATGAAAATCTTATGGAGAAAAAAAACTGACAGTGATATGTGGTTTTCCTAGGGCTGAATTCCCCCCCCCCAATTCTGTGTAAATTTGCAGAACAAGTGCCATTGGCATATAGAAAAACCACTTGTTATTTCTTGATCTCATTTTGTGACCTGAAAGTTAGTGTGCAGTGTGTGACTGCTTGAAAAATTGTAGAGTTCCATATTCTTTAAGGTGTAATAACTTCTGATCAGAACATAAACCATATTTTTGAACTCTTCTTTGAATAACTGACTGAAGAAAAAAGTTATACATCACTTCACAACAGATGTCACACACTACATGTAAATATAATATAATTCATGATACTGACCTTTCATTTTTCCTTGTCTAAATGTGGGATAACCATTACATTCTGCTGAAACATTGAACTGCAAGACAAAACAAATTGAGCCAGAACAAATTTCTTAAAGCATGATTATTTGTTAAATTCAGTTTGCGTATGGACATGTGTCAGTGGTATATCAGGATGTGTAACCCACCACTAGGTAGCATGTGTGCTTGTCCATAATTTAGAGGGACAGGTGGTAGTGTGATTTTTTCCCCATCCCTCTTTGGCATGTACTGTACATTAATCTTTTGCAAAATTTCTGTGTTGTTTTTTCACAACCATGTACTGAAAAAAAAAATCCATACACACATAGCTCCACTTATAATAGGACTTAGTGGTAAAATACAGTACACATTATGACATTTTATGACACAGACACATTTTCAAAACATATTCCTAACATAAACATCCTGTCCCAAGAAAAATCCTGAGTGTGTGCATGGGAGGATGTTCAATACACAACACAAATAGTGATACAGTATATTCGGATTTGACTCCTACAGTATAATAGCTCAGTGAAGTATCTATGTCAAAGATGACAGGAAGAACGTGTACATTCATTTCCAATATTAATGGCCTGATAAGAGATAGAAACTATACGTGTAAGTTATTTACATTAGTTTTAAATCATCAAATATTGAGAATTTAACCATTTTTTGTGTGACCTGTATGAATGTCTTGCCAAAGACCATTACCCTTTCCCACTGGTTGATTTCCATCAGTAAATACTACATGACATTAATACAGATCTGCTCATTTTGGTGTGACAGCACCATAATTTAATGTATGTAGTCCATACTGAAATATGATGTGGTGTTGGATGTTTGAAAAATATATTATGTTTGTTGAAGCATTTTTGTGTAGTAGACTGTACAATGACTACATGATGATGGTGCTGAACTCATATTTGCTGTTCTGTCTGGTAGCAGTAATTCATTAGCATTTGTCATTAGACATACTACATTTAATATTGGAATATATCTTAAACATAATTACATTGTCTGTTTGAAAAATGTTTTTGTATTAAAATTTCCAAATATGGCAACAATATAATCTTTGAGGTTAAGTTGAACAATCTTCAAACAGTATTATACTTATAAGTTACACACACGAATACATCAATAAATGATTTTTATTGTATTGTTTAATTTATATCACCATCTTCGTAGAAGTGGTGATATTTGAAAGAGAACAGACATTGAAGTTCCTGTTAAGCGTTATTAATGTAAACCCTAAGTTTAAGTTTTGTCTAAGTCTAAGTTTCTCCTAATGCACAAAATTAGCCTATAGACAGTTTTGTTGTCCCTGTTCCTTTAAAAATTAGCATTCTGAACAGAGAAACATTGACAAATGTATTTTCATGTTAACATTATGTTTGTAAAATATATGTGCAGACAGTAGTAATAATTGAATTAGGTATGGGGTCTGTGTCATTAGGCAAAAGTCTGTATAACTTAGGAATAGGATCGTTAATAATGGCTTTCTTGGTATCAGTGGCATACCCAAGAATTTTGTTTGGGGGGGGGAGTTCAACAAATTCAGTTGAGGTGAGGGCAGAGGACAGAGAAAGGGGATCTGGGGGCGGTAGCCCCCTAGTCAGGGGTTCTGGAGGCAGCTGTAATTTGGTACAAGAAATTTCACTTCATATAGTAAAATTTTATTCATTTTTGGTACTTTAAGACTATTTATGATAACAACCAATTTATTTGTCATTGCTAATGTAAAACAATTGCAAACCTAAGTAGCTTTAGAATTTTACTGCCATTTTTCCAAACATCTTGGAGTGTTGGCGTCCTAAATTCAGCAATTTTTAACATTTTTCACAATCGGGTTGAGTTTGGCACGATTCTGGAGGGCCTTCGAAATTTCGGGGGGGGGGGGGTGGTGTTTGAACCCCCCCCCCCCCGGACCCCCCGGCCTGGGGGTTTGTTTTTTTTTATGGGGGGGTTTTGCCGGTAATTTTGGGTAATTTTTTCCTCAAAAAAAAAACAATGCACCA
>Ga0123357_10011694_pt1 | contig 11278 bp, 8 predicted proteins | sample TergutEmb28metaG_FD_89873 | JGI IMG/M metagenome (GOLD analysis project Ga0123357, IMG submission 89873) | Embiratermes neotenicus P4 segment gut microbial communities from Petit-Saut dam, French Guiana - Emb289 P4 | ecosystem: Host-associated > Arthropoda: Insects > Digestive system > Gut ...
CTGGCACCGTTGACGTTTTTGATCCGCGTTCAGGCATTTCGGAACCCACTTCGCGAAGAGCTTCCTCATGTCCAGATCTTCACGAATGATGGACCCAAACCGCTCACATGAGATGCCCATTAGTTCAGCTATTGATTTAGCCGAAATCCGGTGGTCTTTCAAGATTAGATGGTGAATTTGATCAATAATCTCCGGGGTTGTCACTGTTTTAGGTTGTCCAGGACGAGGCGCATCACAGATGGAAAAATCACCACGTTTAAACTGGGCCACCCTGTTTTTGACGGTGACATACGGTGGTGCATGTTCTCCTAATGTTTCTTTCAGAATAGCATGAATTTCCTTCGCCGCCTTGCCTTGCAGGAAAAAAAAAATTGATGTTGTTGTTCAAATCGCGCACGTCGTCTGACATGCTCCCTTTCAGCCTCTGCAACAAGAAAAGACTTGCAATTCGGCACATGAACAGATCCTCCTTTCCAACGACACTATCGATTCCGTCCTACGGCATGGGAAGTAGGACGGGCTAAGGACTTATCAGCACCCCTCGAAAATAAGAAGTAATCTTTAAAGCATTAAAAATCATCTCTCCTGCCTGAACTCTTTCCTTTATGTCCTTTGAAGTGTTAAATATTTGTTATTTTGTAAAAATCCAGGCCAATAAATACCATGTGATTTCTGCTTAAGGGACACGTGAGGGGAGAAAATTTTGAGACGGAGAGGGAGGGTGCTCCGAAAAATTAGTGACATTTCATAACGGGTCGGTGACTCCAGAGTGTTGGAGAAGCACTGAACTATTTCACGGCCAAGCAGGAAAGAAGCCATGTCACGTGTTATTTCTGACACTCCTATATTTGGAGCACTGTCTCCACATAACGAGCGTTATTTAAAAGGTTCCTGCTGCCTGCACAGTCCAAGAATGTAGAACAGTGGTGAACAACCTTTCAATCAACTTCCAAGCACGACGGTCGAATCAACATCAGTATTGGGGCGGTAAAACATGTCTGAAATTAATTCATAAAAAGCCACATTAATAGTAAAACTATTGAAAATATTCTTACATAAGAAGTTCGTACTACGAGGCATGTGACATGTTATCAAATAGTGATATCTGACCACCGCTTTAGTGTCCGGTTCCTAAACACAGAAGCATCGAAAACAGTTAGCTCCATAGTTACTTGTATATGGGGCAGAACTTCTGTATATATTTTGGTACGAGTATTAAAATTGTGTTGATTGGTCGATAACACGTCGTACAACGCATTTCTGAGCTATGACTTTGCATGTTCCGTGTTTCTGAAACTAGATTCAGGGCCGCACTTTTCCCATCCCTGATGCAGACTAAGCGGAACACCCAGTACGCTGAGTAAAAAAGCTCATGTACATGCAAACCGTACTGTTCCTTCTTCAGCCCTCTCGCCCTTCCCAACATGAAGTTCATGTAAACACTGTAGTTATAAGAATTTTGTTTACGTCACAATCAATATGATGTCTCTATTACAAAAATAACTTTTATGACAAAGGGCCACCCCGTTAATTTGGGCTGGTTCGCCGACCGCATTTGGTACATTTAACCGTCTAAATTGCTGTGTAATTTTTATAGTATATACACAATTTACAAGTGTGGGCGTGGGTGGCATAATAGAACCTGGCGGGCCACAGGTCGGCGACCCATGGTTTAGGCCGTGTGCACTGAGAACCCTAAACAATACTGCATGGTAAATCCAACACATTTTACAGTCAAACCAGCCGTTAGCCATAAGTGGCTACTGTCCTTTAGAATCGCATGTTTTACCCAAAAAAGTCAAGAGACTTCCACCATGTCATGTCGTGTCCACTGGCAAATAGCAGCGAACAGATTACTTTCGACATGTCTGGCCTAATTTAATGTAAACAAGCTCTTAATTTTACACACACTCCACTTGTGTGGTTCGTGCCTTACGCAGCATATTGGCCTGTTGTTTTTCATAATAAGTAAGCAATGTGTTCTCTACAAGGTAAGAAGAAGTGCTTCTACTATTTAGTTGAATTTCAGGCTTCAAATCTCATATGGATCCAACCCAGGTCAGTCGGTGTGGGATTTGTGGTGGACAAAGACGCAATGGGACAGGGTTTTCTTCGAGTACTTCGTTTTCTCCCGTAACACAATTCACCAGCCCACCATACTTATCTGTATCTACACCAGATCCTATTACCAGAAGGACAAATGGGCGAAGCTTGGGTAAAGGTAAAGATAACCCTAGAACAGACCACGAAAGACCAGAGAGGGAGCAGATACATAGCTCTATTCTTCCTTCAACCTCGACGCTAGTTAGGATGAGTGATCAACGCCACGCTCCGGTCGCTTTATCCCCGGGAAAGACCATGTACCCATTGTATAGGAGGCTGGATGGGTCCCAGGGCCGGTCTGGACGGGTGCGGAAAATCTCGTCCTCACCAGGATTCGATCCCCGGACCGTCCAGCCCGTAGTGAGTCACTATACAGACTGCGGTATCCCGGCCCCTTACGAAGTCTGGGAGCCTTCCGAAAAACAATGATCTACGGAAACCGGACAGCATCAAATATAAAACGTGTACCCGAGATCCCGTATGTCCGGTGTGAATTTCAGAAGCTTTTCTTCTCCTGTACAGATTTCCACGCACGGGACATTCCTGTGTCATGTTTTTACAGCTGGAAGTCTAATAATTCTGAGTTTTATGGCTAACTTTTACATATCTTCCGCAGCGAGATTCAGAACCTCATTACTTACATGTTCATTTATTTATAACAGGCTGCTGAGGAAGATATGTGAGCCGGGGAAGAAGGACCAGAATACTCGAGAAGAATACATGATGACAAGCTTCACGATTTGTTCTCGTCATAAGATTATTTATGATCAAATCAATGAGGATAAAATGGAGGGGGCATGTGGCATGCAGGGAGGAGAAGAGAAATGCATACCGAATTTTGTTGGGGAAAACTGTGGAAAAGAGAACGCTTGAGGCGTAGGAGTTGTTGCGAGTACAATAATGTTAAAGCAATCCCCGTACAGAAGGCCTGAAACTTATCTGTTTTAATAGCAACATAATTTGACATTTCTTGAACATAGAGGGTGCTTAAAATATTAACTGTAACTGTATTGGGTGGTTTTAGTCATGCATTTTGTGCGACGGTTGTATATTGTTTGTGTTCTTGTATGTCGCCCTGATGATAGTAACAGGAGCGACCGATACATGTCGGTAAATAGTGAATGAGATAAAACATATTGTATTGATGCGCGTTTGTTTGTTTGTTTGTTATATAGGTAAATACTGTAAGGTATTTCAAAGAAATAAAATACGAAGGAATGGGTTGGATGAATTTGGCTCAGATTTGGGTCAAACGGCGTGCTGCTGTGAACTCGGTCACAAATGTTCGGTTTCCATAGAATGCGGAGAATGCCGTACTTGCTGAGAAAGCTAGTTCATTACAGAGTGAGTGAGTGAGTGAATGAGTGGGTGGGTGAGTGAGTGAGTGAGTGAGTGAGTGACTCAGTCAGTTAATTTTTATAACAACCAAGCCATTTCACTACTGTTCATAAATTCGCAAATCATTTCTTTACAAAACCACCTCATTTTGTCTTCATATTTAGCACCGGGATTTCACATGGTTTCTTTCTACAAAGTTTTCCAACAGATCTTTTCATGGACTGAGGAGCTAGAGACACACCAACACACTACAATACTCACAGTTACAGGATTGAGCTCACAGACCTGTAGATGCCCACTTACCTGAAAAGAAAGACGAAGGAACATTACTCTAACAGTCATAATTACAGTTGCATAGATGCATTACGCGAATGCAATAAACTAGTAATACGAGTAGACTCGTCTTAGCAGTTAGATGATCAAAAATTCGCGGTCGCTATTGCAAATGAGGGTCATCTTATTACACTATACCGACTCGTAGTGACATATTCAACAAGACACAACTATGAGATAATCTTCAGTGTCACCCTCGCCTAGGGCTGACAACTGATATTATCCTGTTAGCTGAAGAAGGTGAAGCTGACCGCTCTTCATAGCACAAAGGAAGTAGACGTATGGTGCAAACTTGGCGGTCCGTAGAGATAAGTAGACAGCCTCAGGCCATGGCCGATTTAACCCAGGAAAACAGTCTCATGTACCCATTAAACAGGAGTTTTGGTGTGCCACAAAGTAGCCGCTTTGTTAAGCCGACAAGTGATCACCTGAGCTACACAGTCTGGTAGAAATTTACGGACGTCCCTCCGAAATGCATGCAAATACCCAGCAGAGTATTTTTCTGGAATTGCAATAACCTTTAACCAGGTCATACGGGGTCCCACTCCATTAGACAGAATGCCTAATCCACGTCATGGCCACCGTGAGAACCACTGGCGTAACTTGGGGGAGGGGGGGGGTTAAGAAGCACAAATGCCCCTCCAATATTTTTTCTACCTGAGAATGTACTTTTTGACTACGGAGTTGAAAAAGGCAATAAAAAATTGGGGCTAGAGTGGGGGAAGGAGTGTATGTATGTATGTTAAGGACTGGTTCAAGCCATCTTCCCCCTCGTAAATTAAAGTTCATAAAACCCATGGTCGATTTCCTCCCGCCCAATCCTACTATTATTAGTAGTTAGGCCTTTGGTGAGAACCATTAATACCTAATTAACAATAGTTTTTAGTTTGTAATTATACCATAAGGACTGAAACATGTGAACTAAGATGAGTTCGACACAACCAATTATACCTGTAGGCCTGTTACTAAGAGGCACAACCAGACACCCGACATGTTTCGAACTGTTTACGTTAAGCCAGTTTTTGGTCTGACGCACAAAATTCAAAGTTTTTTTTTTTATTGTAGAAACTGCAATACATATGGATGAATGATGCATTCCTATTGTTACCAAATTGTATCTATATTTTTAAACTGTTACTAAAAGTAAGAACCCTGCAGCTGCTGCTGCATAATACAGAATCACACCAGTGTTTTAACAGACACAAAGAGAAGTCAAAAACTTGGTACTTCAAATTTGTTTAAACTTTTTACAGATCATTTTACAATCAAATACAATTAATAATAAAAACTGAGTACGTCCATATTTACCACAAGCTTACGAGAAGTTAGAGATGTCATTCTTCCATACACATTAACTGTAAAACATAAAGGATTCCTTTAAGAATTCTTGTGGGCCAGACCTGACGATGGCTTGATTTGAACAAGTCGAAATATTTATTTCAGTAATTAACCAACTTGATGCACATAATTTTGTTTTACAATAAGTTTATTTCGGGCCTCTACGTGTTTCGAGCACATGTGCTCATCGTCAGGAGGTCAAAATTGTATTATACAGCCTCTGGTATCATCACAGCTATAGGTGGCCGTCCCGTGCACCGGACAGCCACCTATAGCTGTGATGATACCAGAGGCTGTATAATACAATTTTGACCTCCTGATGATGAGCACATGTGCTCGAAACATGTAGAGACCCGAAATAAACTTACTGTAAAACAAAATTTTGTGCATCAATTTGATTAATTAGTAAGATAAATATACGGAGATGCACGGTCAGCAAAACGTCAGAAGCCGAAATATGTCTTGTGTCTAATTCTGCGTATTTGTAATAAAAGTTGTGGCAAACTGAAGTTATTTTCTTCAGTCAATTCTCCGCACATCTGGGTGTCCTCCATGAATATACAACGCGTCTGAATGGTCATACTTTTGGTAGACATCTTGTTCAGATACAATAAATAAATAAATAAATAAAGTAATAATAAATCCTATCATCAGTTCCACTAGGCAAAAGAAAACACCATATTAAAGAAAGACCATAAAAGCATCGTTAAACTAGGCGTAAAAAGCCGTTAGAGCATCTTCATCCTCGCAGACAAACTTTGGTCAGTACTTGAATTGACCTAACTATATTCGAAGTGTTCATTCAATTTTAGTTTGATTTGTATTGGTATAAGAACAATGTGTTACGTCACTGCTGCCGAGATGATCAGCTGGTTTCCGGTTCCGTTGCCACGGCAGCGCCAAGAGACGTAATTATGATTTAATTAATTACCTTGCTAGCTAGTCCGCTCGGGCGAAACAAAAACTCAGCTTCATGTGAGGAAATTAGGCGTCGTCCACGCGAATGTAGCCCACTCCACTTCAATAGGTTGAACGTCATCAAGAGAAGGCCGTCAATATTATCCTTCCAAGACGGGGCGTAAACCGATTTGAATTAACAGCGAAACAGGGAAGCAAACATGTGGAATAAAATCAAATTACACTACGTAATTTGGGGATAAATGTAAAAACAGGCAGAGCCGTCATGTAAACGATAACAGTAAAGGTAAAGTTCACCCTAGAACAGGCCAAGAAGGTCTAGGGGGGAGTAAAGGTATAGTTCTACACTTTCTATAACCTCGGCGCTATGTTGGGTGTGTGTTCAATGCCACGCCCCGGTCGCTTTACCCCAGGAAAGCCCCGGTACCCACTGTTTAGGCTGGGTGGGTGCCAGGACCGGTCTGGACGGGTGCGGAAAATCTCGCCCCACTGAGATTCAATCCCCGGACTGTTCGCCCCGTAGCGAGTCGCTATACCGACTGCATTATCATGTATTTACGTACGTTCTCTGCGTGCTTAAATAAGCGCCAGCCATTAAGACATTGAGACATTCGGGGTAGAGAAAGTTTATCTCCACGCACTCCTAACCTCGGCACTAGATTGATGTAAGAGGTCAGCTTCATGCCCTGATCACTTTACGCCTGGGGACAAAACCCAAGGTACACACCGAGAAGGAAGCCGGGTAGATCCCAAAACCGGTCTGGGCACTTGGATAGGAGAATCGTCTCTATCCCTGCTGGGAAACAAACCACAACTCCTCGGTCGTCCAGAAGGTAGCGTAGTCCCTGTACCGAATACTTCAACCCTGGATCCAAGATTGTTTAAATTTAGCCTCTAATATAATTTAAAATCTGTTACTGATATTCGGAACATTGCTTCCTATTCTGTTTACAGTCATCGAACTAACAGGTGCAACTTAGACTATCCATTAGTTGCCGCTCGCGCGGTATCTCACTCGAACATTATCATCTCTACACAGTTCAAGTGCAACTGCGTGACGTCACAGTCAAGTTGCCGTCTCTCCTGTACCCAACAATGAACATTCGATATCGAAATATTTTTACTAACTGAGCAGGACAGATTTAAACATAGTTGACGAGGTAGTCTCAAATCCATTTAAGTAATACCTCAAAATAGAGATTTTACCTCGCAGTAAACAAAATGGTTCAATCAACCACGATTGACGCTGCTTTGAGCTATAATTGAATGCAGAAACTTAAGAGGAAGGTCTCTTCCCTCCGCCGGGAAAGAAAGCACAGTTTCTTGGCCAGTTACAGGAGGTGGTTCGCATTGCAACGATTGTTCTTGAAATGGATAAGGTACAATAATAAATGTTATTACAGTACTTCACACCATTTAACACGTGATAGACCCACAGACTTAGTAATGTCCATAAGGATCTATTAAAATTTACATGCCGTAAAAAATGTAGAATTCCGATAACGCGCAAAGGTAAGTACAAACAAATAACCACTCACTCCGATATAAGAAAAACACCGGATACATATCTAGGAAGAGGAAGATTGCTTGGAACAGAATGTCATGATGATAATCCACTTTCAGTTATACTTTTATACATTTTCTTAAGAGTCTCATTTCAACAGCCGGTAAGAGTAAAGAATCAACAAATTGTAGGTTGTCGACCTCTCCAGTATATTTATTTTCGTCGTTAAAAACTTAAATGAGAACAGTCAGCCTCGTAATACTTTGCACATATCAATAGACAAAACACAAACCGCAAGAAGCATCTTCCTGTTTAGGTGTCGTAACTGAACTAATCCGAAATTTCTTGCGATAACTCTTGCAGCGCGCACAGTGGATGGCCTACCGTCAAGTACAGCTCAAGCCTCCTCCTATGGCGATAAAGCTAAACAGGCAGTTCCAAACATAAACAACAAAGCCTATTTATTTAATTCACTGATATCTGGTCCTAACAGTGGATGTTATTACGGTTTTAGTTTAAGTGCAGATTCTGTATACGTTACAGATTTCTGACATCAGCTACGTACCGCTTCGTCACAAATTTATATGGCTTTGAATGCCTTACAGTAGCACAATATTCACACTAAACTTCTTAAGAAATAGTCAAATGTTCGAAAAATTCCAAATGGACACATACACAGGATGTGATTACCTCAACAGTGTACTTTATCCTCGTTAGGAAGGAACGTACAGAATTACGAATGCATATAAGGCAAGTCTTAAGTCGTGCAAAATCGTATTTATTAAAAATCGATGTATTCTGGGATATAAAAGCTTAGACTCCCATTGCTATAGTCGTTTGAAAAATACCTGCTCTCCCAAGGTCTGCCCTGTACAAGGCAGCATTAAGTTTACCCGAACCGTTGTTCCCAACCTATCACACTACCACTACAAATTACAGAACCCGAGATGATTCTTGCGGGACGGTGGGTGTGTCTAAAGCGGCGCGGGGTTCAACCGGCCTGGCCTGATATTGGTAGGTTTTTCTACTACTACTACTACTACTACTACTACTAGACTGCGTTTGAAATGTGATGGCACACGCACAGAAACCAGATTTCATCTTTCGGCGAAACGGACGAGTCCATTTAAGTCGGCAGGGGCGTCAGTTCAGTTGACTACTGGCAGCCGAGGTGTACGCATCAGCGGTAGTAATGCTGGATACACCAATTTCTGAGGAAGTGTGAAGAGTACTGGCTACCCACTCCATTCGCCAGTTTCCCCTTCACTTCCCCTCTCGTGCGTCACCGTGTGTCATCACATTTCAACTAGCCTCTACTACACACGACTGATGACATCCAGCATTTCGAGAAGCGTGTAGCGATCCGGTGCAGTCGGTGCACCATGCGAATTTTCTGTGCGTCGGTAACAGCAACTCATCATTTCCCACGAAGTTTGGCGCGTGCGTATCTGTCGTATTCCTAGCAGGGATCGTCTCCTGGCCTGTGGACAGTACTTTGCAAAGCATCGCAAAACAGACACTAACTTTCATTGCTACAGCCATAAGAACCCCCAGATCTCACCATGAACGCCGTCAAAAGTATTCACCATCCCACGTAAGATAAGTAAATAAATAAGTAACGCAGCGTCTGAGTGAGACTAAGACGTTGCTGAACGATATCTCCATTTCCAGTCGTATTAATGTCGTAGCGCTTAATTAAGAACATGGATGACTTTACTTTTACAATAATAAAGCAAACATTATTGCTTCAAGAAAAAAAAATGATGACAGACCCCGTCTCTTCTTCTGTCGTAAAGTAACCCCAAGCACATAAACTTAATGATGTTTGAATAAAAGTTAAGACGCGTGATCAAAGAATGAACTTAAGGGTTACATGGCACAGACAATTGCGGAAAGTCTTTAATCCTTTGAAGACTGAGTTTTTCTTCTTAATTATGTACAGAAAGTCATCAGAAAACATAAAAATCGGTCTATTGATGCTGTTTAGGAAAATAATCGGCGTTTACTGTAAGTGCCATACACAACATAAACAGACGCGTACCACGTCGTCAGGGGAAGAATTTCATAACGTTCCAGCATAAAGAACATAAATTTCACTGGTCTTACATGGTCAATATCACGTCTTACAAATGAAGTCGGGTCACATTATTATTTTTTAACGATGGGAATATATACTATGACACCAATCTTGCACAGACAACGATTTTTCCTTAACTAAACTCAAAGTTCATAATGCAGTATTTTAGTTATACAAATGACGCTTAATTCTCTATGCAATCCAACCCATACTTAACCTTAGTGTAATAAAAATTTCCGAACACATTTATGACATAAAGGAAACACAATTAAAATACTGTCAAGCAGAAAAAATAAGGACAACAATAACACCCCGTCCAAATGATAATTTATTGAATTTGAAAAAACAAAGAATCTACTTTGTGAACAAAGAAAAGGCTGGTATTTCAAGGCTGAATAAATTTATTACAAAACAAACAGGCTAGTTGGTGTTGCACATGAATAACTTCTTATAGCTCAGCGAAACAAATTAAATACACATGTAACTGCGATATGAAATTAGTGGCATCTGTTTCAACGTAGGCTTGCGAATTGTATCGTTCGTCTTATTTATGGTTTAGAGACTCACAACAGCGACAACCGAAACTAAAATGAAAGTCACATCAAAGCCAAATAACTTTCCTGCAGCAGCGCAATACATTTGGTATATTTTATTTTGTAATTCTTGCATGACCTTAATGTATCACAGTAAGCCTATTTTAAAATTAATCCTTTTAAAAATATTAGAGATATAAAGATAACGCGCGGTACCAACAGCGAGGACAAGTGATTTACTAGCAAAATTCAGAAGGTCAACGTATTTTATGGCCCATTTTTATCTGAAGGATATGAAAGTGTAGTGTATTACAGACCAAGGATATTCTGTGCTTATTCTTAGGCTTGGTGGATGCCAGACATCATTCGGAATATTTAAATTTGTACCTGAAAAAATATCAGCTTTGAAATAATGAATTTGCGCTGAGAAAAAATAATATAATAAATATGCTTGTTAGTAGCATTGTTGTTCTGTTTGTACAGTGCAAAGTTACTGGAAATGTCATTTACAGGCACGTGTACACAGGTATTCGTTTTTCTCTTTCGTTGTTCTTTGTTTGTGCTTACTGTATAACCGGCCGTTGTAGCCATTCAGTCAGCATGTTCATTACAAGTACTATTACTATTACTATTATTGCTTTTATAATCTCATTCATAACTACCGTTAGCAACTAATCTAAACGCCCGGATAATTCAGTGTAGGACTGGTTACAGGTAAAGGTAAAAGTAAAGTCCCTGTACAAGACATGAAAACTTGTGGGGGAGTGGAAGTTACCTCCACCGACTTTTAACATTGGTAAAAGATAGGTTTAGTGGTCAACTCCCAGACCCGGACGCTCTACCCACAAAGAAAGAGGCCCCAGTATCCATTGAGTAAGGGTGTACAGGCCGAAGGAATTTGGGTATCATGTGAGGTAGGATAGGAGACTTCGTCTCGAAGGTCAAGTGTCATGGCACAATGCATCGTAGTTGGGGGCGCAGTGAAAACACCTTATTGGCAGAGTTCAGGTAGAGTGATTTTATGAACCTATCTCACCCCCTTCCCCACCGACCCGGCCCCCCCCTTCCGCGCCCTTCTCGCGTTCCCCCCCGACCCCCGCCACCCCGCGCGCCCCCCCCCCCCCGTCCCCCACC
>Ga0123357_10011695_pt1 | contig 11277 bp, 6 predicted proteins | sample TergutEmb28metaG_FD_89873 | JGI IMG/M metagenome (GOLD analysis project Ga0123357, IMG submission 89873) | Embiratermes neotenicus P4 segment gut microbial communities from Petit-Saut dam, French Guiana - Emb289 P4 | ecosystem: Host-associated > Arthropoda: Insects > Digestive system > Gut ...
CGCGGAGACGATAACGGAGGAACTGGACGAATATGTAGTCACCAAAGAGCTTAACCGGTATTTTGACAAATTCTTTGACGCATACCGCAAAGGGACACAGCGCCGTACCGATAAGATAGGCGTATGGATATCCGGGTTCTTCGGAAGCGGAAAATCCCATTTTTTGAAGATCCTCTCGTACCTGCTCGGAAGCGGTGTATACGGCGGCAAAAAGGCGATAAGTTTCTTTGACGGTAAAATTGCCGATAGCCGTATCATGGCCGATATGCAGGCGGCCTCCAATACTAACGCGGATGTCATTCTCTTTAACATCGACGCGGAAGCGGATTCTGATTCTAAAGCAAACAAGGATCCGATTGTCAGGGTCTTTATGAAGGTCTTTAATAAAATGCAGGGCTTTTGCGGCAGCATGCCCTGGATTGCCGACTTGGAACGTCAAATGGCCAACGACGGCAAGTTCGACGGTTTCCGCGCCCGTTTTAAAGAAATTTCCAGCCTTGAATGGGAAGACACCCGCGACGATTTTTATTTTGAACAGGACAACATCGTACAAGCCCTGGCCGATACGACGAAGATGAGCGCCGGCGCCGCCCTCGCCTGGTATAACAAAGCCGAGGAAAATTACGCGCTGGACATTAATTCCTTTGCCCGCCGTGTGCGTGAATATATCGAAGCCAAACAAAAGCAAACCGGCAAGAAGCAGTTTGTCATCTTCCTGTGTGATGAAGTGGGGCAGTATATAGGCGGGTCGGGTGCTCTCATGCTCAACCTCCAGAATATCGTCGAGGGGCTTGGGAACGAGTGCGGTGGCCAGGCGTGGGTTATCTGCACCGGGCAGGAGGACATAGATTCCTTAACCAATGTAAACCGCGACGCCTTTTCAAAGATTATAGGGCGTTTTGATACGCGGCTGAGCCTTTCCTCGGCAAACGTGGACGAGGTTATCAAGAAAAGGCTGCTTGCCAAAAAGGATGCGGCGGCCGATAAACTGCGCCTTTTGTATGCCGATAAGGCGGCTGTCATTAAGAACCTGATTACGTTTCAGGACACGCCTGAAAAACGGCTGTATGCTTCCGCCGACGAATTTGTTGACTTTTACCCGTTTATCCCTTACCAGTTCAGTTTACTGCAAGCCGTATTCAACGGCATACGCACGCATGGGGCGTCGGGCAAACATCTGTCCGAAGGCGAGCGTTCCCTGCTGAACGCGTTTCAGGAAGCGGCCATGCAGTTCGCGGAGGCCGACGACGGCGTTCTGATACCGTTCAATGCCTTTTACAAAACCGTTGAGACGTTCCTTGACCACAATATCCGCAAGGTTATTTTGGACGCGGAAGAGAGCGCGGCACGCGGCGGCACGCTGCAGGCGTATGACATCGAGGTTCTGAAGGTGCTGTTTATGGTGAAATACATACCCAACATCTTTCCGGCGAACCTCGAAAACATCACCACGATTATGCTCGACAACATAGACCAGGACAAGATAGAAGCTAAGAAAAAGGCGGACGCATCCCTGCGCCGTCTGGAAGAACAGAAACTGATTATCAAGAATGGCGATCAGTTCGTCTTCCTGACGAATGAAGAACAGGACATCAACCGTGAAATAAGGGAAATACGCATCGACCAGTCGGAGATCATTGACAAGGCGGGCGGTGAGATTTTTTCCGTGCTGTTCGGTTTGAACAAGAAATTCCGGTACGACGACCGTCATGATTTTGGATTTAACACGATAATTGACGACCGCCCGCTCGGCGCGCAGAAAGAGGAAATCGGGCTGAGGGTGATAACTCCCATCTACGCCCACGGCGGCATGGACGATATGGAAATGAAAAGCATCTCCCTGCGCGAGCGTAATTTGATCGTCGCTCTGCCGCCTAACGACACGGATTTTTTAAACGAGATGGAACAGTCGCTTCAAATAGAAACCTATATCCGGCGCACAGCGGGGAGAACGCTGACCGACGCGGTCGAGGATATAAAGACGACTAAAATCAGGGAAGGCAAACAGCGAGCCGAACGCTGCCGGGATTTGATCGCGGCGGCTCTGAAAAAGGCGGCCATATATGTAAACGGGAACCGGCTCGACATAAAGGAAAAACAGCCTGAACAGCGTATCAACGACGCTTTCAGAGTTCTTGTGGAAAGCATTTATACAAAGCTGAATTATATAACCACGCCTTTCCTCTCCGCGGAAAGCCTGCGTGAAACTGTCACGGCAAAGAACAATCAGCTCAGCCTGGACGGCGTAAAGAGGACTGAGCCGAACCACCTTGCGCTGAGTGAAATGCTGGATGTTATCCAGAGAAGCTATTACAAGAACCTGTCTGTAACTATGCGGAGCATTTCCGATCAGTTCGGGAAGATCCCATATGGCTGGAAGGACATGGACATTGCCGGCGTTATTTTAACCCTGTTCAAACAGCAAAAGATACGGTTTGAGATGAACGGCGAAAGCATTACATCTGATGATTTGAACGTTATCAATTATACCACAAAGCGGGAGTACATCGACCGGCTGGTGATCAAATGGCGCGATATAATCAGCCCCGTACTGATAACAAATGCGAAGGACATCGCGAAAGAAGTGTTCGGCAGGGGCGACGTGCCAAATGATGAGGATGGCCTCATGCTCCGCATTAAGGATTTCGTCGCCGGCGAATTATCCGAAAACAATGACAGCATTAAGGATTTGCTCCACGAATACGGCGGCGCGCGCTATCCAGGCAAACCGGTTCTGGAGGGCGGGAAAAAGTTGCTGGAGGAATTGGGCAGGATTAAGGATATAAAGGCATTCTTCGAATATTTGCAGAGCGAAAAAGAATCCTTGCTTGATTACGAGGAAGATGTGCAGGACGTTAAGAAATTTTTCAAAAACCAACGCGCCATATTCGATAACGCCTTGAAAATGCTTGATATTTACGAAGGCAACCGCTCTTATGTGCTTGATCCGGAAACAATTAGGCTGGTTGGTGAAATGGAGAGAATCACTAAACTGCAAGCGCCTTATTCGGAAATCCATAAACTGCCTGAACTGACAGATCGGTTCAGGAACCGCTTTGCTCAGTTGCTGGAAGATGAATGCGAACCTATCCGTGTTAGTATTAATACGGATCAGGACGTTACAAACGCCGAACTCAGCCGATACTCTTTTAAGGATAAATTTGCCGGGAATGTCCGGAAGGACTTCGCCGCGCTGCTTGACCGGCTCTCCCACGCCAATAATATTTATGAGGCCATTGCCATGCAGACCGAGAGCGACCGCATGAAGCAGCGGTTTATCCAAATGTTTATTGACGAGCAAGCCCGTTTGGACGCTATAAAGCCTAATCCCATCAATCCGAACCCTATAACCCCGGCATCCGCCCCCGCCCGCAAAACGAAGACAGTAACAGTAAAATCGTTGTTTAGCGGTACAAGCCAGATAACCAGTAAAGAAGATATAGATCGGTTCCTTGGTGATATACGCAAAAAACTAGAAAAGCAGCTTGAGGAAAATACAACCATTCAGATTATATAAGTCAGGTGTTGGCTGTGGCTAAGAAAAAGCAAAAATTAACCGCTGGGCAGAAGTGGGGTACAGTTTCTGAAGAACATCAGCAGATGATCATTAACAGCGCGTTTTGTGGAAAATGCGGCCTCACAACGATTGTCGATTATGTTCTTGAGGATGTTATGACTGACGTTCTTCTTAAAGGCAAATGTAAAAAATGTGGGCATGCAGCCGCTCGCTTGGTTGAGTTTGATTAGGAAAGGGCAGATACGTAACTATGGATAAAGCAGCGATAAAGACATACGCGGTCGGGGCCCGTCGTAAGTTGATTGAAGCCGTAAAATTGAAGGCGAGGCAACTTTATATTTTTGAAGACAGCGCCAAGACGCTTCGTCCTGGTGACGAAGGAGAACGCCTACGGGCGGATGGTATTTTCTTGACGCATGCGCAGCTAAAAGCGCGTGAACGCCTATACGGAGAGCTTCTGTATGAAGATATGCCATATAAACCTGCCATCTATAACCGAGTGATGGAAAACGTGGCCTGCACTTGGTTCAACCGGCTTATTGCCCTGCGGATTATGGAGGTCAACGATTGGCTGCCGTCCAATATACGTATTCTGTCGAGCCGCGAGCAAGGACGGATTGAACCGGATGCGATACGCGAGGTTGAACGCCTTGATTACGTAAGCCAGGCCAAAATTGTTGAGTTGCAGATGGATAAGGACATTAACGCCGCGGAGAAGCTGTATAAATATATCCTGATTTCCCAATGTAACGCGCTGTCGGCAATATTGCCGGGTATGTTTCAGAAGGAAAACGACTATACCGAATTACTTCTGCCCGATGCCTTGCTCTCCAAAGGCGGAATTGTGAATGACCTTGTAACCTCAATCGACGAGGAGAATTTTGATGTTGAGAAGCAGGGGCAAATTGAGATTATCGGCTGGTTATACCAGTTTTATATATCCGAAAAAAAAGACGAGGTTTTTGCCGACCTCAAAAAGAACATAAAGCTGAACAAGGATACGATCCCCGCCGCCACACAGCTTTTTACGCCGGAATGGATTGTTAAGTACATGGTGGAAAACAGCCTGGGGCGGCTGTGGCTTGACAATCATCCAAACCAGGAATTACGGGTGTGTTGGAAATATTACATTGACGAAGCAGAACAGGAGCCGGAGGTTGCCGAACAGCTTAGAATTTTGCGCTCCCAAAGCCCTGTAAAACGACCGGAAGATGTCAAGTTACTGGACCCCTGTATGGGAAGCGGACATATTTTGGTGTACGCTTTTGAGGTGCTGCTCCAGATTTACCAGAGCGAGGGTTATTCCGAGCGTGAGATACCAAACTTGATTTTACAAAACAACCTTTATGGGTTAGATATTGACGACCGTGCTGGTCAGCTTGCCTATTTTGCGCTAATGATAAAGGCACGGAGCTATAACAGGCGCTTTTTTAGACAGGAGAGCATTCCACAGCCGATGGTTTACACTGCTGATGGTGACTTCGAGCTTTCTGAATATGGTTCTCTATTAAAAGTGGACAATATCGGGGTTAAGCCAGTATTACCCGATGAGTTGACTACTGAGAATATTAACGATGTAGCAAGCTATATGCGTAAAATTCTTGGCTGGCAATACCGTCAGCTTTTAATGCAAAAATACGACGTAGTTATAACAAATCCACCGTACATGGGCAGTGGAGGTATGAACAAGAATCTAACAGAGTATGTGAAAAAAAGGTATCCTGTTAGTAAAAATGATACATTAGCAATTTTCATTGAAAAATGTGGGCATTTATGTAAGCCAGCAGGATACGTTGCTATGATAACAACTATATCGTGGCTCACTATTTCAAGTTATGCGCAATTACGTGGAATGCTTTTAAAAGAAAAAAGCATATATCAAATGATATATATCGGTTACAATACATTTCCTGAACTTAATTCAAAAGTGGCACAAGGAACAACGTTTATATATAGAAATATCTATTTAAAAAAATATATATCGAGGTTTATTGATCTCCATAAAGATCTACCTATGTCATATGACAAAAATAAAGCTTTTATTAATCAGCATAATGAAAGAATACATGACATGTTAAATGAAGATTTTTGTGAAATTTCAGGAACGCCTCTTTCAAACATTTTAACAAAAAACGACTTTTATTGCTTTAAAACATACAAAAATGTTGGGTCTTATTACGATGTTATATTGGGATTAAAGACTGGTGATAATGAAAAGTATTTACGGAACTGGTATGAAATTGACTATACTAAGTTTACTAATAAATGTTTTTCACGTAGCGAAGCATCTTTGAGTAAGAAAAAATGGTTTCCATATAGTAAAGGCGGTGATTTTAGAAAATGGTACGGAAATCTTGATTTATGTGTTAATTGGGAGCATGATGGATTGGCATTAAGAAGTCAATTCAACGCAGGATTGTCTGGTATTGAACGATACTTTAATCCTGGAATCACATGGACAGGATTAAGTAATGAAAAAACAGGGTTTCGAGAACATATAAGTAATGGTAGTATTTTTGATACAAATAAAGGGCCAATGATTTTTAAGAGACATCACTCACTTTACTATTTACTTGGGTATCTAAATACAAAGGTTGCTGAGAGATGGTTATTTGCACTTAATTCCTCATTATCCATACAAACAGGAGATGTGAAAAGGGTCCCTATATTCATTGATAACGAACTTGAGCAGAAAGTCGAAAAAATAGTAACCGAAAATGTCTCCATTTCACAATATGATTGGGATAGTTTTGAAACTTCATGGGATTATAAACGCCATCCATTAATTTTAAATAAGCAGAGTAATGCATTGTGGGGAGATCCGACAAATGATGATTTTAAGCAAAATGGAAGCATTCAATTAAGTTACACGGTTTGGGAGTCAATATGCGAAGTGCGATTTGAAACGCTAAAAGCCAATGAAGAGGAACTTAACCGTATATTCATCGATATCTACGGCTTACACGAAGAACTCACGCCGGAGGTCGAAAACAAGGATGTAACAATCTGTAAAGCCGACCTTGCCCGGGATATTCGCAGTTTAGTCAGTTATGCTGTCGGCTGTATGTTTGGGCGATACAGCCTTGACGAGTTGGGACTTGTATTCGCTGGTGGTAAATTCGATATATCACGCTACAAGACTTTCCTACCAGAAGACGATAACATTATACCCATTGGTAGCACAGATTACTTTGACGACGACATTGTAGTCCGTTTTATAGATTTTATCCGCATGGTATACGGAAATGATACGCTTGGCGAAAACCTAAATTTCATTGCCGATGCCATCTACCCGAACGGAAATGGAACAGCGCAGGAGAGAATTCGTCGCTATTTCCTAAGCGATTTCTTTAAAGATCATGTTAAGATTTATCAGAAAAGACCCATCTACTGGCTGTTTGACAGCGGCAAAAAGGACGGCTTCAAAGCGCTTATTTACCTTCACCGTTACGACAAATACACTGTTGCGCGGGTACGTACCGATTATCTCCATCCGCTCCAGCGTAAATACGAAGCGGAAATAAAACGGCTTGAATTACTTTCCGGTTCGTCTGATAACCCCCGCGAGAAAGCTGCCTGGCGTAAGGAAACAGACATTCTGCAAGGCAAAATTGACGAATGCCGCACCTATGATCAAGTAGTATCGCACATCGCCCATCAGCAGATTGAGCTTGACCTCGATGATGGCGTGAAGGTGAATTACGCGAAATTTCAAGGTGTGGAAGTGCCGAAAGACAACGGCAAGTCGGAAACAATGGATTTACTGGCCAGGATATAGAGTATGGACAAATTAAATTCTGATGAAATACGATTAGCTATGAAACAGGCAGAAGCCGTGGAAGCTGTAGATGGTATGAGTAAAATGGCAACCTCAGCGGACTTTATATCCGATGAGGAAATTGAAGCTGAAATAAAAGACGCACGCGAGGAATATAGGAAAAAGAACAATTATGAGGAAGGTATTATGGGGGGGATGAAAAGGGCAGTCACTGACTGCCCAATTCAAATTAACTTGGACACATTATCAAATTTTAATGCGAATTGGAGATGAAGCAGTTCGTAATTTTTATGAAATTGAAGCCGTAAACCAACAATGGTCAGGCAGGCAGTTACAGCGCCAAATCGGAAACTCGTTATATGAGCGGCTGGCGTTCTTGCGCGATAAGGACAAGCGTAATCTGATATGATGAGGAAGGCATTTTCACCGATTAAGTTGATACAATGGCACGTAAAGGAGTGTGTATTCCTATGCTCGTAGAGTTTAGTGTTGAAAATTTTCTTTCATTTAATGAACGGGTAACTTTCAGTATGCTCGCTTCAGACGATAACGCCCACGAAAATTCAAACGTAATCGTCTTGGATGATGGCACACGTTTATTAAAATCGGCGGTAATTTACGGCGCAAATGCTTCAGGCAAAAGCAATTTATTAACTGCAATGAGTTTTATGTCTTCTTTCGTGTATTTATCACAATAGAGAAAACCTGACGATCCAATTCAAATAGAACCTTTTGCATTAGACGAAAATTGCATAAACAAGCCAAGTAAATTTGATGTGATTTTTTATAAGGATAATACTAAATACGCATACGGATTAACCTTAACTGTAAAAGATGTATTAGAGGAATACCTGTATTTTTTTGAAAACGATAAACAACGTACTATTTTTGAACGTTCTAATATAGCGGATTACATTTTCAATGATGAATACGGAATAAACCCAGACTATCAAATATTAGACTATTTTCGCCAATTTACTGCTAACAATAAGCCATATTTATCAATAATGGTAACACTAAATTATACTAAAGCAATGGGCGTTTACAATTGGGTTAGTGATATGTATTTATATACAAACGGCGCTCCCTATAATATTTTACGTACGAGGTATTTTGAAGCAAATGCAGATCAAGAAAAAATAGATAGAATAGACAGCATTGTTAAAAAGGCTGTAGATTGGGTTAAAGCCATGGATGCCGGCATTGCGGATATACAAATAAAGGAAGATAAGGATTTATTTAAAGATGATTACTTTTATAACGGGAAATACACTTGGGATAACTATGTAAAAATGTTTAATAATATTATTTCAATTCATGAAATAGATAAAGGCGATGGTACGCGTTCCAAGTTTGATTTTAAGTTTTACAGCAATGAATCTGATGGCACTCACGTGTTTTTTTCTATTGCTCTTGCTATTGCTGAAAAAATATCACGCGGAGGCGTATTTTTAAAAGATGAATTGAGCGGCGGTCTTCATACTTTACTATCCAAATATATTATTAGAATTTTCAGTAGCGTTGAAAATACTTTGAATTCTCAAATAATAATTACCACCCATGACACCAATCTTCTTGATCTAGATTTATTCCGCCGCGATCAAATATGGTTCGTGGAAAAAAACGCTGATACTGGTTCAACTATTCTTTACTCCTTGTGCGATTTTGAAATTTCAGAAGATAAAAAAAACGAATCCACTGATATTGAAAAGGGATATCTTTTAGGCATATATGGCGCTATTCCGTTTATCGAGGCGATGTAAATGGCTAAACCAATTCGGGAGATATCAAGGAAAAGCAAAAAAAGGACAACCTATCCTGTGGTTATCATTGTATGCGAAGGTAAGAAAACGGAGCCAATCTACTTTCAGCATTTTAAAAAACGTAATAAACCCATACGAATTGAAATTGCTGTAAACGCCGCTGGTAAAGACTATCATGCTTTAATAAATGAAGCAGTCCGGGTACGGAACAAATATATCGCCGGAACCGAAAGTACCTATACGGTGTGGTGTGTATCCGATGTGGATGTTGACTATAAAACGTCTGATAACCAGTTTGAGAGAAATGCGCAACTGAAACGATATTACAAAGAAGCCTCAGAGCATGGGTTTAGGATTGCTTTATCTAACCCCTGCTTTGAAATCTGGTTTCTATTGCATTTTACATACACCACAGTGCAGATTCCAAACTACGATGCCTTAAAAAAAATTCTATCCAAATATTTGATCAACTATGAAAAGAATAGTGATGCTTATGATTTATTGGAAGGTAAATTAGAGGACGCTATGTCCAACGCGAAAAGGCTCAAAGAATACCATGAGAGGCAAGGCAAGGTGGATTTAGTGGATGGCACCGTTAATCCGTACACCAATGTCTGGGAACTTGTAGATTCCATATATGATTAAAAATTGAAAATGATCCGGGGGAAGCCCAGTGAACCTAACCGAAGTTAAAAAATACCTAGAGCGGCAGTTCACCCGCGAACTCACGCAAGGCAGCAAGCGCAACATCGTATTCTGGTACGATGAAGACGGCGTTTTCGCCGATTCCGTGGACACGCTGACACTTGATAATGTAAAGATAATTAAGCTGTATGGTAACAATACGTTTGCCGTGAAGCTATATATAGAGGATACCGACCGTGAGAGCAATCTCCTGGTCTATTCGCCGCTGCCCCGGCCCGACAACAGGGAAAATTGGCTGACAGACACCATCAAGTATAGCCAGGTATTTTCAACGGACGAAACATCCCTAAACTTGCTCAATTTTAAGATTGACAGCGCCCTCCGGAGCGTGGTCGCGAGGTACAAGCTGTTCTTCCGTAATAATGACCGATGTAAGAAATTTGAGGGTTATAACCTGGCGCCTTATTCCGAGCCAAAGATTGATCTCGGCGTTTTATCCGCGCTTTGCAAACTGCCCGCCCCCAGCCTTGATAATGTGGTTCGGACACTGTTGATTGAGATGTCGCACGGTATAAGCCCGATATACGAGAGCATCGCTAAACTCGGAAGCCTTGACGCCTTTTGGGGCTTGGCAAGCAGTTTCTATGGTTACAGCTTCCCTGAACAGAGCCTTGAAAAGCTTGCTATCCTGCTCCTATGCAGCCATCTTTCCCACAGTATCAACGGGAATATGCCAAAAGAATGGCAAACTTATGTTTCTGAGAATTCCAACTGTTATGTGTTCGTGGATAATTTTATGAAGAACAGCCAGCTATGGGAAGATTACAACACTCTCGCCAATTTCGTCGCAGTCAAATTGGGCCTGTCAGACCGCGCCGGGAAATGGACGGTTGATGAAATAGCGGACTGCGACACCTTTGAGGATTTTGATCGGAGCATTCTCAGCAGGATAACGGGGAATATAACGCGCAACGCCGGGGAATACGGGCATTACCGCAAGATAATAAACAGCCGGAAGAACCGCCGCTATTATCATCAGTTTGAAACCGAATACGACGTTCTGCTCTATACCTGCGAATATCTGGAATTGGCCCTGCAATATAAGGACTTACCGGGCGCAAGTACGTCGGCGCTCTTTGAAAACTATGTAAAGAATTACTATAAGCTGGACAGCGCATACCGGCATTTTATAGCCGTGTATGACCGGCTTGACGAGAACGGCGAATACACCGGCCTCATGGAGATGGTTGAGAACAGCTACACAAACTGGTATTTGAACGAGCTGACCATGAAGTGGAACAGCTTATGGGATGACGAAAGCGCATGGCGGTTACCCGGCGTGGCCCCTCAGCAGAGGTTTTATAACCAATATGTCAGCCGCTTTGTCGCCGATAATGATCGGCAGATTGTGATTATCTCCGACGGCCTACGGTATGAATCCGCCGTCGAGTTGAACGTTATACTTAACCGCGAGCAAAAAGGCGCGAGCGAACTTGATGTCATGCTGGGGGTTATACCTTCTTACACGGCGCTTGGAATGGCCTCGCTACTGCCCTATAAGCAGCTTACGGTAA
>Ga0123357_10011698_pt1 | contig 11277 bp, 5 predicted proteins | sample TergutEmb28metaG_FD_89873 | JGI IMG/M metagenome (GOLD analysis project Ga0123357, IMG submission 89873) | Embiratermes neotenicus P4 segment gut microbial communities from Petit-Saut dam, French Guiana - Emb289 P4 | ecosystem: Host-associated > Arthropoda: Insects > Digestive system > Gut ...
GGGGGGGGGGGGGAGGGAGGGGGGGGGGGGGGGGGGGGGGGGGGCGCAGACAATATCCTAAAAATATCGTCTGCTTTTAAAACACGGCGCAAGTGAGATGAGAAGTTAAGGAAGACACAGTATGTCCTCCTGACGGAAACCCGGCGACACTATTGTACTAAGTACGCGTGTTTGACACTAAATCTAAGAGGTTACTGCATGCGCCATAACGTCTAACATTCAGCAATTCTACATTCTGCCCACACAGTGTATTTATGTGTTTTGTGTGGATCTCAGAACAAACAGCGATTATTTCCCTATACAGCATTAACTGACTGGTTTTATGACCTAGACGGAGTATGTTTACTGCGCGGTACGAGATGGTTCTTAAATTATTTTCCTGATAGTTTTGGTCTCTAAACGGTAGCGGAGAACCGCATATTGAGAGTAACTATTATACAATTTCGCTAAGAGCCAGCTTCATCCTTCACTAACCGTAAGAAACAACAAACTAAACTTAAAAAAAAAATTGCCAAACGGCGCACAATATGCATTCAAGTACTGCGAATTTTTAACCTGCTGCTCACATAAGTTCATTATTCACGGACAGGTCTTCTCAACACGTAAAGGAATTTGAATCTTGGCCAAAATGTGTCCGATTCAGACGTTCCTACCATATCCTCTTTCCCAAATTTCTTCCCTAAGTACATATAAAAGACAATTTCATACAAAATATATAAACCAAAATCCAGAGATTTATTTAATCACGTGTACAGACTAATTTACAACGATGTACCGCACCAACAACAAGCATCTAGTACTCTACGCACTATCTGTTGCTCGCTACCTGTTTCGGCAACAAACTGGCGTCCTCGTTTCTTAATTTCGCTGTCTAAACACTTTTAGTCCCTGTTGCAAGGCACCAGCAGTTCCACGTCCCTCCCAAAGTAGCAGAGACAACCAAACAACAAGCAGCACTGTACAGCTGTTGCTCGAGCGCCAAAATGCGGCCGGCCGATCACTTGCTAGTCCACCGTACATTGCACGGACTGCTGTCACATTCCTAACATAACCCAGAGAATAGCGACAACTACCGCTACTGAAACGTCAGTCTCGTTCCGGCCTCACGATACATTTTTAAACAGAGCAACGAGGCACGTTAGGAGCTTATCTTTCAGCAATGGCGAAGGACTCAAAAAATTTACTGGATTTTAAACAATAAACAAAAGGTTCGAGTGGATTTTGGAACAAGAATCGGGAACCTAAAGTGGGTTGAATAGCTTAACAAGAACACATCCATTCAGAAGCAGGCCAGCATAAAGGGAAGCAAAATGTGTGAAATGGGCGTTTGGGGTAAACCGGATTCAATGCAGTTGTTGTTCTTCAGTGCGCAGTTCGTTATGCACCTGTACGAAATGTGGGACAAAAATTACTGCCCACGAAAGGAGCCACATTCTTCAGTAAACGCTCCTATCAAGCAATGGTCATTGCAATAGCATTTAGCATCTTTCGCACGAGACAAGCGAAGAAACAACGCGAATCCTCACGCCCTTGTTAAATGGTCTCCAAACGTCTGATCTGACAGAAAACTGAAACAGCACGACAAATATCCGTAAACTGAGTTGTATCAGATGATGTGAATATTCTGACGCAGCAGGACGCACAGATATTTCAACAGGCACTCTGCTGTTAACAATAAACGCCAGTAACCTATTCAGTTATATTTCAAGAAAACACGCCGCTGTTAAAAACCGTGTTAATGTCGCTTTGTATTCGAGAATTCTGCTCACATATGAAACACAGGCATGTAACTTCTCATAACCACGTTTTACTAAAGAAATCACTGCTTAAAGTGAGACTTCGCTTCAACCTGCGAATTGTCAATGTTTCTTACTTTATCGAACAAATAATGTTTGTCACCTCAGCCGACGGAAAATGGCAAAATGCAGTTGAACAGGTATTCAAGAATATCGCAAATTAAGCACAGCAGTCTCTGGACACTGAACAGTCTGCCTGTGCCCACCTCAGAACGCACAGTTCCAGTTTTAGGAGAACACAGATGTCATTACGCGGACCCGACTTCGAGACCAACCTTTAAGGACGTGTCTACAGGTAGCAGCAATACGCAATGACTTATATTTGTCTCGTTTTCCAAACCGTTTCGTCTTCCTAACTGCAGTCAGTCAGTCACTTTCAGCACTGTCAGCACTTATAAGTGTTCACCCTTGAACCATATCGCTCACAGCCACACTGCATGCCGGCACCGCGCACTACGTGGGGGTTAGAACCTGCCTGCGACATTTCCTATTCAAGTCGGAAGTACAGAAACATTAGTAACCTCCAAGGGAAGACATTCTTGGCTTCAGAACTTACCTACTGCACGGTACAGGTGTTATTTCATTGCTCATTACCCTGGACACTACTTTCGTTTAATAACCAACAGAACGCAAAGCAATGTACACCAAATTAATGTATGCAGTCACTCCAAACAGCTTCGGCACTGTTGTGTCATCCTGACGCACTTCTTACACCAAGTGTTCACAACAGCTAAACTATGAAATGTGCCGAAACATGCTGCAGTGGTACAGCTGGGTATGTTTTAAGTGCATGTAGTTGGTTTAGTAGTAGAAACTACGCTGATTCAAATGCAAGGAGTGTGCGACTTCAAAATTTTATTATTTCTTCTAGTTAACTTTCCGACAATCCATAAAACGAAACAAGTATAATTTAGACACACACAACTGGCACAAGCCTGTCATCTTAATTTAATTTTCGTTCCAGATATCAATTTTAAACGGGGGCAGTTAAAATATGTCAAAGAACCTTCCGTAAACTTCAACAGAACGCAAAGCATTTTCCTTATTATGCTACAATACCTAAATTGTTGAAATTAAAGCAAATCAGAACATTCTCGCACGTGACTGCCACAAACATCAGACAATTCGATGTTTAAAATACAGTGAGTGCCTTCTTCGACAATGTAGCTTGTAAAGGAGGAAACTAAACGCAACAGAATTTTGAAACAGCACGTTCTGATGACGCGAAATCGGCCGAATTTTATTCGTCCTACGGCAGTATTCTTGCAGGGGCACAATGTGCTGCTTCACAGCAGCAGATACTGTTGTTCATAGCCGATACATCAACTGTCTAGCTTCGAAAGACACACACACACACACAGAGTCAGGACCGGGTGTTTACCCGCTCAAATCAAAATGCCATTGAAACAATCTGGACTGACATCTCTGAAACCGAAAACCAAAAACGTTTCCACATTCATTTTAAATTTGAACACCTGGCAATATTTGTGTACTGTTGAAATTACAAGCACATTTCGGGACAAACAATAATGCACTGCGCAACACACTGCACTGCCAAACTGCAACTTTACATCGCACATTCTTGAAACGTCACTCGTTTAGTCGTAACAAATTACAATTTTCATAATAGATAATAGATAATAAATAGATAAAACAAAAAAAAAAACCTACAACACCTTCCAAAAACTTCCTACTATAAATCTAACTTCGCTTCATCACGATTCAGAACAAATATACAAAATCCTTAAAATATGTCAAATTCAGTTAATTACAACATACAGCTTTATTCAATAAACTTAACTTATTTAACACTACTAAGCACGTAAAGGTCGGAAGCGCCTTCCGTCCTGTGACCCCCGATTTCCGAAATAATATTGCTGTTGGACGGTTCCCAGGCTTCACCCGTTGGTGCTTCTGATAAAAGCAACATGTAGATAAAGATGAGTGTGAAGAAACGGGACAATGATAATGACAGGGGAAAACCGAAATACTGGGAGGAAAACCTGTCCCAGTTCCGCTTTGTACACCACAAATGCCACATTGGCTAGTCGGGGATCGAACTCGGGAGCCCGTGGTGAGAGGCCGTAGATAACCGCCTTACATATGGCACAGCCATTGAAGAATGAAATCAATCTGAATAGCACACAGAAGTTCAGTTGCGACCCGACAAACGGTCGGTCACACGGCACCTGAAGTACGCAGTCTAACCGGGTTGCCCTGATAAACACACCAAGCACATGAGGCACTCCGTGGACAAAATGCAGGCTCTTACTCACGCAGCAGGCCGTACCGGTGCCAGAAGAGCCTCGACTAGATCAAATGACCGACCGATCCGGTCCTTGCTGAACCCTGCCGCCAGGCGCGAAGTGGCGAGCGACAGAGTTTGGCGGGTCGCGTATCTCCTTACAAACAGATTGCACCGCGTCTCACATAAATACTGAGTCGTTAAATTGGCACAGAATGTTTTACAGTTATAAAAATGTGTCTTCCAAAATTATTGAGAACAGCAATGTTACTGCAACGCACTGCGTCGCCGGGAGTATCTCACGTATCAGATTGTGTCCCGCGGATTATAAGAGGTAACGGCTGTGTGGTTTTGAATTTCGGTTTGTTGGTTACTTCCTTTCTTTGCTTGTTAGTGACATAACTCACTGTAGCTCAAGCAGACTATTCAGCGACAGATTTAGGACCCTAGCAGACGGACACCGAGAACTCCCCCGCCCAATCGGATTATTTAAGTAGGTACCCCCTTATCTTTTTACCTGGTGATGGAAAAGAAACGCGTTTCCGAAACATTGTTTAATTTTCGTACTTTTCAAACTACGCGCTATGAAGAAGTGAAAATCTTGACTGGTTTGAAACTATAAAATACACGTTAGCTGCTCGAAGTCTAGCGAGTAGGCCTACCGCTAATGTCTGTGCCTGGACAGGGGTCAATTAAATAACAAACAAAAGATAGCCTTAGCATTCAGATCGTGTGATTGCGACGCTAAGTAGCAGGGTTATTATTTCCCGACGTTTCGGAGAAACGCACGGCCTTAATCTTCAAGGGTCAATGAGTAACAATTTTAAAACTCCTTGGCCGTCAGAGTATCCATTGTGCAGGTGAACTGCCCTACACTGTGTCGCCCTGGATCGCAGTAGACACGTACTGTGGGCGCTTGTGAAGTTCAGAGGACTTCAAACTAAGTGCTGGTATCGTTAGACAGTCGCTACATTACTAAGCAAAGCACATGCACAATATTCAACGTTAAGATGCGTATTTGTAATCACAGCCAGTCTGTTTTGCCTTGATCCACGAAGAAAAATATTTTCTTATATATAATCTCTTTTTTATAAAATTTAAAATATTCTTAACAAATTACAAACAACTTCAAAATAATCATCAGTATCATTGGCGCCTTCATTCATTTCACTGAACGCAATGTTTATTTCGCATCTAATTAGTAAATTTCATTTCATAATAACAACATTTAAAGACAAATAAGCTATTTATCTTTATGCACTGCAGCCGAACAACTCCGTTTCTCTTAGCCTACGGATTTGGTCACCCGCAGTCCAACTCGGTTTCCCGTTCCGCTAACCACCTCTACGGCTGAATACATAACGGCAACTGGAATTCACACCACCTTCTGGCGTGACCAACAATTCCGCATCTTGCAGCAGTTCGTGTTCCGGTTTAACGAGACCTGTCATCCGCTGAACTGTTTGTCATAGGACGGTATTTGTATTTAGGCAGGCATCTGAACCCACCAGCGCGGTACCACGGAAACGCAATGTTTAAAACATAAAGATATATTTAACAAATAAGTGCAAGAAACACGCTGGGCTGAGCTAATCTAACCTTCCTTTGTCACGCAGAGAGTTTAGCTGCCCGACTTCAAACACTCAAGAAACGGCAACCAACACTGGCTACATGCGACCGCGCAAATATTACGAGACTTCTGGAATGTGCTAACACAGCAGCAAGAAGTCTCCAGTATCCAAAGATTATAATGACATAAATAGTACGGTCTATCGAACAAAGCAGCTACGGATATGTCGCACTTCTGCTGTCTGTAACGATCTCCACGGCTCGTTTCTCGGTAGGACAAGAAAAATACGTCACTCGAAGTCGAAAATAAGCAGCGCACAGAGCAGAAGAAATTAAGAGGCTGCTTTCTGAGAGCAGCAAACACTCGCCTCAAGTCCTTCAAACGTGTCCCCTACGCCTCACCCCCTTTAGGTTCTTCATTATGCGATAAAGAGCGCCATTACCATTCTTGATGCAGGATTGCAGATGTCACAGATTGCAATCACGCACGACAGGAACACCCCTCACCTTCTCTCTCAACTCCCATCCCTTGCACAGTCTGATAAGGGACGTAAGGATAAAGATGGAAATGGGAACGGGTGCGAGAATTAAGAACTGTAGACTTGGCTATTGATTTCCGCTTCTCATTTCTTATACGTTTTCAAGTCTCTGTACTGTAAGTAGGTCCTATACGTAACGCCCAGCTAAAATGGTTTTTGTTGCTGCTTATAAATAATTTATTGTACAATTTATAACTAAAAAACAAGGTTTAACCAATTTTAATGTAAAGCTTCTGTAAGACTATGATATCGACATTCACTACGATGGCAGTTGTTATATTTAGCGTAAAGAACAATCTCCTTCATGTGTGAAGAAATCTTGGCGCACCAACTCCTATAAATTCCGCTGTTATGAAATCATTAAAGCTAAATATCCTTCCTACGATTTGCAAGTGGTTCACAGCTACCAAAACACCCCACAGTTTTCATTTCAACAAGCAGCATTTCGACACAGACCGAATGACAATGTATAAGAATGTACCGCGCGATTGTTGACGACACTCTCAAGGAGGGTGCACCTAGCGAAAGGCAGCGTAGAAGACCGGATCATTGAGACACGACGCAACGCGACGAGCCAGCAGGCATCGAAGTGCCCGCAAGTTCACTTGTTTACGGGCAGCTACTCGGCACGTAGGTGTCGCGCTGTCACACTTCCAGTAACAATATCACTAACAGGGAGATCTTGACTTAGCGTCGCGATGTCCCCACACCGAAATTCAGCAAGACTTACCGGTATCCGTGTGCTGGCGCATCAGAGAAGGCAACGTGTCACTAGCTGGCACGCAGGCTACGTGAATTTAAACTGGGCCGATTCATCACTACGGGACTTTACTATCAACGACTAGATGATACCGTCAGTACGTCTTAACCACGCACGAAGCAAAGTTAACCGAAGTACTGATTGTCACGAAGTTCGTATTAGACATTAACCAAATGCTAGACAAGACATTGCCTGCGCAGGAGTGAGTTAGTTACCAGAAGTGGGGAGGCGAAGTATGAATACAACTAACTTACTTTGATGTAAAAGAAGAAAAGCTATATAAGGGTAGCGGAGAGGGAGGTATAAAGAGGGGGAGGGATGGAAAAAAGTTTTCAAAACTGTCATAAACTTAGGAGCAACCGAAACTGCGAAGTTGGCCTCCCATATTGACTCCAAGTAAGAAAGAAGTAGCTCTGGAGGGGTGTGGTGTGGCAGTTGGAGGTAGTGTTGGTAGTTGAGGAACAAGAAGAACAAGTGGTAAAGTTGAGGAAGAGTAGGGGTGGGGTTGTTGGGGAGTTGGTCGAGTCAAAAGAAGAGACTTGGCACAAAGTTGCACGCTTTCCTGCTACTACAACTAACACTAGCACCTCCTCAGCCGACAAGAGGCAACATTTTCTGAAACCTTCTCAACAACTTAACTTTGTCTTCCGAAAACGAGAGAGAGACAGAACGAGGGCGAACGGTCTGTTCCCCGCTCCCCGTCAAACTACAAACTAAATCCCATCAAAAACTAAACTTTGCGCCTCGCCATATAAAAAGTACCCTAGTCCTTACCTCAGACGGCACAGCGCGGCCGAGGTGAGCATCGCCTGCCCGGCTCCAGTCTCTCTCGGGCTGCTTCTCCTGTCGACCGCCCGCCCAGATCGTCTTCCTCTGATCAAGTTGCTTTGCTGGTTGCTGCTACTACCGGTGGACGATGGACTTCGACGTCGTCGTGATGGTGGTCCTATAATCGTCCGGACCGCGCCGCGACGCGCCTACGATTATAGCCGAATGTAACCGAAGCAAGCCGAAATGGGGAGGAGGATATGTACAGAGAAGTAGGTAGGTAGCTATAGCGGCTGCTTGCTTGCTTGCTTGCTACTCTCTCTAACTATGGTCGAGAGCCTTGCCTCCAAGCTGTAGTGCTGGAAGTACAGGCGACGCAAGGGAAGAGAACTCGGGAACCTCAACAGGATAGCGACGTCGATGACGACGACGCTTACGCTGACGGCGGTAAGTGAAAGAACCAGCCGACGACTAGCAGGTTGTTCGGAGCTCTGGGTTTGCACGTCTGTTCCTATCCGAGGTTGGGCGCAGTTTGTGTGTGTGCGAGTGAGTGTGTGAGTGTGAGTGAGTGAGTGTGTGTGTGTGTGTGTGTGTGTGTGTGTGTGTGTGTGTGTGTGGGAGAGGCAGCACTAGGACCGTATCATTATAAGGGAACGGAGTGAGAGCGAGTTAGAATCAGGGTGGACGAAACACTGCGGGCAAGAGTGCGAGAGTGACAGAGAGAGTACAAACGGGTGACGGGAGAGCGGGCGGGGGGAGGAGCGAGGTTAGGCTTCAAGCAAGCAAGCTATTGATTCTGAGGAGGGGGAGGGGATACCGTAAGTGCAAGCACTGAGGATTACAGCAACTTGGCCGTCTGGTGCTGTTGTTGCTCCGGTATCGACACAAACCCAACAATTTTCATAAAAAAAACATTTCGGTAACAAAATAATCGAGAAAATTCCCCTCAGAAAGTGAAACCTCCGATCACCGTGTAATGACGTATCGGTTACAAGTGGTACACTTCCCGCTGTCTGCCGCTCACACACTAACAAATTCAATATCCATTACCGTAAAAGATGCACCTTTATCCTTCATTAACTTACAGCTCATCTCTTCAGTAAGCCTATCTGAAGTAATCACATATCCCCTCCTACTTCTTGGAAAAAAAAATGTCCACACAAGTTTAGCACGCAACCTAAGAACAAATCTCCGAGAGATCGAACCAGCTCTGAGTCTAAAACAGGACTTCCGAGCGCCAAAACAAAGCGCGCTGAAACGGTTATAAAAAAGTCATGGCTGCGACGACTTGATACAGGATCCAGTGACGTGTGATAAAACCGACAGACTAAAGCAAGTGAACAAAGTACACTAACCTTAACAGACAGAGATTAGCCTGATTTATATTTCAAGATCCAACGCGTACCGCGCAGTAAACACACTCCGTCTCAGTTATACAAACCAGTCAGTTAATGCTGTATAGGGAAATGATAGCTATTTGTACTCAGATCCACACAAAACACATAAATACGCTGTGTGAACAGAACGTAGAATTGATGAATGTTGAACCTGGTGGAACATGCAGTGAGCACTCGGCTTCTGTTTCCTAATATTATATGCCTATATGTGGGCAGTTTATCCAGAAATCTGTCTGATGTTACGCCCCTTTCTCTGCCTCTCGTCTCGAAAAATTTATGAGAAGCAAAAGGTATTTATTTATCAGATTATTAAAAAAAGTTTGTGTGCAACTGCAGAGGGACTGTAGTCACACTGTAGTTACACTGTAGTTACACTGTAGTTACACTGTAGCCACATGACCTCCTGATGAAATTCAATATCGAAACCAAAATATGTGACAACAGCTCGCTTCTTGCAGAACGATTATCAGAATTAAGGAATCTGGATACAATAAAGGAAAACACGACTGCCTCAGATTGCATATCATAACGTCATGCCAGTTAAGCATAGATTAAATATTTTTTCCGCTTATATGCATTCTTACAAATAGGGGAGTCCGATTTTTCCAGGGATTTAAGCGCCCATTTAAGTACCAAACGGCCAACTTCTAGACCCGAGGCACTTGCGTGGGTTTTCATCAAATTATATACGAACCGAATTTCAAAGCTCTACACAGCGGTACTGACCAACCAGTGCTGCGTGCACACACAACTTACAGAAACGGCCTCACTCTCGGTCACTTCCCAGATTAAGCACGCCAGACAGGGTTTTCCGTTAACTCTTGCTTCACAAATTAAAGAAAAATCAGGGTGGTAGCTCTTTACTGTTGGCTCGGTTGGTAGGATAGCTCTGTCTCACTCCTTCCACATATATGTGTGTGTGTGTGTGTGTGTGACTGAGGGTGGAGGAGGTCTGAAAATGTTGGCTTCATCGGGAGTTAATCCGCTTAATAGATTCCAGTTCGAGTCACTTGCTTTGTTGGTTCGGGAGCAAGGAGAGGGGGAGAGTGAAGGTGGAAAGGGGAGGAGAAATACAGGCGCCATTTTAGGAGCATGCCAAACGTGTTTAAAAAATTTGGAAAAATATGATTTCTTGGAAACGTATATACAAAGTTGGTTAGAGGGAAAGTGACATGAGTAAAGTACTGATGTAGCTCTCAGGGTTGGCTTCATGTATATATCAAACAAGTTAAGATATATGAAACATTTCTCTTGGTATGACATTTGCAAATGGACGTATTATTTTAATTAATTAATTAATTACATTCCTACACTGAAGAATCAACTGCCATCCTCAGAATGTTAAATGCCTGGCGACTGACTACTGCACTGCTACAGTCCTTAATTCCACGTGTGTTTACACGTGTCATGTACATACATGTGGACTCACTTCACGTCTCAGGCTACTGTATGTCACCGGCTATTCTACAGAAGTTCTGACGTATCGGCCAGACATCCGGTTCAATTTTCCCTTCGCAGTTTTCAACATGTGTTATATAAACCTATCAATAATGACATTTGACCAGAGGTATTACTCAGGTGCACTTAATCAAGCCTTTACTACACATTCAGGTCTTCTGAGATCTGACGTTGCGTTGCTACTTAAACAGTGTGAGACGTTTCAAAGGAACGCACCACATTCATAGCCAATGGTTCAAGATTCACGAAAAACGCTGCCTTCGCTGTCAGAATTCGACAGACCAGAATTGTCGGTTTACGCCGCTGACAAATCGCCAAGACTCGCCATTCGTCAAGTAGGACGTCGCTCAAACCTAACTTCATGCGTGGTCACAGGGACAAAGCCATCGTGTCCGGTACACATTTAGCGCACACAAGATCGCACCATTCGATCGCACACGGCCCACCACTTTATGTTGCGTCCCGCTGAGAAATGATTAAAAGCCGCGACGTCACGATCCAGTATTCTAGCAGAACGTCCGGACGGGCTGGTAAGAACCTGAAACATCGTGACTCCGGTCAATGGCACGGTGTGCCCGATACGCTCTGCATCGCTTGGCACAATAATGATTCCAGATTGTGCCATGTTCTGAGATCCTGGCGCGGGGGGGGGGGGGGGGGGAGACATCTCCTGCAACAAACACCACCCACCCTCATCTTTGGTTCTAAAGAACATCGGCCCCCCCCGCCTCAGGTGCTATCTGAA
>Ga0123357_10011700_pt1 | contig 11276 bp, 3 predicted proteins | sample TergutEmb28metaG_FD_89873 | JGI IMG/M metagenome (GOLD analysis project Ga0123357, IMG submission 89873) | Embiratermes neotenicus P4 segment gut microbial communities from Petit-Saut dam, French Guiana - Emb289 P4 | ecosystem: Host-associated > Arthropoda: Insects > Digestive system > Gut ...
GGGGGTGGGGGGGGGGGTGGTGGGGGTGGGGGTGGTGGGGGGGGGTGGTGGTGGTGGTGGTGGTGGTGGTGGTGTAAAGACGACCGTAAATTTTCAAACTATTTTGATCCTGGAATGTGTAATGAAGGTACGATCTTTAGATTTCTTCCTACGTAAGCAGTGAAGACACGCATATAAAAATGTAAATAAGCTTGTACCACTCTCTACATATTCATAATTATACATTATATGCCTCCATATCCTAAAAATCGTTGTGTAAGTAGCTGAAGAAGACCACTCAAAGAAAGATATTTCATATTCTGTTCGTGACAATAACAAAGGACAAAGAGGAAGTATGAAGCAACACTCTGCTCCTTTCTGCCTATAGAAAAGCGCCATTCCTTTGTTATTTTAGAGGATTCGAGACCTTAAATCGAAAGCATGGAATCCCGGATGAAAAATTAAATGCAACGACAAGCTAAATTTTAAAGTGCACTGTAAAAACTAGACTCTATGATATATGTCTATAAAAATTAAAGTTAAATTTGTCTAACACACTTACTGAACGGAGAGGAGAGAAATGAAGTAAGCCACGTCCGACATTTCGACGTGAAAATTACGTTGTTTGTAACTGCGCGGGTTCTGATGAAAGTGGAAATATTCTGTTAACTAATTGTTTCCTAATATAATCAAGAAAATCCAACAATGTTACGTCCGTTATCAGATAAGAGTTGTTACTATACAATGTCAGAACTGATTACCTTAAGTTCCCTGTTAATATTCTATCACGTTCTTGGTTTTCTAGCAGGATTTTTTCCAATTATTTAGAAGAATAAAGAAGAAAACGAGATTTTTAGACGTAGATTGGCAGTAATGTTATGTAACGGAACTTTAAATCGCGGTGAAGGTGTCTGAATAGCCTTGTCAGTGTAGGAAGTAGGCCATAGGTTGGGCGATACGGCGTTCGATCTGCGGTAATGGCAAGGGATTTTGGTCTTCTCCAAAATGTCAAGACTACCTCTGGGACCAGCCGGCATCCTACTGAAAAGGAATCGGCAGTTCCCTTTCTCTGGGGTAACGCGACTGGGAAGTGAAGCTGACTGCTCTCCACTATCTAGGTCCGAATATAAGAAATAGTGGTGTCATTCCACATCTGCGCCTAAACATACATTTACGAAGTAGAGTGCGACAGCTTTATTTGTACAGGTCAGTTGTGCCCAACGGTCAATCGCTTTCTTTTTTCCATTCTATCTTTAGACGTTGTTAAAATTGCAATATGTTCGTGCCTACAGTTCTGAAACCAAAACCCTCATTTTCATTTAACAGAGCTGAAGCATCGTGTGCTAAAACATGTTTACACGTAAGGTCAGGCGAAGAATGTTGGCGCAATGTTGAGTTATTTTAAAAAGGAAAATATAACTTTCGTCCTGAATGGGGGAAAGTGTTCTTATCTTTACGGTGAAAGGGAAAGAATGAAAATTTAGCTATACTTAGGAAAGAATATTTAAACCAGCATTTTATTGTGTAACACAAGTCCAGCCATATTAAAAAAGTAAATTTGGAACTTCATTTTAAAGCTACTGAAAAGGCTCTGAATGGGAGAAACATTGCTGTAGTGGGCTGAGAAAACATAAAATTGCTAATATAATGTTGAAGTCGAAATAAGAAGAATTTCAGTTGTAAAACATTTGAAAACATGTCCTACAACACATACAACATATTTTCTTGAGTCTGAGATTGGAAGCAATCGATATTATGATGCAGTATAAATAATTTAAAACCAGTAGAAGTAATTTTGTCGTCTGTGGGTGTTCATTCATGTGGATGGATCTGGTCTTTCAATCAATTAAAAAATGTGCACAAGAATATGTTTCCAGTGCCTTTTTTTTATTTTGACGGCTGCGGTGATTCTGAAATTTGTAACAACCTGAAGTAACTGTATGTGCAACTTTTGACTGATGGAAGGTAATGTCTATTGTCACCATAATCACGTTGCAACAAGTAGGATGAATATCTTCACTAAATTGCCGTCAAAAATTGTAAGTTTCTCTTTATGCAGTCCCAACAGCCAAAATATTATTGCAATGAAAACAAAGCTAAATTTGCTGTAAGCGAAAACAGACAACTGACAACTAATATTCACAGTGTTAAAATGTGTGCTGATTTCGTCGATTAAATAAAGGCGTAGGCTTGAAATTGTCTAAAACTAAAAGAATATTTCAATATCGAATGTCTCATTTTCTTTCGATTTTCCTTTCTTGGTAAAATTCTACCTTTGCCAAAAATTTATGGTTTCAGTTACAAAATACGTATCACATATAACTCAGCAATTTGTCTTAACCCACATAATTCGTCAAACTGAGATACGCGCATTACTAGAGAGTTGGGTTACAATCAAGCCTTCTGTCAATATTTTCTACAAAATAAAATTGCCTCTCCATATATTTTCATAAAAATATAAAGCGCTTAAGCGTTGTTCTAATAAGGATCTGTCAATTTATTTTTCTATCTCCTGTAAACCCATGTATCGCGGATTTCGGCAAATTGCTGTTTCATGAGCGCTGTATATGTACACTGCTTATGTACTCACTTCATGTCATTTCAGTTTTATGCCTAACAGAAGACTTGATCATTAAACATGTAAACATTACCATGTACTAGTAATAGGCGTGTGCAATTCTAAATGTTTTATTTCACGTAAGGGAAGCAAAATTTTCGTAATTTTCTTTAGCAGACGATAGATTTTGTTTAATGTTAGAAAAGCGAACGCAGGTTTGAACAGGTTGCGAACCCATGGTAAACTGTTTACTTCCGACTAGCACACCAGACACACCAAAACAGGGCTTCTGAATTTCATATGCAATCACTTCCACAATTTTATCAACAATGCAGATTTTTAAAATACAACGACCCACTGCTTTATGTAATTTTAATAATTTAAATATTTTATAACTTTAGCAAACTATATGTAAGCTCCCTGAAGATGGTGCAGAGGTACCGAAACATGTAGGAGTTATTGTAATATAATTTTATAATATACATATATATATATATTTTTTTTTTGGTACAATGATAAGTATTAAACCATAAAGTTGAACGGTATGAAAGTAAAATAATAGTATCGGGAATATTCTTGTAACGTAATTCCTTACAGTCGAAATGTTAAAACACAAAACTCGCGCCTTCCTGTTAAATCAAAATCAAGCAATAAAAAATTTTCACCATGACGTATATTGCGGCCATGTTGAGCAAGGCGGGTACATTATAGTCGAGTCCAGCCTGACTGAGTACGATGGTACAAGGACAGACTTTCATCTCCAGTCGACTCGACTCGACTAGACTCGACTCGGCTCGGCTCGGATCCCGCAGTTTTACAGAGGTACGCAGGAATTTTCAGCGAAATAAGTTAATCTGCCTATGCAGTACCTTACTGAATCAATGATTATTTCAACCAGAGACATTTCGGTGTTTCCACAGTGTTGGTCGTGGAGTCACGAAGCGGAGGACGCAGTGTATTCAACATAAACAATATAGAACAGGACATTGTATTGTTACCTAATAAGGACTAATTGTTTTAATCTTACAAATTCGGGCAAATTTTATAACCTCCGCAATTTCTAGTTAATATTAACCAGGTATAACTTACTGAGTTCATTGCGTTTATGTTTATTGCGGATACCTAAATACCATGGTGTAAAAACTACCTGATTTGAAGTCAAGTCATATTTACGTAAGTGCTCTAGTCGCTACCACTAACTCGCTGACGAGGAGCAAAACCTGTTAGATGAAGCACCGATTTAACTCGGCTTGACATCCCTGCAGTTTCATCACGTACGTAAATTGAAATCGACAATATACATGTTACATTAGGAATGGCTTTGTAGTCGCTGTGTGCCTGTATTATCTGCATTCACTTACTGTCCATTGCCACATTCCAAACTTCAAGGAGGATGAGTAGACAATTTCAAGCTACGCTTTTATTTAATCGACATAAATCAGCCCACATCTTAACACTGTGAATATTAGTTGTCAGTTGTCTGTTTTCGCTTACAGCAAATTTAACTTTCTTTTCATTGCAATAATATTTTGGCTGTTGGAACTGCATAAAGAGAAACTTACATTCTTTGACGGCAATTTAGTGACGATATTCATCCTACTTGTTGAAACGTGGTTATGGTGACAATAGACATTACCTTCCATCAGTCAAAAGTTGCACATACAGTTACTTCAGGTTGTTACAAATTTCAGAATCACCGCAGCCGTCAAAATAAAAAGGCACTGGAAACATATTCTTGTGCACATTTGTTAATTAATTGAACAGATGGATCCATCCACATGAATCAACACCCACAGACGACAAAATAACTTGAACTGGTTTTAAATTATTGATACTGAATCATACGAGTAAGTATGAGAGTTATTTGTACATTCCATTTATTTAAAAGGTTTCAAATTGTAAGCAAAAATTAAAACAAACAGAGAAAAGCGTGGGCATTGCAATGTTATATGCAATCATTACGGTACTTTGTATAGTTTGAATTTTGATGTGATTGGCAACGAAATACGGGTTTTCTAAGACGATAAGTAAGATTCTGTATATTTTATAACCATTATACATAAAAATATTGAAGAATTTTCAAGCGCAACACACTGTTTGGAAATAAAAGCCTACTTTGATTCGAATACTATTTTGAAACATGTCTGAATGAGTGAAAGTGAAAAAATTTGCGGAGCTAACCATTTATAACCCAGCGGCAAGAATACGTACCGTAGTGTTTGTCATTAAAAAGCTAATCATTTTGCTCACAATATATTTATATGCTCCTCGTGAATTTTCAATGTGTTTTCTGTGAAGTACGGGCTGAAACACCTTGCATAACGCGCATATTTGGTTTAGTTTTCAAAGCCATAAGCTTGTCTGCAAGATGAAGTGTGGGTTGACATGTAACACACTGTGTGGAGGCTACGAAAAGTAATACATTCTGCAGTTTATGACTGATCCTGTCATCGTAAGTTATCTTGCAGATGTCTTCGCAAGCTTCGTTATACATTATTTATTACATGGATCAGTGTAGTTCAGGATATGGCCTAATTCCAAACTGTGATTAACCGTAGTCTTTATATTGCTGGGAACTTTCTTCATTAAGTGATAACGGAAGATTCTGTTCTGTGAGGTGACAATTTATCAGGCTAAGTTTCACGTTTATTACGTACCTCTCGTTTGTGTTCTATACGGGCATTCAGTTGCAATCTCTTCTTCACTCCTATTGATTTACAGCAAATCAGTATCCATAAAGGTGGGCTTTTGTTCACGTGGTTGAGAAACATAAATTTCCATTACACACGTGGAGTCTCTTGACTCTCTTGGCCACTGTTATACAGAAGGAATCTGATTAATTTAATTAGCCAGTGCCCAGATAAAAGCTGATACAGATAACAGGCTGTTTTTGATATTCACATTCTCATTCATATAGGTTTTCCATAAGTTTTTGTGGCACAGGTTAAGTAATACAAAGTTTTTACTAACGTGAATGAAGCCACTTCAGCATCTCCTTAATTCCCTTATATAAGCTTATATAATTTTATGACCTCTTCGAACGTCTGTCATTGTCCATTTTAGATATTTATTTACCGCACCCTTCAATCTTATAAATTATTCGAAAAATATTTTCTCTGTGAATAAAATGAATTATAATTCTTTATAGAATTTATCCTTTTTGTGTTAAATGATGAGAGGTGAAGAAACGTTTTATTTTTCTGGTCTCATTTAAGGGTAATCGATTTCTTTCATTCTCAGGGTGGAATTGATAAAGGCAGTTGAAGAATAAAAGACCAAGACATCAGATTGATAAAGTTAATTTCACGTGCCAGAGTATTTTAGTCTTTCCCCAGTCATCTGGTCAATTATCCAACTAATTTATGTCTTCTGCCTTCTTCATGCATCTCTTGTCCTGTGTGTCAGTGCCTTGTTCTGTATTTTGTCTCTGGTTTAACATATCCCTAAAATGTTGTTCTCTCTGTACACAAAACTTCTGAAACTTTAAGATTAGTTAAGATAAAAGGAACGTATATTCTATCACGGTCATTTAGTTCTTACAGTCCCATTCCCGTTTCTTAAGTCGTCTGCAAAGACTATTAAACTTGGCAATTTAAAAGAACAGCAACGTTAATTTCAGCAATGTAATTCAATTTTTAATCATAAGCCGTCCGTTAAATATTTAATCCTTCCGACCTAACATATTACACGGATCGGATAAGTTGAATCTCGTTTCATTTTTATTAACTTTCTTTATTATTTTCATCAACTTCTTTACTCTTCTGCCCAAACGTATTAAGTATAACAAAGTATAAAATGCAGAATCTTTTAGTTCCATCACTATCATTCGGTAGCTACAGTTTTCCATTCCTTTCTTCTTCTTCTTCTTCTTCTTCTTCTTCTTCTTCTTCTTTTTTCAAGTCTGCTTAGATATGGAGAAGTGGAGAGGTAAGATGGACCTAAACGTTTTGTTTCCTAGCACTGAAAAACAGGGGTATTCTCCTGTGCATAGAAATGGTAGCCTATATTATATAGCATGTCTTTCGGCTTACTGCAAAACATGACCATGTCAAGAAACGAGAATTAAGGGAAGTCGTGTTTGGTTTTTGGTTTTAACACTGTTTTTTGTAAAATCACATTTGGAAATATTTTTCCGTTTATTTCTTTGTTATAAGGATGCGAATTTCTTGTGCAGCCCAGCCAGGATTTTACAAATTTTAAACCCAGACGAAATTTTTTGCAATCCTTGTTCTCATCAAAAAATGACGTGTTTCTGGTTCAGCGTTTAGTCATTATATTCAAGGCCATCAAATCTGTGAACTATATAAAAGAATCTAACTTCCAATTTAATGTTGCAAACAAGTGAAGGAACGATATCAGAAATTTCTTAAGCACCTTTACAAATCACTATGTCTTTTATATGAGAATGGTAAAGACACTTAATTTAATCATAAGGCAAAACACCCGGCTTTAACCTACATGTTTATTACTCAGGCCTTGAAGCAAACTGACATCCCGTTATACTGTAGATATTCTACACATAGAGACAGAGACCGTCAATCACAACAGTTCTTCAGGTATACAATCGTGTAGTTTTATTCCCATATGTTTCGGTTAACATTATAAAATCCATCATCAGGCGACTAATTTAGAAGAAGTATTCCTAGATTCCGGAATTTAATAGCAACGGCTTACAGTGTCAAGTGAAAGAATTTGACTCTGATAGAGATTCTTAGAGATATTGGTGTCTCTTGAATTTAACGAAAAATGTCGGGAAATCAAACCAGAGTAAGACAACACTTCTGTCAAAGTTTGCACGTTACTTGTTATACGCCTGCTTAGAAGAGTGATACTTCTTGATGCTGAGTTATGTGAATTGTTCACAATTCCTCTAACATCTTTCAAATTTTACTCCTCTGACATTTGGATCTTGACATTACGTATCGCCGGCCACAGTTCGTTAATGAGCTATCCCTCTACTCCGAAACATAAAGTAGTGGCATTAACAATAGCATTTCTGACTTCTGTTTCAGAGCCATTTAAGGCTAATTTCAGGACGACGTCGTTAAATGCGTCACGGTGTTTCCGAGTCTCTACGAAATTACTGATAAAGAAGCCACAAAATTTTTGAATCCGTTTGACGAGATACGTCACAATTCATATAAACTCATTTTCTTAATAATTTTTGTTAGGAAATCTTCACGATAAATTGGTACAAAATTAAAAATAAAATGTTTCACTTCAACTGACACCAAAGCTGGTGTCGTTCTTAAAGTGGGATGGGAAACAGTCTTCAGTAAAAGAGGTAAAAACATCAAGAAGCATTAAATGAAAGTATAGGTGTGTTAGTATGTAGTTACCAAAAACGATTGCGTGTTTTTTAAAAGTTCCAGAAGTAAAAAATTCTATATTAAATTACATTGACTACAAGCAATTAAATCACACCAACTAATTAAAGGTATTTTAGGGCAAGTGTTTTCTTTTCTGTAGCTCTGCAGGCAAAATAGTCTGTAGGTCTTCTATTTTGAGGTTATGGAATACGTTAATAATCCTTTTCTCCACGATTTTTATTTTCCAGAGCTTTATGAGCTCTCGAATGATAGGAAAAACTGACCTGTGATTGGTTATATTTAGCTTCTCCAAGCGAATGTTGATTAGTAACTTATATTTTACTCCGTATCCACTATACCATCAGCCACCAAAAAGTCAAGATTTGTCGACATTAACTGAAGTACTGTTTCTTTATAAGTTAGTAGTTTCTCAGCTGGTTAAGAAACTCCCCGCCGTAAAAAAACCCTAATTATATTACCATATTCACAAGAGTCTGTTATTGTCCCTATCCTTATACTGGTGCACCCAGCCCAGTTTTAATATTATCATCTTATTTACTCTTTATTCTTCCAAAAGATCCTTTTTTGTCAAATTTTCCTATGAATACTTTGTATTCAATTCTTTCCCCGTCATTACACAGTTTTTCCAGGCTGATGTTAGTTCCTCCCTTTTAACGTCCAAATGTTTTCATCAGCATTTTATTCTCGACCACTCTCAGCCTATGTTCTTCCCTTAATATGCAGGCAAACTTTCACAGCCATACGAAACAACACGAGATATTGTAGTACTGTATATTTTAATCTGTATATTCTTAGGCAGCTAATGGGAAGACGGAAGATTCGGTCCGAATATTACCAAGTATTCCCCGTACTGAATGGACTGTTAATTTATTCGTGCGTAAATTTTGTATTGCTTATTCTTTTTTCAAATTATTTAAATTTCTACGTATTTCAAAGGAATTATTAGTTATTTTGTTGCTGTAAATTTATCATGTTCCCTGTGGGCGAAACAACGGCAAGTACTTAAATTTCTCAGCATTTACTTCTGGACCCGCTTCCTTACTAGACTATTAAGGCTACTTTATTTCTTCTTATGTTGTGTGTGTTGTCGACCATTAAATTAAAATCATCAGTGTAGAACAGAAGCTGTTGTGTCCCGTCCACTACTGTTGTTAAATATCAAATAATTCGTCCAAAATGGCGAGTTAACCTTCGCTTTTGTTACTGAAAGCCTGTAAAAGGAGATGCAAACTTCGTTTGTCTGAAGAGAGGAGCAGAGCTGATGACTTGATAACAAACACGCTTCTCAGTTCATTTCACATTAAAGCTTAATGAAAAGAATTGTATAACGAAATGTTGGCGACAGTTTGTCATGTTCATATCACTTCACAGACGCTTCCTAAACCTGGCACTATTTCGTTCATTCATTCACATCGTCACCCCATTTCGCACCACCATACTTAAGTCTCCGTTTTCCTTTCTCTGGATACTAACCACTGAATACAACCTTCCCTGTAGCTGTTCTGCTTCGAAGCCTATCATGTTTTGAAGCCGGACACCTACTACTGTCTTCCTAGCTAATTCTTACAATAACTTTTATGTATTTTTTTAAGTTTTGCTGACCGTGCATCTCAGCATATTTATCTTGATGCAAAAATTATTTGTTTTACAATAAGTTTATTTCATGCCTCTACATGTTTCGAGCACATGTGCTCATCAACTGAAGTTCAAAATTGCATTACACAGCCTCTGGTATCATCAAACCTATAGGTGGCCGTCTCGTGCACAGGACGGCCACCTATAGGTGTGATGATACCAGAGGCTGTGTAAGGCAATTTTGACCTCTGATGATGAGTACATGTGCTCGAAATATGTACAGGCATGAAATAAACTTATTGTAAAACAAAAGGTTTGTGCATATAGTTGGTTAATTACTGAGATAAATATTTTATGTATTTATTTATATACGGTTGCTTTAACAACGTAGTGTGCAGTTATAACTATATAGTGTTGCAGGATTGGAAGAATTATGACTTGGGAGGGTTGTTAAAGGAAGTGGTCTATGTCTGATTTAAGCTACTGCACATGCATTTGGCTCGAAGGACTAAAGAAGCCCAAAAGAAAATATCGCTCAGTGTTTTCAGTGTCCTGGCTCAGATACAACTGTCACTGGTACAGCAAACTTGCTCAGAATTTACATTAACGTACGACTAAGGTTTTGAAGTATTTGTGTAAATAGGAAGGTAAAATACGAAACCAATTTCGGTTTTTAAACGACGACACCATACACAAATTTTCGTCATAAATTAATTTCATATTTTTCAAAAATCAGAATTCCATAAACCTCTACAGCATCTAATTACACATGCAGGAAAGCACAAATCTAAAACCCTAGAAAACTAATGTGCATGCTGTGTAAGACTGTATTATAATGAACATTGTAATAAAGAAAACGGAGTTGAATCAATTTTAGGCAAGAAATTTAGTGTAAGATTTTGTATCGAGCAGTAATTATTATTATTATTATTATTATTATCTCCTTTATGCAGGGTTTTTATACTTATATTCCTTAGACGAACTATGCCCTAGGGAATACAGTGTTGCAGCTATTCTGTTGTTACTATTCATGGTGTTTTTACCATTGCTTTCAGTGTTGAATCTATTTTACGTTTACATAAGTATTATTATTATTATTATTATTATTATTATTGATGTCAGTTAGCGTACAACTGAAAGACTAAGCTTTAGCCTCTAGAAACGTTTAAAGTAGGTAAAGACAAAAGGACGTAGACAAAATTTTTTAAATATTTTTATTCGTAGTAATATTGAACTGTAACTTAAAATGAAGTAAATAATTAAATACTGCTTTGTGCTCAGTGTGGCACTGCATCTTGCACGTTGCCCCAATGAACGTGTTTAGTTATAGCGGATATTCTACGCTCTGCTCATCTTCCTCTCCAAAAAGCCCCTGTTTGCATAGCTGTAGGTTAAAATAATAAAGCACAATATGGTGCACTTTTGATTGTAACCCGTTAATTTTCATTCGGCATATTTCACTTCAGTAGTGGCACTTGGCAGGTGATATAGCTAATTGACAGTCTTATCTACATCTGTTACTTCCTGACTTTAACAAACTACTCTTACCAATTTTCTTATTTGCCATTTCCTTTCAACTTCAAACTCAGTTATTATTTTCACAGGTCCAACTCCCTATTTCACAACAAAATACGTCCAGTCTGAAGCAGAACGTCTTGTAGTGAAATAAAACCCCTTGTAGAAAAGGATTGCTCGCAAGCGCACCTTTATATACCTGTCATATTTAGTGCCTTCAGAAATGTTCCAAAAACTGAGACAGAATACGCCAAAATTCTACAATTCTAGAAGAGTGACATAAAAATAAGTTCTTTGTGGATGATACCGGAGTATAAAAA
>Ga0123357_10011702_pt1 | contig 11274 bp, 2 predicted proteins | sample TergutEmb28metaG_FD_89873 | JGI IMG/M metagenome (GOLD analysis project Ga0123357, IMG submission 89873) | Embiratermes neotenicus P4 segment gut microbial communities from Petit-Saut dam, French Guiana - Emb289 P4 | ecosystem: Host-associated > Arthropoda: Insects > Digestive system > Gut ...
CGGACTTCGTGGTCTTCCCTCCTGGGCATGGCAGAAGTGTAACCGACTTCTGAGGCTGGGACGCCCATGAGGCGCGGTTACGTTGTCCCGATGATGTGAGTGGTGATATAGGGGGATGTAGTGTCAGGAGGGTCCTTAAACCTAAATTCGACTAACCTACCCAGACCATGGTCACAGCGGGAATCCTCCCCTTCAGGGAAAATTCCCACGGTAGAGCCGGGAATCGAACCCGGGACTTCATGATTAGTAGTCAGAGACTCTGACCACTAGACCACGAGGCTGGTCATAATACTTAAAAGTATAACACCGTATTATCAGAAACAAAACCACGAGGGTCACGTCCTGGGGAAGCCGCTTTTAGTATCGAAGATACTTCGATACTACAAGGGGCTTCCCCAGGGTTATACTTTTACGTGGTTCACCCACACGCCCAATATAGAGATACTATGCTCCAACAAGGATTCTGATGTTGAGATCTCCTCATCAACGCGCCGTCACACCAATTGTATAGAATAGTCTTAATAGATGCGAATGGAGAAAACCTGATGATGGCCACTATCGGCCGAAACATGTAGTTTTTTATCTAAGAATATAACATCTAATTAGACATACATAGTTGTGTTTTTGACGACATACCCACTTATTAGTTTAAGAGCTGGAAAGTACAGTACATAACTCGTGAGGTTTACCTCAGTGCGTAACTTTCAGCAATAAATATTGACACTCCAAAAGCAGCTGGAACTCGAAGTTCCCCAGCGTCACAACTTTTATGCGCGTTAGCAAAATTACGAAAAGCAACGATGGGGTTCGTCACGTCTGGCTGTTATCAGTCCGTCCTCATGGAACAACTCAGCTCCCATTGGATAAATTCTCACAATATTCTATAATGAGTATTTTTTGAAAATGTGTCAAGAAAATTCAAGTTTCATTAAAATCTGACAAGAATAACGGCTAATTTACATGAAGACTTATGCACATTGAAAATAATACCTTGCTTAATTCTTCTTAAAATGAGAGATGTTTCAGGCAAAAGTTGTAGACAAAATCAAAGCATACATTTTGTGTTCAGCAACTCTTCTTTTCCGAAAGTCATGCCGTTTGTGAGATAATGTGGAAAAACACGGTACAGCCAGAAAAGTCACATAGGACAATATAATACGGCGCATGCACTTTGCGTGTTGGATAACGAAGGTTAGAGACACACACTCGGAATAAGTAGTACCTATTGCTTTTCCACAGCAACAATCGTTCCGCGAAAGCAACTCAATATTACGTTCGTACGTACATTGCCTGCCTTGTCGTAACTACAACCCTGAACACTTGTAAGTTTAATACATCTCTACACGAAACAGTCGACTCACAGGACTAAGATTAGCGGCTACTTAGCCAGTTATTCGTAATTTTTTTACTTGACGCAACAGCCCCCAGTGGGCAAGGGCCTTCTCATTCACGAGGTTTCTAGATCACACACAACGACGCACCACAGTCGGTATGACTCCTCTGGGCGAGCTATTAGCTCGTCACAGAGACCTATACCTGACAACACACAACAATCACGAGAGATATACATGCCTGCGGTGGAATTCGAACCCACAATCATAGTGGGTGAGCGGCCGCAGACCTACGCCTTAGATCGCGCGGCCATTGGGACCTGCAGTGGCTATCAATATAATGAGCCATTTTATCGGAAGTCACGTTAAAAATGCAGATTCGATTGGAAAGCGCTTCTGTAAAGGTCTGTAACGACAGGTAATTTAATTTCTTTTTGACACAAATAACTCAGATTACACAGCGATGAGTGATAATGACTGGAAAGAAATGAGAATATTAGGCCGTCGTTATCTGTCCCGGCATTTACCTTGAGTGACTAAAACAAATGATGAAAAAGCTCAGTACCGTTGGTCGAAAGTCTGTTACATGCCGCCAATGCATGTATGATGGAAGCAAACTCAATTAAGTAAGACTTCAGAACGTACGTATGTCACACATTTACGTATTGTTTCCTCTTGTATTTTATAGTATGGGGAAAGTGAGATTAACGACAAGTGTCTATGTTTATTGCCCTAAAAGATGCTCCTCTTGACATGTCTGGATACTCCTTTAATACGCTCATAAAATTCTCCCCTAACTCAGCGGGTGCAGTACCAAATGTGGTCATGACCTCCATCCAAATAAACTCCTAGTTTCTCATGCGTTTTGACTTTGACGGCACCCTGCTTGCAAATGGCCCTAAGTGCACACCCCGAAGATTAATACTATATAAGGAGGACACCTGAATACCTCCAGGGGGAATTTTTCGCTATTAGTTGCCGTCGTAGGCTATGTCAGAAACTCGCTGCTGGACCACCTCGTAAAAACAGCCTTCAGAGTTCTACTGTATCAGCAAACTGCTAATACATTATTACGTTATTACCATGATCATGTAATCTGTCTTACGACGGGCCCACAGCCTCTACCAAAGCCAGCTCTCAGCAAAGTGGGATCTAGTGCTGACTCTCTCCATTTCCAGTACTTTCTCGTTTCCTTAAGATCATCCAGTAGCTACTTAGGTATTTTTCCTTATCTCTCGTCCCTTCTATCTTTTCTTCAATAATGCGTTTTAGAAGACAGTTCTTGCGCAACATGTAACCAAGGCAGTAAGCCTTTCTATGTTTTATTGTAGGTAGGATATTCCTTTCCTCCTTGATTCTATGTTACACTTCACTTCTCATATGACCGGTCCAAATAATCTTTTCCATCCTTCTCCAGCACCACATTTCAGCACTTTCCAGGTCCTCTGATCTATTCCGAAACGTCTCATTTTCAGCAACATACAAGGCTCTATGCTTCAAATGTGGCATTTCAATAGTTTATTCCCTATATGTCAGTCCAGTTAGCTGGTGAGAAGTCTTCTTCTTGTTGAACGCTGATTTTGCCATGACAATCCTGCATTTTTAATTCCAAGTACATCTTGTATCATTTGTTATCGAGCTACCCAACTGAAATAATCCATAATCTTCAGTTGCTTTTGATTTATCAAAATCTGCACGGGGGATGCTTGCCTTCATATTCTCATTATTACATAATTATATTGACACTCAATATCAGTCAATAAATCTTCTATCAATCTAGGTGACAAATGTTGCTGGTAACTCAAATGGTTTATTTTAAGTCATCCAGTCACTCATCCTCTAAGACTCTGTCAATTCCATCGACAGTTCTTCTACATTCCCAACCCAACATCATCACTGGCATACGAGTCGAAAACGGAACTTCCAACAGCAGAGTGTCAACTACTGGACCACGATGTTCGGTTTTTGGTTGACAGTTTTACTGTTATTTTCAGCAAAGGCTCTGTTGAGTGATCACAAGTGTACGGAGCAGACCACGAAATGGCGCTTTATATTACCCCAAGTTTTACAGCATATATAAATGACCAAATAATTTTAAAGTATAAATTATACTACAGGAATTAGAAATAAAAATTAAAAATTTTCAAGACATATAGGCCTACCGTCTGTAGACAATTGTTCACTGTACCGGACCAACTTCTTGTTTATCTGTGACCTCAGATTTTTTGTTCATCAACACTCACCCGAAAAAAAAACATTTGTTAAAATAAAAATACAATCTACGAACACGAAACATACAAACCGTTATATAAATACACAGTAAAGGAGTAAGCAAAAAAAGTTGGATACACGAATTGGATAACAGAGACTTTATTGCTTCCTCTATAACAAATATTATTGAAAAAGTGTCTCAACTTATTTACTTTGGGTGTAATAAATCTGACGAAGTAAATGGAGATATAGAAGAAAGACTGCACAAATATAATTAGTTAAAAGAAATAACGAAGAAAAATTGTAAAAATAACAGGGAAAGAGCAGTTATGTTAGAAATACATAACATAACATTTAAGCCAAGTTTTTCGATTTGAAAGTGAAACTTTTACAGTAAAAAAGAGAAGAAAACGCCTGCTGCACACACAGTATAGAGAACCTCAGGTCACCGCCAGTAATAACTTACTGCAGACCGAAAGAACAAAACAAGAAAGAAATAAACTAACAAAGCTAGTCCAGAAATTCCACGCATTTTATGAAACCCAACCGTTCATCACCCCGTTCACAACAGTTCGTCATCGGTCTCTATCCTAAATAGAAGAAGTAAAGAAGTATCTAGTTAATTGCAAGAATATAAGCATTGACAAAGATTGCTGTATTCTTGGACGCAACGCCGGGTATTTTGGCAGTTTCGGAAGATGTTTGGACCCCCTCCTTCACCAGCAGATTCCTCCCAAACCTCTGCACTCATCTACCAAACTAAAAAGCATAACAGTAATTTCACAGTCAGCACCGCGAGAACCTAAAATCTCGTCATGTAAATAGGATAAGTAAACGTTACTAGACTGCAGGTACAGTTGTGTCATTCCAAAAGACACACACGTGTCAAACCCCAAAATTAGATAGCAAAATTAGTATTCAGAACTTCTAAAATTCGAACAGAACTTGTAGCACAAAATATTTAGCTGAAAGTGAAAAATCAAGAATACTGTACAATTTTTTACGCAGCTGACACACCCCTATTTCTCTACCCACTTCGGATATTTACTTGTTCTTTCGTTGCTGTGTCAAGTTTGCGGTATCGTTTGCTTGTTGCCAAAGTAGTTTATGGTTAGCTCAGGGTAGTTACTGTAGTTTGGTCAAGTACGAGATTGGTCTTCGAAGGTATAAATAGTAATGAGGGTGTGGTGAGGCAGACAATTTTATTGGTGTAATAGCCTAAATAAATACTGGGTACTGGGTATCAGAATTATTGTTCAATTGCTTTGGTAGCGAAAGCAAAGAATGAAGACTGTGTTGCTTCAATAAACCCCCAAGTTCTTACTTTCTTAGTCTGACGTCTTTCTACCCACTCGTTGTAGTGTAGAGGGTTAATGCTGCATCTGATCACACTCACTGACACACACACACACACACACACACACACACAAAATCGGTAGGACATCTAGGACGAGAGATCAGCTTGTCGCAGACACCTCTACCTGACAACACATAACACTCACAAGCAACTGACATCCATGCACCCGGCGAGTTTCGAACCCGCAATCCCAACAAGCGAGCAGCCGCAGACCCTTATAACGCGCGGCCACCGGAATCGGCCTTAGTACAAGTTAAAGGAATACATTTAGATGTTAACGTGGAGAATTTGGATTTAAGAACTCTGTGAGAGGTCGTACCGCTCTGTCGCGTTCCTGACTGAACAGTCTAGCAGCAAAGATGTAAAGCAAGTGTACCTACATGTATTCAATGAAGGTTCAAATTATTTTCACAGCGATGTGTCGCAATATTTTTGTATCGGATGCCGGACGGTAACAGTTCAAATCTTGCTACAGTTTTCGGCATGCTGCTACCTGATATTGGTAATGACAGCAGACGGCGACGTGACTTACGTGTTTCGATTAGATTTTAGTGTTATTAGTGGATGAAACTGGGTCATAATTCAGATGTGAGATATGTTCCTATTAGCCGGTAGAAAAGAGGTCGAAGGATTCAAAAGAGCGCCTTAGCTTGAGGAAGTGTTTCTCTGCACCACAACTCTCGTACGTTCCAACTTACATTAATTGGCGAAAAAAGATCAATTCGGATTGTAATAAATCTTCAAAACTGCTCAAGATTGAACGTCGGGTGCCGTTACGTTGACAGTGACGTAACACAAGGCAAGCCATACGCGCTACTACCGTCTATAAAACAACGCGCGATAAAATGATGATATTGCGGCAGCTTAAAACATTTATGTTCCCAATTTGGTACACTAAAATATGGAAGGCATGCTTCGTTTAATATTTATGGAAGTAACCGGATTTATACTGAAATGTGGTAATTTATATACCACTAATTAGATAGCAAATCACGTATTACGCATTCACAGCTATCTTTTACATATAAAACTGCATCTATACACTGAATGGATCAGGTTCGCTTTTGTCGTCGTTGTCATTTCTGTGTTTTAGTTCGACATGGGGCCTTACTTAATTTGTCCAGGTGCACAACTATCTGCAGTAAAACAGAGGTCCTCACGTTGTAAATATTTTGTACATTATAAATAGTATTTAATATATTACAAAAACAATATAAATGTAAATGCTACTTTGATTATAGTCCCTATTCTCAATTGGCAATACTACAGGCAACACTTACTGCTGTTGTGTAGGTGTCCTGTATACGGTACATCAATGTCTGTTTGTCTCAGTAATTAACCAAATTGATGCACAAAATTTGTGTTTTACAATACGTTTATTTCATGCCTCTACATGTTTCAAGCACATGTACTCATCGTACCCTACTGGGTAAGCACATTTTAACAACAGTCAAGTTGCATTTTCTGTAGACTCGACAATTAATGTAAAGTAAATAGACACTGCACAATCTTAATAACTAGATAAACACAACTTTTTTAGATAGTGTGATGATACCAGAGGCTGTGTAATGCAATTTTGACCTCCTGATGATGAGCACATGTGCTCGAAACGTGTAGAGGTATGAAACAAACTTATTGTAAAACAAAAATTTTGTGCATCAAGTTGGTTAATTACTGCGACAAATATACTGAGATGCACGGTCAGCAAAACGTCAAAATCAATGTCTGTGTTTATATGCTGAGCCAACACAACCCTTAGAATACTATGCGTTCATTTGTCACCTACTACATGTTTCGGCAGCTTTGGCCATCATCACGTAGATTAACAACGACAGAAAATATACATGGAAAATTATACCAGGGTGGAGATCAGTTTGATAAAACAAATGTTTCAATTGCACTTCAGTAACTTCTCCCTGACGTTACTGTATTCACTGATGAGAAAAGCTTGATTACTTAAAGCAAATACTGATACCGCCAGCCCGTTGTGTTTGTTAATCAGTGTCTGCATTTATTTTCAGAGGCGTAAATAAAAAACAATATTCCCGTAAGAAAAAAGACGTAAATAAATGCAAATAAGCCAGCCAAAGGGCGTTAAACCGAAAATGGGAGGGCATAAATTAAGAAGTGGTGTAAATAGGTAAAGGGGGTTACAGCAAAGAGGCGTAAAATAAACGGTGTAAAACAAGGTATTGGTGCACTGATGAGTAAAGAGAAAAATCAAACGACGATATGATAAAACTTGGCGCTTACTAAACAACGTTAACAATTGTACGTTCAAAGATAAAATGTGGAATTTAAGATATGAGGAATTTTGGAACGTGATAATAAAAACCATTTTTTAAAACACTCTTTGATGTATCTGAATTTGGCCTACGTATCCGATAGGAAGCAAAGTTCTGGCAGCGACAAGAAACATTGATCGGCTCGTTGCTCCAAGTTCAGCTTCAGCTGCGGAACAAGTCTCATTGCGGCAGCAAGGTTACGGTCAAATCCTCCCGAGGTAATCTGTATAGAAGGAAAGCAAATGGGTTATGCCTATAACTGCTACATTAATAATGGAGCTACGCACAGGCATTTTAATTATCTTCATTTATTTACGTTAACTATGTTTCCTTGTGTTGTCAAGCAAGATCCAGTGGATCTAATGTGAGTTTAAAATTTAAATGAAGCGACTGGCTTGTCTTGTACAGCAATAAAACAGGAAGAAACTGCGAATTTAACCTACATCCAAAGTGAGTTGTTTAGTATTTTATTTCATTCTCTTTATATACACATTTATTTATTTATTTATTCTTCGTCGCTGCACGATAAATTCCTCTTATGAAAGCATGATACAGGCAACGTTCAACTTGCAAAAATAACATATCTGACCTTAGGCAAGGCCTTGTACAATATATTTTTAGTACACAGGTTTACACATTTTCCAAAAATCTAGGATCCAACTCAAAATTATAGGCACCAGACATAAAACATGTTTCATAATGAAGACCAAAAAAATATTAGGTGTCACCGTACAAATTGAGTCGCCATGGTGAACTAGCGTCCGGGATTTTGGCACTCCTCGTCTAGTACTAAACGCCTGACAGCTATCCGCAGCACTTCAACACAAGATGGTCAACTGTACTGACAAAACACCTCTTTAAATAAATCACCCCTCTATTCCGATGCATGGCCGCAAAAATGAAAAGAAAGGGGGAATAAAGAAAGTTATGGAGCTGAAGAATACGTATGAGTGCTACTGTGGGTGGGAAAGGGGGGTGGGGGGAGGGGAATTCATCTTGACTTTACACCTCGGATTTCATAACCACAAGACGTGTCTTAAAAACAAACGGCAGTGAGACAATATGGTGTGTTGTATAGGGTCATTATTTTATCTGACAACTATCAGCTTCCATATACCGTGGGTTTGTTCATTTCCTTAAGGTAGCTCACTCGGCCGATCGCCCACACCTGCGGTAGAACATCGGCGGGAAGTGACAAACGACACTTGTCAGGTTTTACAAGTGTTTAAAAATCAAGCTTTTGCTACTAGTCTTGTCATACTAAAAACTAAAACGTTTGATTGTCGGGCATAAATGCGAGATAGAAATGTTCTTATTAGACTTACATTTCAGTAGCGGCACGACATGCTGATATTGTAAATACGTTTATTAAGTCCGAATTACGCAGCTCCGAAATCGCATGGCATCGGATTGTTACATCCAATGTGCGGGTAGCACCACGTGTCAAATTTACAGAGCACTTAACCTGATACGAATTTAGAAACCAAGGCAAGTTAATTTGAAAACTTTTGTGACAGTGTTGTGAGATTATTTATTGATTGTACAAACAACAAGTGACTGTGAAAGTGCAGCAGTTCCAATGTCATGAACCTAGTGAAAGTTCTAGACAAAAGAACTGTCAACAAAGCAACCATATATATAAAACGAAGTTTTTTTCATGGCTCGACAGCCATAGGGGGCCTAGCCCTCCTTATCGTTCAGGTTTCGAGATCACATTCAGACACACCACATTCGGTAGGAATCCTATGGACGAGTGATTGGCCCGTCGCAGAGACCTCCACATACTGACAACGCAAACAACACTCACAAGAGAGAGATATCCATGACCCCGAAGGGATTCGAACCCACAATACCAGCAAGAGAACGGCCGCAGACCCATCCCTTAGACCGCGCGGCCACTGGCATTGGCGTACATTATGAATTAGGTATACTAAATCTTACAATTACAAAACAAAGAGGTTTGTATGAATTATATTATAAACGCGTATTGAATTTGTGGAGGAGTTAGTTCGTCTTTGTTCGCTCAACTAATCATTAGTCTATGATGTCCATTCCGCGGTGGCACAGTAGCTAAGGTGCTGTGCTACAAATCGGAAGGTCGCTGGTTCGATCCCAGATGGTGTCATTGAAATTTTTCATTGACATAAAATCCTTCCGATCGCACTATGGCCCTGGGGTCGACACAGCCTCGAACAGAAATGAGTACCAGGAGCATTTTCTGGGGGTAAAGGCCGGTGCGTAAGACTGACAACCTTACCATCATCCTGTGCCTCTGTCATGAAATATGGGAACCTTAAATTCCTGGAACCCTCTGGGCCACACCAGGCCTGTAACGGGACTGCTTTACCCTTTATTATGTCCAGTGCCTTCGACAGAAGAGGAAAGCAGCTACGAATTACCGGGGTCTGGCGGTCCGGGGCCCTACTGTGTTCTATATGTTTTTGTCTTTCGCGGTAGTATAATTATCTGTCCATGGAGAATGGAGAATAAAACACAACAATGAGCTATATACATTGTACAAGGAAAGTGATATAGTAACATACATTAAAATTAATAGATTAATATGGACAGGACGTGTTATTCGTATGGAAGAATAAAGCCCTACTAGAAGAGTTCTCGTTGGAGTGGTAGAAGGCAGAAGACAGAGGGGCAGGCCGAAACTAAGACGGGAAGATGGTGTGACGGAAGATGCCAGGAAGTTGGGGGAGAGAAATTGGAGGAATGCTGCAAGGAATAGGGACAGCTGGCAGAAGCTTCTGAAGAAGGCCTTGGCTGAAAAGGGGCTGTTGTGCCAATGATGATGATGATAATGATAATTATCTGTCCATTGTACAATTTACCCTTTTCAGTCCAAGCCCAAGACACTATGCACCTATAAGAGTCAGTCATTCCAATTTAATTGAAAGATTTTTAGCCGGTCCGCTTCTAGGGGCACAAAAAACTTTTGTTCACCGCGATCCGAACCCGCTTTCGGAGGCCCTGATGATGTCTCATTTACACTGCGGTGAATATCCGAATTCATGAATGACTACGGTGATCCAGCATTCGTAAAGAAGACTACGATTCGAAAACAGCTTGAAACGTAGCACAGTGAAACATAAGAAAGCCTCAAGATACATTTCTCGACTCTGCAGTGGAGTTCAACTATGGCTGCAGTAAATACAAATTCCACGCTATTGAAACTTAGCAATGATTAGTGTTCCTCTCACATGACTCAGGCCTTCCATCCCAAACTTTAAAGCGTCAACACAAACTCATAAAAGCGTGCCCTCTTTTGTGCACTTCGCTCTGCACATAATAACCTTAAGCAAATAAACAGACTGTTCGTATAGTGTTGAAATATGCATGAGGTAATAATACAGAGCACAGAAATCAACTGTAGGTTTGCAGCAGCAAGTACACCTAAATGCATATGCGGCCTTTAAACTCAAAACATAAATCGCATATCTAAGTTTTATTTATTCACAAACTGATGCACTAGTGAGTTGTCTTAAAAAAAAACAATATTAAACTTTACATTAAAACAACACCGAAATATGTCGGAACTGTTTTAATGTAAATTTTAATGTAAATTTTAACATTGTTTTTTAAGACAACTCACTAGTGCATCAGTTGGTGAATAAATAAAACTTTGATAATATCAAGATGCACGGTAAGAATGAGAAAAATAAAGCACATAATACAGATATGACGTTTCAGTCCACATTATGATTAAACGCTAGGGTAAATACAGCCTGAATTAAAACTACGCTAAAAAGCTAATTCTTTTCCGCATACGTCCTAAACTCCCGTTCTACGCTTAGCTCAAAATGAGAAGTATAAAAGTTCTTTAAATCTGCACATCATACAAATCTTTGTTGTTGAATTCGGCAACTATAGAGCTCACATTATTGTCTGGTTATCAGTAATAACGAAGAGTTAAATGATTTGTACTCCTCACCCAATATTGTGCGGGTGATAAAATCGGGAAGAATGAGATGGGCTGGGCATGTGGCGCGTATGGGTGAGGAGAGGGGGGTGTATAGGGTCTTGGTGGGGAAACCGGAGGGAAGGAGACCACTGGGGAGACCTAGGCGTAGATGGGTGGATA
>Ga0123357_10011708_pt1 | contig 11271 bp, 4 predicted proteins | sample TergutEmb28metaG_FD_89873 | JGI IMG/M metagenome (GOLD analysis project Ga0123357, IMG submission 89873) | Embiratermes neotenicus P4 segment gut microbial communities from Petit-Saut dam, French Guiana - Emb289 P4 | ecosystem: Host-associated > Arthropoda: Insects > Digestive system > Gut ...
GGCGGACGCTTGTGAGTGCGGTAATGAACCTTCGGGTTCCGTGAAATGCGGGGAATTTCCTGACTAGCTGCAGACCAATTAGCTTCTCAAGAAGGACTCTGCACCATGGAGTAAGTAAGTAAGATTGCGAGATCTCGCATTGCCTATTTGGAGATCTCGCATTGCGTATTTAGAATATTGTAAATTAAAATAATATAATAAACATTAAAATTAAGGCGTATGAAAATGATGTATTGAAGTGTGAGAAATTTTTGTGCGGTTGTGTTATGAACACTAAAATTATACAATTAATTTGGAAATTAAGGACTTTAAAATAATGGAACAATGTGCTGTGATGTAGTAACTTTCTGAGAGGTTTCTAGTTTAGTCACCAATGTTGGTCACGACGCAGGCCAAAGTACAAGAGTTTGTTGTAGTTGAAAATTAAGCAATTTTATTGCAGTTTGTTAGCGCTGATTGATTGAGCAGCTGAACATGGTGGAATTTAGTTTAATATAAGTTGAGTACAGAGTATATTTCAGGGTAGCCTAGGTCAAATACCGCCACTAGTTCAGACCCCAACTCGCAGTGACCATCCTTGACGAATGTCAAAAATAATGTTCTAACAGCGGGGTCCAGTATATGTATGGTTCATCTTGGGTGTTGGCTCGGGGAGGAGCATAAGCATGTGATCCTTAAATATTGTCTTTCGATTGGCTATTGATGTCGTCATAATAATTTCTCAAAACCTCGCCCTATTAGTTCACAAAATCGAACCCTTACCTAATTTGGTTTAAAGCTCTAATTCTTTACAAATAGAGTCAGCTTGCTCCCGTTGCAACAGCCATTACATTATCGTATCTGGTTTGTCACTGAACTGAAGCTAACACAAACAAACAAATTACAGTGCTCTTATAGTCCTGGGTGTCCAGTATCTAGTATTTTAAATTATAGTTTACATATTAATTCTAAAGTCTATAAAAGTGTACAATACATTTTCTAAAACTAACAAGCGATTTGGGATATGGTCCACCCTTCTCATCACACCTTCTCTTATATTATTACAATGCTTCATCACAGTGTGAATACAGTGGGGAAGAGTATTTTATTTAGATTTTTGTAGCGAATCTGTTGTAGCGGTGGCGTATCTTGCTTGTGCAGGTTTTGTGATGGGTCTATGGATGCGTTAGTGTTTTATACTGGATACCAGTAGTGGAACGTTCATTCAGAGGCTGTTGGTTTTTGTATTTGCGCCTGCATAACGTAGTTGTGTTTTTTTTTATAAATGTTTGGGTTATTAATGAGTTGATTTCATATGTTATAAGTGAATTTGTTACTTACGTTTTGGGCGTTATTAGCTGGTTTGTGTTTTTTTCCACGTAGGAGAGGATACTATATTGAAATGTTTTCTGTATTGTCGTAGGAATTCTTTTTCAGAATATGGATATAAAATCCTCATCTAGTTGAAGGCTGATCTGTCGAGAGTTTTTGTCTGTGAATATGAGAATATTTTACAGCAAATTATATCTGTGTAATAAATTTCGTTGTTTTGACGAAAATTTGGAAGTTTTTAATTAAAATTTAAGTTAAAATAAATAAAAATAATTTCTCGTTATTAGTATTGAATACACTTGAAATTATGTGTTCAAACAAATTTCCCTACACGTATTACCATGTTTAAATTATAAGAATGTGTGATGCGATATTTACTGTTTAAATCCTTAGATCATAGACTGGGATATTTCAACTGCTAGCTGAAAAAATTCTAACCCAATTGTCCTAATAATTTCTGATTTGTACATTGGAAGAGAAATTTTGAGCCGATGTTTGTTAGCCATGTTGAAGTCATTAAATTATTTAAAGCACTAAACACTTTGCATTTATGAAACATTGTTTTTACATGTTCTATGTGTAGAAAATTGTCTGCTGTTTTGTTTCGTATCAAGTTACTGAATGTTTTTAAGTTCCAGTACACATATTTTGTTGATCTATTTGCTTAGCTTGAACATTTCAAGGCTACTTGTAATCAAATCGCTTTTGGTATTTTTTTCTTTTGGTGAATCAATATTTCACTACTGTTTACGCTCCTAACATTGTAACAAGTTTGTGGTATGCTGTTAGTCTATATTTTCTCCTCTCGTTACCAGTTGATGTACTGTACTGTAAATTTGGTTATTTGTAGAGACAACCTAATGTTAAAATCTAATTTAACTTTATGCACTTGAAGCTGTCCGATCTGAAAGTAAACTTCACTCAGTAGATCTACACTGTTCTGGAGTTTTATGACGATTTTCAGAATGTGTTTCAACATTTAAGAAAGAAGAGGGATAATCAAGCCTTACGATGTTTATCCACATGCTGCCTTGACACTTATGTGGAGTTTAGATATTTATTAAACAAATTAAGAAGGTTCAAATTATATTTTCTTTCGGAAACCCCAAATATTTACCATTTTCTAGTCTCGTATTAATCACAAAATGTATTACTCCTCGACCTTTCAGTTAGAGTTCGTTCAGAATTTGGGACGGTTTTACAGTTGATGCAATCTGCAGTCTTGAACTAGCGTCCCTTCTTTAAACACATACATCCAAACATTTACGCTATTGTACCGAGCGTCTCATATGTGGTGTATGGGGTTTGTATAAGAAATACATCTGGCATTTGGAGTAGAATTACAATTAAACAGAGGCTTTTTTGTAAAGAATATTTCAATGAAATATATTTTTATGGAATAAAAGAAGAGAGCCCCAGTAAGGACATGGATAGTTGTAGTTTTCTTTTGATATTCCGCATCTAACAAAAATGTGACTGTAATATTCACTGTTAACGTGTGTGACGTAATCTGCTGTGTAACTTGAAATACCACATGCTCTATTTTATAAAAGCACAAGACAGAATGACCACAGACATCGCTGTGTGTTAAGATATGGCGTTCTGTCGTCTTCTTCATTGCAGTTGCTTCGTTTCTTCATTCTTGTCTTTCACTTGAAGCAGAAACATGAAGAAGGACAGCGTCTCTTGCATTATCTGCAACAGACAAATACTGCGTTACCGACAGGCACATTTATACATGTCAAATCTAGATACTTGTGGAAATGAAATTAAATGTATACAATCCAGAGTTTTCACTGAGTTTCGCGAATGTGTGTCGTAATGTGCGATTCGTAAGTGTTATTAATTTTGTGTCTGGTCTGGGAACACTCTATAATTATGAATATTCTCTAATCAATGGTTGTACTTGATATTATTGTCTTTCCGTTTCGTTTTCTTAGACATGGATTTTCAAAGAATAAGCATATTTAAATACTAAAAAATCTGCTTATTTTTTAATTAATCTAATGTAAGTATTTGTTTAAGAATTTCATATCCATTTATTTTCCTTTATAATGTCGGAAATTACACTTAAAACACTTATCTAAGCGTACAAGGAGAGCTGCCTTTATTGTGTTTTCATACCCGTTCTGTGTTTGTGTGTGATGTCCCTTCGTAATTGCAAACTGAATGTCGTGAAACTGTGTATTTGTATCCAGTCACACTGGATGGTGACTGTGATTCGCAATGGTTAATTCCTCATTGTGCCAAGTCTACATTAAGATTACGATGATATATTTGTTATGTTTAATTGTAATTTTTAGATCATGTGTTATGTTGGGTAGAGTCATATGCACCACTTTAAATAAAAAAAAAAACATCCCATTATTTCAAGAGTTTTCGAAACCCACTAAGTATATTTTGGAAACGAAATTAGTGACTTTCTTCATTAATGTTACATACATAATATTGGATCTGCCACTGATGGACAAAATAAACCTGGCTGTTCTTCATATAACGGTTTAGTAACTTTTAAGTGCAATTGGGTATTTTTATGCAGTAGATGAGAAACAAATGACTGTTAAACAAACACGTACAGACTTCGTTCTTTTAGAGGTCTAAATTTCCCTCCTGAATGTCGGAATTCCAGAGATTGGTTCATAAATCCGAAAGTGGCCGGTTAAAACATTTCGTTATTCGTTCATTCTTTGCACGCTGATGCTAGTGTAGTGCCCTAAAGCAGGCCGTTTGTTTCCATCCACAGATTCAGAATTCGTCTTTTATTCTGCCAATCGATTCTGCAGGTGGAGCAGTGTGGAGTATGAATACCGTTAGGGGTAAGAAATTTTTATATTCTCCGTACTCGGATAGTCGAGCCGTGGGGCTCATCCAGCTTCCTGTACAGGGCAAAGGGGTTCTTTTTCCTTGGAACTGCAGAAGGCTCGCGTCCTTGACCTGCCACCCGCAACAAGGGCCAAGGCTAAAATTGTTACATTTGTATCTCAACTACTCCTGTGCTCCTATATCACATAATATAGCACGACCTTTAACATTTCCTTTTATACACGGATCTACTTAATATTTCCTCTCCTTTTATAACAAGTTGATTTCGTCTTGATTTTCGCTGGTTGGGCTATTTTATTGTACATGCTGTATATTCTTTTAAATTTTTACATTTAATACAGTATTCAAAAGGTAACAGGCTCTATTTCACAATTTCGGTCAATGAATTATGTGATGATTCTGCCATCTATATATAAAACGTTCAAGGTTCAACGAAAACTGCAGACATTCTTTTGTAGCCTGTGATAGAAGAGACTTGGCTATGTCCCAAACCCGCCACTCCGACAGCTTCTTTAGAACTCTCATCGTGGCATTAGAATTTCCGATTAGCAAAGACAGTAGTTTTGTTCGAATTCCATCAATATAAATTGTGGGCATTCTACATTTGTTGTATTTCAAAGCCCGTAAAATCCTTTTAATTTGTTGTCACGATCCACGAATTCTAATAGACATGTTACACGTTAATGAGCAATCTGTGGTACGTGAGTCTTAAAACGTAGTCTTTATATGCAGGAAATGAAAACCAATGTATTAATTCTGCCAACGCTCCATTTTTACGCAATCACATTGTTAGTACCTCACGCTATTCCAAAGGGGAAGACTGCATTGTGCACCGGGAATATCAGCTGGCTTTGCTCACAAACACTTCAAGTTTTGGAACGATTTGTGAAGAACCGTCCTTGCGCAGGCTACATCGGTCTGAATTTTGATTAACTTAACAAAAAGTGTGGGCCTATGTGGAGTTCGATGTGATTGATTATGCAGCTGGCTGTTAGTATGCAGCAAGTCATTGTCAGACAAACATGTGTGTTCATATTTGCAAAAAGTGACTGACGAAGTAAAAAGATGGCTTTGGAGAACTGTGCGAGAGTACGGTAAGATGGTGAAAGACCCATCGGTAGGAAGTGTGGAGTCGAATTTCTTGTGGAAGTGAATTCAACCTGTCTAATCCAATACAGTGAATATATTTAGAATTCTTCAATTGTGTTCTTACTATGAAGTCATCAGGCGATTCCATGCCCCATCCTGTGTTCACACCCGAAGACTAACCTTAGCATAAAATGGACGTTCAGCTGTTGAATAGTCCGTGCAGTGCTTAGGGAACGGAATTACATAGAAAAGTTGCTGGCAGAATGTAGGCTTTGTTTTTAGCGTCTGTTACTAGGGTAAATAACGTCTCAACTGTGGTGACATGTGCGCAGTGGGAGAAAGGATTTTAATTTCTAGGTCACAGTTATGCACCTCACAGTGGCTAATATCTGCTGTTATACTGTATCGTTGAAGTAATGTTGTATTTTGTACGTGTGTAATTTTACAAAACTCACACTAAACACGACCTTTTCTTTTACGTAATACATAGTTTTTTACATACGTTCAATGTGGTCACATTTGACACCGGTACAAACTTTCCCGCTGTCAATTGGAACTCCTTGTTAGCTGTAGCGATGATGAACTTCAGACATCGCTGAAAAGGGATAGGAGTTCCCACCCAGTCGCAACTGAATGCCGCATCTCTCACACTCTCCGCCTGAAACATTTCACAGTTAACGTAAGAAGTCTGTTAGATCAGTGCAGCTGTACAGTCAATGCACCAGCTGTCTGGCAATCCGGGTTTACTGTCAGATAGTGACGATCTAAAAAGTAACTCCAAGGCAGTAACTTCGTGACTAAACGTCATCTCATAGGATCTTACCATGTATTCATATTAATGTTACTGCTCCTAAACCAATTATGCTTTAATTTTCTTAATAATTTGCCCTGTCGTATTTCCTATAGCTTGTAACAAAAAAACTATTTCATACTTCATTTACATGTAACCTGGACTTCAGATGAACGACATACGCCCAAGTTATTTCCATAGCCAAATGTATGGGTAGGCTGTAGGGCGACTATTATATTCTCACCTACCAGCAGTTTTACATTGCCTTGACTTACATAGTCTCCTGTGGTAAGAGCTTCTGAAACTTCAAATTACCATTTCTAGTGAGATTATATTAAAATTCTGTTAAATTCGCTGTACCGTTTCCTACTTACATTAACATTTGTGCAGATCGCTACGTGGTTTGACTGCTGACTTTGAAGTTTTTCGATGAAATGTGATCAGCTTACAGTAATGGAGTACATATGGTGCTGAATAGTGGAACGGCCAAACATTTCTGTAATGATTAAACCGGATGTCCAAAGTGTGGTCAGTTTTCCGTTCCGGTAATGCGCGACATTAAAATCGACAACAATAAAGCGCCTTCTACAGCCCCGGTTTGAAGTACACTGGCATTGTAGTGAATAGCAAATTTGAGTTTCGTTTACTACACAGAGGTTGTATTTAGCTGTATGAAATTCACCCGTGCCGCTAGCTGCACTCTTGCGAAGTCAGCGGAAAATGACCGAGCTCAGCATTGGTCAGCTTGTTACACTTTAACCATATGTTAATGCATGATACATCAATTCACCTCTATATATATACCTGCTTTACGGAAACTGGGGAGCTCAATTGAAAACTACTCGCCGACTTAATTGCTGCTGGTTGCTACGTACCTCCACGTTGAAGTAACTTTTATATTGTGCATAATATTTTGAACTGGTGCAAAGCAGAGGCTGTGATGTGGTTATACTGCAGCTATCTTCTGTTTATACAAAGTGAGTTGTGTTGACTGGGTTGGAAATTTTATAAACTTTGAGCCGACCAAGTTTGGTTATTAATTAGTTAATTTTATTGAGTCCAAAATTTCAAATTACACCGCGAGTAGGTACATACATATACAAGGTGAGACAATTATTTAAATTGATTAATTTGAACATATTTGTGTATTAACTAAATTGCTATTGTGGACATTTAATTTATTAGAATTATTATTTTAGAATATACATTTTAGAACTGAATTGAATTATTTGAACGGCTCTACAACATCCTTGAAGTCACGATAAATCATACGGAAAATTGGTTGTCAATAGTAGGAAAAGAGTATTGACATGGTGGCAGCACTACCCGAGGAGTAAGAAGTGAGTTATTAACCCTATAACAAGTAGTGTCCGCCCCTGGCGGATTAACAGGGAACAGGCTACCCGGGGTAGACACTACAGCATCATTGAAAATGCTTCAGCACTGCGATATTCGTTAACACAGCGGAGTTCACACAGAGTATCATCACACGTCGGACTTTCATGAACCAGCGATTCTTTCATCGTCTCTTTTGTGTTTGTTTTTGTGTTTGTGTGCAAGTGCTGACAAAAACATCTTTGCTGTTGCTGTGGATGCTTTTGGCTTTGGAAAATTGCTTCCAGATATCTCGAGCATTTCCTTGGTGTCGAAAGTCGAACTTCTTTGTGTAACTTTCCTTTGTCTTCTGTAGTTTGCGTTACACAGGCTTTACAAATGTATGAGGCTTTAACGTTTGTCGGATTGTAATGTTCCAGTTATAAGAAGCTTGAGGTATAACTTCACCATCATTATAATTGTAATCTGACAAAGGAAAAATAATTATATTATCTTAATTAACTTAGTGAATTCTAAGTCCTTAATATAAAAATAACTAACAAAATCACTTAAGTAATTGTGAGTCATTTAAACAACACTTTTCTTACAAAAATTTTTCGGTTGTATTGCGACCATATCCAGGGTGAAATTATTACAAGTATACAAATGGACAATATGGAGTGTGGTTACTTATGTAGTCACTCTATAACAATTAAAAATTATTGTAATTTCAGTTAAAAGTATGCAAGATAATTATAAGCTAAAAATCTGTAACATTTAAGATTTTGGTACTAACATTTAATTAGTCCGTGTGGACTGATGCTTGATAGATTGATGTGGTGAGTTTTAATGCAGCGTGTAGATGATGTGTAAACATAATCTATTCGTCACCTACATTTTGGTAAGAACACGTGTCATTAAAATGGTTCATAAACTTTTTGCTGATTATTTGATATTTTGGACTTGATTAATGCAGGGAAGATGGAATATATTACAATAATGTGTTCTAAGCTAGAATATTGAATTGGTTTTGGCCATAGAGATTTAAAACACTTAAATCATAAGTAATTCCCTATTGAAATCGAAAATAATAATTATACATTGCACGACCAGAGAGTAGGACACGACAAATTGATTAAAGGGAACTGTTTTGTGTCCAAGAAATTTACATATCTAATCAAAAATAAATTTTTGATTTGCACAAAATTTAAAAGTTATTTAATATTTTTAATTATTAACGTAATAAATTATCGGATACTTAAAAACACGGTTTCAAATTTTGTTAAGTAAAATTTAATACAGAACACTTGGTAGGGCACAAAAATACTCATTACTTTAGTTGGGCCATAATTTCTCGTTTTATTGGAGACTCCATACACATTATATACACACCGTGTTTACAAGATAAACAACACTAACAATAATCCATTTCGTCTTACGTGTTGTGTCAGCTGAGTTCCAAACCAGCAGATCAGAAGCACGTCACTAGCGTACGTTACGTAAACAATAACTGCTTGAATAGTATCCGTATAATCTCCCCAATTCTGCAATAAAATTGTGTAATAACAAAAACACTGAAAGTGTCGAAGATTTCGAATAACAAACCTGTTGGATACATAATATATTAGGAATAATGGGGTTGTGCAGATATATTTGATTTTGTATCGACGTTTTAGGCAAATTTGCGAAGAGCCACAATTATGTTCTTCATGTTTGTTCGTCCGTCTGTTCTACCGTCCACATGCAACAACTCGGCTCCCAATGGACAGATTTTTTGAAATTGAAAACTTGAACATTTTTCGAAACTCTGTTTAGAAAATTCAATATTGATTAAAATCTGACAAGAATATCAGCTATTTTACATAAATACATACGCATATTTATCATATCTCGAAAAGTTCTTCTTGCAATAAATGTTTCGGCCAAAGGTTGTAATGAAAACCAAAACTGGCATTTTATATTTTTTCACGCTAGGAACAGAATTTTGTGTTAATTTGTGCAGTATTTCAATTTTGCATTTGTTACATAAGGTTGAATTATTTAGCATGGCGTCGAGATTAAAGGCGCGCATTTTAGGCGGAAAGCTGACGTCATAGCGTCCCTCTTTTGAGTTGGCATGGCGTCAGTCAGTGCTCACAGGAAGCTCCCCACGTCCAGACGTGTCATTGAGACTGCAGTAGAACAAAGGGTTCTAGTTGTTTCATCACAGGGGTGTGATATAATAACAGATAATTCAGTTTGATTCACCATAGGGGTGTGTCTTGTGAACTCAGATGGAACCATCCTTCAATAAGTGCAGTTTTCAAGGAGGAAACCGTACTAATGAAACAAGTACATTACAGTGCAACGGTCATAACGTATTGTAGTGTAAATTATCAGTGTCATTACTAGCGAGTTTGTGTAAAACTTCAAGTTACTTTGACGCATATAGATAACAGTGGAGTTAGTGTGTTTGTAATATAAACCACTACAGCTATTAAAAAGTGAAATTACAATGATTGTATTACCACAGGGGTGATATCAATACTATTTACAAGTTACAGTGTAATTTTCAGCGTACGTCGAAGGTGCAACCACAAGGGTTAACTACAGGTAGTTAATAGTATAAAACTACTCGCAAGAAACATTAATTAGTGTACAAAATTATATTTTTGGAGCTTAATATATATAAATTAATTTACTTTGACCAGGTATATATATTTGGAACAGATTGTTCAACCTATATATGTACGTACCAGACCGTACAATTTTCAATATTTTTTTTTAATCATGCCTTTTTGATATAATGTGTGAAAATATAACATTGCCAGACAAGTCGCAGATGACAATGCAATCTTTGGACACGTAATACAACAAATTTGCAACGCGGCTGAGATTCATACACGTACAGGTGTACTGGGTCTTCTGTGTCTACCGTAAACCATCCAACATTACAAATTTAAAAATTACGTGTCAGCAGGAAGAGAAATGGACTTACAATGTTCAACTGTTTGCTTCCTAGAAATGTAATTGTAATTAATTTACAATTAAAACGTAGAATATATTTATGAAAGATTGTATTTCTTGCTTCAGTACCCGACATTAAAGGATTATTTGTTACGTATGTTTTGTCTTTATCACTCAGCTTTAACAATTCAGCTTTGATATTTTCATAGCTCGTTGCATATTTTAAGGCTGTCTTATTTTTTTAACTTAAAATGTTGCGCAATTAAGTCATACCCTTTCATGAACTGTCAATAAAGTTAAACATTTCTACACAATGGAACGTCCAGGAAGTAAGTATCAAGTATAGACTGTCAGTTGGTGGGCGGCATATTTCTTAATGTGGAGAAAATTTGGTTATACTCAGAGTATCACACAGCAGTAGTTTGGTGTCTGAGCACAGACAAGAGACTTGAAAATGTGATTTGTTATCAAAAAATGCAGCTGAATTATAAAGAGGCCTGCCTATATTGATAGTGTTGGCTTGAAGCAGAAGGATTCCATTTGACCCTACACATTTCTCAGTGTTGTGCTTTCTTTTCCATTGTGTTAAAACAGAAAGGATAAGGGGCAGTTAAAATGCTGAAACTAAAATAACCGACTTACGTATCAAGCAGGGATACGAAAACTATACTTTTTTCACAAACACTAAAATTCTGGCTTATCTATTTGTGTAAATGGAAATTTGTAAGGCATTTAACTTGAAGGCTATAATATTTAACTGTATAATAGGATTAGAAAGTCTCATGATAACCACATTTGTATCGTTCAATGAGAAACGAATTACGAATGTGTTCAGAATTTAAAACATTCTGCTTATTGCAGTTACATGAACGTGCCAATAACAAATTTACGAGACAAACAGCAACAGAGAGTATTCTGAGACTCTTATTGACCGGCGAACTTGCCAAACAAGTACTGTTGTCCTGTCTGAAGGAGCGTTGTAACATATCTTTATGTGA
>Ga0123357_10011710_pt1 | contig 11270 bp, 6 predicted proteins | sample TergutEmb28metaG_FD_89873 | JGI IMG/M metagenome (GOLD analysis project Ga0123357, IMG submission 89873) | Embiratermes neotenicus P4 segment gut microbial communities from Petit-Saut dam, French Guiana - Emb289 P4 | ecosystem: Host-associated > Arthropoda: Insects > Digestive system > Gut ...
ACTTTGGACATAGGTGTTTTGGGTTATATCGGTATAGTTTAACATAAGGAACACTCTCCCGAAGTTTGGCACATTCCTCCTGGGACACCCTGTATAACCATGTCAATGACTAGTTAATACCCAGCCCAGCTTCATACTGAATGAAAATACCGGGGATAGAGCGGAAGTGGCTTGGGGCTGACCAGTAAACCTGCCTTCATGGCGTGCACAGGGACAAATTTATCTGTCCCTGACTTACGTTATTAGTTGTCGCCACAAACCCGGCAGACAAATACAGTGTAATTACGCCGTGCAGTCGTGCTGTTACTTCGAGTTACACAAGTCGCCATAACACACGTTGCATATTTTTAGAACATATGTTATCACATAAGGTATCAGGGCAGTGCGTGGCGCTGATACGGATTTTTCGCAGCCACCACATGGGTACTGCTAAAAGAAAGACAGGAAAGTAGAGTGAAATCACGTGGCATAACACTGGTACAAAATTTCACGTACAGTCGTTGGTGTGGGCGAAAAGCTATTAGGACGGATAAACATTCGGACATGATGGTAGTAAAATGTGATCATCTTTTTTTATACAGTGTGGTTTTTCATCGCCACACCCAGCACGCAGTTCTATCGCACAGAAGCCAGCATCCGCCGCAACACGACGTGCCTAGGACAGCGATAAAAGAAACGTACACTTATAGATAAAGGCAGAACAATCCCAGTACAGGCCATTTAGGGCTCAAGAAGGTTGAGGCTCCCAGAATTTCTACACAAGATTGTCAGCCCTAAACACCGGCCGCCTTTACCCCCCAGAAGATACCCCTGCTACTTATTTCTGTTAGAGGCTGAGTCGACCCGATTGTCATAAGTGCGGCCGGAAGGATTGAGTCAATGAAAACTCCCAATGATTCCATCAGGAATCGAACCCGCGACCTTCCGGCCTGTAGCGGAGTGCCACTCCGCCACCGCGCACCTGCTGCAAAATAATGTAGAGTAATTAATGGCTTGGAGATCGTCATCTACGATGGAGTACAAATGTATTACGTTCTACTTTGGAATCAGTAACATATTGTCGTTCTGTTTCATGGAATCTGAAACCTTTTAGTTAAATTTTATGGGTAGCGTCTGTTATAATTCTTCACCTCATATGACAAAATAAATATCCTTGTTAGAATTTCTCGTAGATTTCGTCCTAAATTTCGGAAAGTTCTTATGAGTGACACAGTGTTGAAAGATCCATTCAACCGGTCCAATCTACAAACAAACGACGTCACTTCACCGCCCCCTACACCAAACACTCTTATCAGTTAAGTGGGCGAGCTAAAATTCTCCTATTCTCAATCAACTTCTTCCGGAAGTAGCCAAAGAAAACGTTTCCGGTTTAACGGACTGTGCCAACTCTATGTAACGCAGGGAACAGACAGCTGGAATGAGTGGCCATGATTTGTTCCACACAGCGAAGCAATTTGCCAAACCTCGTATCGCACCACGCCTCGTTTCCGTTCCAGAATTTATGTTGAAACGCATTATATGAAGACTGGACTGTTCCTGCGTCTCATCGCTGGGCACACAAAAAATAAACGACATTCGGCGATGTGTAGAAATAAAAACTGCTAGTTCCTGGACAAAATTTACAACAATATATGTATCCTTTTGGGGGACCGCGGTAGCAGAGAGGTTAAGGTGCTGTGCTACAAATCGGAAGGTCCCTGCAATTTTTCATTGGCATAAAATCCTTCCGATCGCACTATGGCCCTGGGATCGACTCAATCTATAACAGAAATGAGTACCAGGAGCATTTACTGGGGGTCAAGGCGGCAGGTGCGTAAGGCTGACCTTACCACCATCCTGTGCTGTTGTCATGAAATATGGGAACCTTAACTTCCTGGAACCCTCTGGGCCACTCCAGGCCTGTAACGGGACTGATTTATCTTTCATATGTATCCTTTTAAGATGTGATGTTTTCGGGGCAGTAACTGTGAAATTTACTGTCTTGTGGAAATGTGACATCGCGTGGTCTGGTAACTAGGACCACGCACAAATGTTAGCACCTGTAATTGTGCACAAGGTTCTAGTGGGGAAACCTGAGGGAAAGAGAACATTGGGGAGACCTACACGTAGATGGGGGGATATTAAGATGGATCTTAGGGAAGTGGGAGGGGGTGGAGGCTGGATGGATTTGGCTCAGGATATGGAGAGATGGCGGGCACTTGTGAATACGGTGATGAACCTTCGGGTTCCATAAAGTGCGGGGTATTTCTTGACTAGCTGCAGAACCAGTTAACTTCTCAAGAAAGACTCTGCTCCATGGAGTAAGTAAGTAAGTAAGTAAGTAAGTAAGTAAGTAAGTAAGTAATTGTAACACTGGCTTGTCGCCGTGAATGCGGTGAATAACAGGGAAGCCGAGTGGAATGCAACGGCGATTATGAAATACGGACAAAGAAGTTCCCGACGTAAAAAAAAAAACAGCTTCAAAAAACACTCGACAGCGTGACTACCAGATTCAGTGCCCTAAAAATAGGTGGCTGGACGGAGCAACGTTCCTGGGGTAGACACGAGTGTGGGTTTTCGCGTATGGTGTCAGTGGTTAAGTCCGTACACTTAATTATTTCATTTAACTGAATAACACGCGTTAAAAAAAAACCGACAAAGACAACGCAGTACGCAAGGTTCCTTTTCATCTGAAGTGTTTTAAAAGCACATTCGCTTGCGTCTCAAATACTGGTTGTCACTTATTTACAATGGAATTATCAGTTCCGTTGCTCATACAGCGTTCCCAATCCATTATCTCTTCTGATTACTTGCAAATTTGGACCGTTAAATGTTTTAATCAGCAACTTGTCTTTAGGAGGGCATCAAACTGACTTCCGCTGGAAACAGATGCGCAAAAATGTGGCCCTGGGTTCTTTAATTAATTTCAAGATAGGCATACACAGACACACACACAGACAAACGAGTGATGGCGTTTGGGGGGCGGAGAAAAGCTGCGACACACTGAGCAATGATTCCATTGTTATGTTACTATTTTTGCGCCACACACTTCCGCTATGAAGTGCTATACATTAGAAATAGAGCAAACAGCCGCCACCAGTCGGCGTGTCGTAGCAAATGGTTCACTTAACAAGGCTACAAAACACATGTGTCTCGCATCACTTTGTTTCCTATAATTAGGTTTGAACTTTCTTGTTTACGCCTACAATGAAGGAATATCTTCACATTATACTTACCACTTAAACGTTTGAAGTCAGATTAAACTGTACTATATAAAACCCAGTTCGTACCGCGCAATGAACATTCTCCGCATCGGTTGTAAAAACGAACCAATTAATGTGGTAAAGGGAAATCACTGCTGTTCGTTCTGAGATCCATACAAAATAAATAATCCCATGGGCACAACGCAGAATATGTGAATATTAAATTTGACGGTACGTAAATAACCACTAGGCTTCACCACGGTCTGTGTTGACTAATAGGCGCTCAGTCACTCTAAAATTGTAGTTTTTAGCTACCTTGTCAAAGCAGGCGGATATGGTTGTATCGCGAAATGGCTATGGAATATTCGAAATGCCACAAATATATCCAACGTGTGTTTTACAGAAGGCCGAATTTTAGATATAAGATGAGAAACTGTCTGAACGTGTTTTAGAGTTAAGGTCACATTGGAGAAAAGCAAGTGTGTCTACAGTATTGTCTTTGTTCAAAAGTAGTGATCGCAGGTAGCATACGATGTCATCGACACGCACAATAAGGCAACAAACAACCTTTCCTTCTTCCAGCAAGCTCACATATATGCAAAATACACAAATGTTTAGACGGCCGGGACAGCGTAGACGGTATAGCGACTCACTATGTGCTGGACTGTCCAGGGTTCGAACACCGGTGTAGGCGACGTTTTCCGGACCCACCCAGACCGCCTCCGAGACCCACCCAGCCTACAGTACAACAGGGACCGGGTGTCTTTCCTTAGCGTACAGCAGCCGCGGCAAGGGATTAACCACTCAACCCCTTCTGTGCCTTGTATGCCTTAACATGGGTACAGCTATACCCCTACCTACCGTCTGTGTCTGCAGTGAGAGGACTGCAGATTGGTAGCGGACAGCCTTCATCTACGTGTTTAAGTGCTTCACAGATGCAATGCAAGCAGCAGAAGAAACAGAAGAACTGCCGCGAGAACATAATGACTCTGTCTTTGCGTACTGAACAATTCTTCTATGTCTTAGCTTATTTAACGAAGCGTATCAACTGCAACAGGAGTTCCAACATATGGCCCCGAGGATTTTTATCACATATGACACACAACAACTAAGTGACTGAATACGAATTTAGGTTTTAAGCGACCTTTAAGACTTGATCCACCGCTAAATTATGTATAGGCTACGTTTCAAGCTCAATGGTTATAACAATCATATCTAATCCAGTTTCGCGCAGCCGCCATGTTGTTTTAGCATGTACAAAACACTACCTTAAAAAACTATTTCTTCTGCTCTTTATTAACATATGTCACTTCAGAACCCCAAAGTAAGCCGTGCCAGTGTCACTCCTGCCTCAGAAGTTCGCGTTTCCACCATGTTGTTATTGCTGATTGTGGGAAATTAAAACGTACCATTTTGGAAGGAAGTCCAAAAGCACAACTTTCATAGCACATTTCATAAACGTCTGCCAGTTGGTTCAAAAATTAAAATAGCGCACACACGCACAAACACACACTCATACACAAACACAAACCACAAATTAATTTCATACGCCCCCTTTTCACTCCCTTACGAAAAGGAAAGTCGGTACAGTGACTAGCCTGCGAGTCGGACAATCTGTGGTTCGAATCCCGTTGGGGTAGAGACATTTTACTTCCTTCCAAATCGTCCAGACCAGCTCTGGAGCCCACCTAGCCTCCTATTCGATGGGTCTGGAGGGCCTTTTCTCCGCGGATAAAGCGGCCGAGGCGTGAGGCTAACTCACTTCCATCTAGTACCGAGATCAAAATGGGTGGTACTGTATCTCCAGTCCCCCTGCGTGCCTCCATGGTGTGTACAGGAACAACTTAAATTTACCTCTACGGAAAGGAAAGTAGGCTAGAATAATTCACAATGTGGGGCAAAATGGTGGTCTCAAACTAAGGACCCCATTATAATTCTGCCAAAAATTACACGTCAGATTAAAAGTTGGGTTCCGCATTTTTCGACGACTACTTAAGTTACGCGTCCGAAAAGAATTTGCGCACAGCAGCAGCTCTGACTGGTACTATAAACGCTGTATAAGATTATACTTGTCCAATCAATACAAAGACAATTTTCAGCCAATATACAAATAATCCCCAACCAATATACAGATAATCTCCAACCAATATACAGATAATCTCCTACCAATATAGATAATCTCCAGCCAATATACAGATAATTTCCAAGCAATATACAGATAGTCTCCAAATAATATACAAATAATCTCCAATATAAAGACAATCTCTAAAGAATATAAAGATAATCTCCAAACAATATACAGATAATCTACCACCAATATACAGATAATCTCCAATCAATATACGGATAATCTCCAGCCAATATACAGATAATCTCCAATATGAAGATAATCTCCAACAAATATAAAGAAATCTCCGACCAATATACAGATAATCTCACTGTACGAAAATACCCCACAATATTAGCACCATACCGAAAAACTACACATCCCAGACCAACATACAGTCTACATTGAATTAGGCGATGAGTCAATGGATATGGACAGCACGTCGGTCAGCTGAAGGCAATGAACAGCACGCAACCGTGCCAGACATACAAGACAAAATAGAAAGCGTCGGGAATAATGTACTCCATACTGAAACGAGTACAAAATAAGATAAAGAAGAACGTAACGGACAAACTGTTGAAAAGCAAGCACATAACAAGGATGTCACGAATATGGCCAGTGTCCTTCTTTATTATTTTTATGTTACAAAACATTTTGTTTTTCATTCAATATTTAATAAACCTGTGCAAATTTTGTCATTCGGTCTTCTACAGGTTGCTAGTCTGTATTTTTAAAGAAACAGGAAATGTTTGTTTTCGTGTATAATACCTGTCAAGATCATATTTAAACCACTAAAACGAGAATAAGTTTTAATGAAAAAAACGCCCTTTGTACTAGCATACAAAAATTAAATACTTCGCAGTAATCTTATGAAAAATCTAATCTTAAAGAAAGAGGGTGGGAGGACTTGGACAAGACAAATTTGGTTCAAGATAGGGACAAGAGGCAGGTTATTGTGAACACGGTCCAACAGGTCCAACCCGGTTGAAGGTACGGAGCGCTCTTTCAAAAATGACGAGGCTGTTTCTGCAGCTATGGCGACATATATTCTGCTACATCACTGTAACATTTGGCTTTTTCCCATACAGAATTAGGACTGAAAACATTCGTCTTTGAGGAATCTGGCGGGATTCCGCAACTGGACCACTGCGAAATCACTACACGAAACGATGTACTACAAACAATACGGACCTACACCATGTGTAGAGACAGTACAATACCTACACTTTCAAACTACTGACACTTTAGCCATGGACACCATAACCATTTACTGCTTTGGTATTTTTGGCACCGAAGGAACAAACCTCAGCAACAATACCAAAGTTCCGTCATGTCTCGAGCACACATGCATAATCGTCATCATGAATATCAGTAGCCCTACAGCCCCCGATGAGCCTCGGCTTCCCATAGAACCTTCTTCCACGACTCTCTATCCCTGGCCATTATCATCTTTGGATCCTAAAATTCTCCAAATCTTCTACCCCACCATACATCCACCAAAGTTAAGATTCCCCCACTCTCCTGCTGCCTTCGAGTTTGGAATCCATGATTCTTCTGGGTATTTTATTATTGTCCATTCTTTGTGCTGTCCCTGCTCAAGGCAACCTTACTGTTTTAACCGTTCTGATTATATCCGGTGACCGGTAAAACTGGTACATTTGTTGACCGCACCTAATTCTCCATCCTCCTTTTCACTTTACTGAGCCATATGTTTTGTGCAAGATTCTTCTTCCAAAAGTACAGAGTCGTAGTTCACCTGACTGCGTTAATGTCCATGTTTAGCTTCCGTGTGTCAGAACAGGCCTCGACAAGGGTCTGGTATATCCTGACCTTCGTCTCACAAGTAAGCAGTCGTGATACAAAGTGCCTTTGTAATCTAACACGTGGATAATACAAAACAAAACAAAACAAACAAAAAAACTCTTCTCCATGTCAGCACGCTAAACCACTGTTTTTCAAATTCTGCCAACAAGAATGTAAATGTCTGAGAAACAAAGGACTAAGCCGGATTTACACTTTTAAATTGTACTTGTTTTGAAGGTGAAGAGACTGTAGTATTTCTTTCGATTAAACATCTGGCGAGAACACGTGTAAATAACTCTCACGTGACAGTTTCGGGTGGCCATTAAATGGTATACTGACCTTACCGTGTTTTAACTGTGTTCGGTATTACCTGTTTACAAAAGAATTCCATCTGTCCCGAATAAAGGAAGGTCTCACGACGAAGAATTCCATTTCATTTCCGTGACTTTATTCTTATGTTTGGAGTTACAATTACTGGGAAACATGACAAAAGGGACACGGAAAGCTAAAACACGTAGCTTACTATACAACTCGTCACCTAGTCCACTTTAAGGTTCAAAGAACTACGTCAGGTTATATACGAATAAAATTGTATGCGTGATGACTGTCCGTCCACTTCATCCTTCTCCGTACTATCACCCAAAACGCTTGGTGCCGAAGACAGTGACCGAGACGTTCAAAACGGGGGTTGATGTTTCGAATCTCAATACGGATCCCTGTCATTTCAGAATCGTTCGCTTCCCTAGGGGGTTTCATGTACGGCCGTTTGCAGGCACACAACTCGAGAACAGATAAACGGACCATCGTGAAGGATGACGAATTTACGGTTAAAATCGGACAAATGCAACGCACACTTAACATGAAAATCTGTTGTAGGCATTTCTGAGCAGGCCTAAACATCATCTGAGGCGGAAGTCTTGGATTGGCACAGTCATCATCGTAAAGGAAGGAAACGAAGTCTGCCTATGTGTATTGGACAGTGCATCATTGTGTTAGTTGAAGAATAGTAGACCCAACTTGATGTCACTGGTTATTAAGTTTTATTTCATTTCTTCTATGCTCAACATGTTTCGGACATTAATACATCCATCATCAGGACCTTGCGACCAGCCACACCGAAACTCCAACACACATCGAAACAAGAACACACGACCAATGTGGTGATACAATAGAAAAGTCGCAAGCTCCTGATGATGGATGTATTAATGTCCGAAACGTGTTGAGCATAGAAGAAGTGAAATAAAACTTAATAAATTGTGACATCAAGAAGTCTTGCTTGTTTTAAGATGGCACTGAATTCTTGCGTTTTTATTCCTTTAAACCTTGCCCTATCAAAATACGACTTTGAACTACACGTTTCTTACAGTGGATGACCACACCAACACATTCGAGCGTGATTGGGTTGTATCTCTGTTGCTGAGATGCTGAGAAATTTGACGTGTGTTGGACCGTGCATCGTTGTGATAAATGAAGAATAACCAACTAGACGCTACTTATTGTTTTATTACTCCTATGATAGGCCCAACATGTTTCGAACACTACTAAGTCTATCATCAGCAGCTCACAACTATAGTGCTGATTACCACATGGGCCGTCCGGTTCTTGGGTTGCTGTTGGTTGGAAGTTAGGTGCAGGCAGGGTGGATAAGTGTCCGGGCTGCAGGCTATAGCATGACGTGCTACAGCCTGCAGCCCGGACACTTATCTATGTCTGGTGCTCCTAGTATTAGCGGTACTAGCCAATTTCCAAAACCACCAATTATAATCGGTATAACTATAAAGAAAATTATGACGAAGGCATGGGCTGTAACAACGACGTTGTAGATTTGGTCGTCTCCAATTAAGGATCCTGGTTGTCCTGGTTCTGTTCGAATAAGTATTCTTAGGGAAGTTCGAACCATTCCTGATCAAGCTCGAAATACGAAGTACCGGACGGCCCATGTGGTAATCAGCACTATAGACGTGAGCTCCCGGTGCTGGGCATAATGGTGCCCGAAATATATTGAGCCTATCATAAGTGTAATAAAACAATAAGTAGCATCTAGATGGTTCTTATTCTTCAGTTATACTGAGAAATCTTTGAATATTTGTGTTGTGTAAGCAGTAAAACACCCGCATTGACAGGCACTTTGCTTAAAATAATCAAAGTCAGCATTTATCTTCTTCATGATTCAAGCAGCTCTACCAAATGTCAGACTTCAATTCTGAAGCGAATAAACCGGAGGAACTAATCCTTCACGGTTTAGGGAAAATAGACACTTGGTAAAAACGGAAAATATGACGTTCCTCACAGTGCAGATTCGCAGTCACCTCTCGCCGGTCCAGACTCTTTTCCTCCGCATCGAAGCCTTTATCAGTATCGGTGCAATGCCAGTTACATCCACACGTGAAGATGTTTCGTGTTCTGTAATAATATGTAACCACTTAGACCAATCCAACAAAATAACAAGAACATTTTCTCAAGACGGCAGGAATTTCAAATTCATTTGTATCAGTCGTCTACTGCTTGTATTTTCTTGCCTCTGTTACAAGAATAGTTAACTTCTTCCCATTCAGCTATCACACATAATGCCAATTAGCCGACGCAACTTCTTGGAGAGGGAAAAGTAACAACATTACGGTAAGACAAAGTTGTTGTTTCACGTTAGGTGCCATACTTATTTGCCAGCCGTACATTTCAATCATAAAGAAATGTACAGTCAGTTCTGCCATAACGCGATGCTTGCGTTCCTGCGAGCCTTCTTGTTCTAGAAAAACAGATCAACAAAAACTTGGTTGGATCAGAAGAAATTCGACCTGTAACCCACGTTATATCTTCATACTGTTCGCTGATATCGCGTAACAGCCGACAAGCGTACGCGAAAGTGTGCGTTATACAACAGCGCTTGCCTATTTATCAACCGCGTTATAGCCAATTCGCGCTGACGAAACACGCCTCATTACCAAAAGTGACTGTAGGTTAAAAGGAGAATTTTGACAGAACTGAAGTATCTAGTAGGTGCCCCAGTATGGGATGTTACGAACGTCAAGGTCAACAACAGGGAGGAAACTGAATAAGCTCAGTCGGAACTTCAAAATTTGTTCCTTTTCTTATCCTCTTATTCCTACACCGGTCTCAAAATTCGTTTTCCAAGAGACGTAACAACACCATTCGTTTTACTGAGTATCACGTTTCGAATACAGACTCCAGAACTTAGTTACGTAATCGTAGTGGTAGAACTATAATATGAGGGTGTACTGTATTCAACTCAGGATACGGAGCAATGATGTATTCTTGAGAACACAGTGGTCAACCTTCGGGTTAAATAAAAGGCAGCTGATTTATTTAGCAGCTAAGCGACAAATAGCCTCTTACGGACGTTACTTAATGGTAGACTGCGTAACCTTGCAAGAAGAAAACTGGATGGTTAGAACGTCGCTATGGCTACAAAGTACAGTTTACGACATTCCTTTATAAGCAGGGATGTGAGAATGTTTATATTTAAATTAACATAATTATGATATAGAAAAATGAGCCATAAAGTGTTGATTATAGAAGCCGTGACGGAAGCATTATTAGTTTTTGTACAACGATAAGATGAAAGTGAATGCCGCCTTTTAAACTTGTTTTCAATTTGCTGAAGCACTCCACTTGCATAAATTTTGCAACTCATGCTTATTTCCAAGATGATATCACTTATATCGTCAGGTCCGACAAATTAAAGTCGGCGCTTCCCTATTCTGAGGCAGTTTGTCTTGAAGGTTCTCGTGACATGAAGCCTGTAAGGTCTTTAACAACTTAAATTAACTATTAACGGTAAACCGATTCATCAGAGCTTACTTTTTTCTTTCGTATACGAAGGTGTAACAAACATAACGTCAACTTCACGTCACCAATTCTGCGGTGATAAATGAACAAACAATAAATTTTCGTCAAGCACAACGTATACAAACAAACTAAAACAGCAGCACGTTTCAGCTTGTAATTACCACATAACATGAACTGTTCTACAGTACAGTTTCTTTTAAAATTTGTACAGCGTGATTATGGCTTAATTAAAAGCCGAAACATGCAGCCGTTTTTAGGTTCTACATACGTGTTTCAGAAAGTAAGGTTCCCTATTTTTTTGCCACCAAAATACTTCACATAATAAGATGCCTCTTTCTACAATTATTACTTACTTCATTCACGATTTTTTC
>Ga0123357_10011711_pt1 | contig 11270 bp, 5 predicted proteins | sample TergutEmb28metaG_FD_89873 | JGI IMG/M metagenome (GOLD analysis project Ga0123357, IMG submission 89873) | Embiratermes neotenicus P4 segment gut microbial communities from Petit-Saut dam, French Guiana - Emb289 P4 | ecosystem: Host-associated > Arthropoda: Insects > Digestive system > Gut ...
CAGGAGCACTAGACTGTGTTTACAGCTTGTGGTATAAAGCACCGACGATGCTGCCTGCAGGCAGCATCGTCGGTGCTTTATACCACAAGCTGTAAACACAGTCTAGTGCTCCTGAGGATGGGCTAAATTATGGCCCGAAACATGTTGAGCTGATTGAAATTATTAATAAAATTATAACAGTTGCGTCTAGTTGGCTGTTTATATTATTGTCCCACAAACATGTCTCGTTGATTTTCACTCTGAAATACTCAACAACAAGAGACAATGTAGATGGTTTGCCTGACACCAGTGATGACTGTGTTCACAGTGGTCGTAACAGTTTTACGTGTGGAATTGTTACAACGGCATTACCACAGAAATGTCGACAGCATATGAAGAAGCGCGAGCTCAAAGTTAAAATAAAATTTGAACAGAAAAGACTGGATTTAAAATTGTGAACTACCTGACGTAGCACACATAATTTACCAAGGCGTTCTTTACTTTCTGAACATCGCATGGTTTAACGGCACGCGCGTAAACGCAATTTCGTTTAAGGTCGTAAGAATTTTATGACCTGTCCTGAGGGGATTTGCAAGAAGTTGGTACGTGTTCAGCAGAATTACTTATGTTTATATATCTCTTACCGAATTTGACCAAAGTCGTAAAATACAAGAAGTGCGGAGAGAAATTTATGAATACCCTTAAGTAAAATTTGACTTTCATTCACAGTCACTCATTAAAGATGGTTTTTGGACATCTTCTGTTCAGAGTTTTATCTATCTCGGATGACAGGAGAAGAATAAAGGTAAAAGTGTAAAGGTAAAATGATCCCGTTTACTAGGTTCCGTTTTTAACCACATTAAAAGTAACACTGCAACATTAAAATTATTGTTATTTTCCATCACGGGTTTTTTGACACGTGTTTACCGACTCCTACAAGATACGATAAACCACAAAGTTCAGCCGTTTGTGTGCTGGCTCTGAATAGATGACAATCATGTACTGTGCTCATTTGATAGACTATTAAATCATGAATTTGCATATATACCTACGTATTTAACACTGTATTCCACTCTTCTGCAATATATCACTGATTTTCTTAGGACCTAGGTCTCTGTTTGCATTGTTAAAGCCAAGCACACAAAAATGGTGTTTTGCAGAGCGCTCAAATTTTTCTTGCTACAGAGCTTCTAACAAAAACCAGCCAATCAGCACGGTTCAAATATCTATGCAAATCGTTAAGAACTTTTGTGCCACAGTTCACTGTAAAAAAACGCCCCCACATGGATTTCAAGTTTCAGAGTTTCGTTCCTTAAAATAACAGACAATGGATTGGTGTTTGAATGTGACTGAATAGCATTTTCATGGCTCAAGCGATTAGTCGTTAGCATCATTGTCACTGGGCCAGGTTTTTCTCTGAGAACTTCGATTTTCTTCTGTTAGTGTCACTACATTAGTGTTTCGTAGTCATTCATTCATCTATCTTGACTTTATATTATCTTAACAATTGACAGCTTCTTAAAGTAAGGCAATTTGAAAGGAGGGGGAGGTGACTGTAGTTCTTACCCATAAAGTACATTTTCTCAGCCCACAGGAAAGATGATTGATTACGCAGCGTTAAGGTCTGGTCATGAAGTTAAGATACACTACGGGAAATAGGAAACTGGATGTTACGCTTTCCCGCATTGAGATAGTAGCTGGGATATGTGGATAGCTCCAGCTGTTGGACAGTGAGCACGAAACAAATATTTAAGTGGAATATAAATGTAATTTCTTTATTGTCAGTTGTCGTACCCGCAGTGGGCAGAGAAAGGCTTTGTATTAACTGATAAATGTTCATTTTATTTATATATTTATATTCGGTAATATTAGGGCACACGTTTTACTATTCCTTTTTTATTACGTTCAGGTGACCGTGCATCGTGGTAAATTCTTATAATAAAACCATTTAGATGCACTGATTTCTCAAATTTATTTTTAGAATAAAACTCTACGTGTTTCAGACAGTTCCTCTGTCCATCATCGGGAGTATTTCATTGTACACACAGCAGTGGTATATGTCATACAGGTTTGCTGACAGCTTGCGAGCAGTGAAAAACTCCTGACTGGTGATGGACAGAGGGACTGTCTGAAACATTTAGAGTTTTATTCAAAAATAAATTTGAGAAATTAGTGCAGCTAGTTGTTTTTATTATAAGAACGTTTTACTCTAGAGGCTACTTGCTCTAAAATTAAAAACTCTGAATATTTTTGCATATTTTTTCACATGTTTTCATAATTCTTACAATAAACAACTAACATTTCTGTACAAAACCTTAACCTGTTGCTCTTCCTAATGGAAAAAAATTGTACACATAAATTGTACAAAATTCTTATTTCGAATATGTAAGAAATTACTGCCCAGGAATTTTACTCTTACCGTAGTAGGGATTTAGATTTTCCGAAGAATTCGAATTAAATTAGGAAATGTAGCTTCTGCTTGGATACATTTTTTTTACCCGATAGAAGTCCAGCATTTAAGACTGTATTTAAATTTGAGCGTAAAATTGTAGCTAAATCAGAAAAACTCGACGCCATGTCGATCCCACAGTCGGTACAGATCACAGAAATATCTATGACCAAATAATAAGACTAAAATAAATTTTAATTCTGTCGGTACTTACATTAACATTTCACTTGCTGTTACGTTAAGGTACAGTATTTTTCCGCATAGTGTTTTTATCGGTTTGGTATGATTCTCGGAATTATTATCGATCCCCGGCAGGCAAAGCGTTCAGACCCCCCATGGGAACAACTCAACATCCTATTCAATGAACACAAGGGGCCCTTCTCCCGGGGCTCCAGGCAGAACTCTCAACTCCCCTGTGGCGAGGTTAAGAATAAGTGGTTGTACAGGTCCACTTCTCCATACATCTCCACAGCATGTACTGAGAGAAATTCACCTTTCATTTTGATAGAACTGCGGCTTGTTACGTCAGCTTCACTAGTGGGTGTTACTCAGAGCTCGAAGAGTGTGTAGAGAAGCTTTGCTGTTTATGAATTCACGTTCAGAATTGAAACTTGCCATTGTAGTGGGTATTTCAGAATATGAAATATATTTTGCACGACACCAGAGACAATATTCTGATATTCTTTAAAGTACATAAAACTTTGTTCCCACCGAAGAATCAAATACTGGAACGGACATCCCTTTACTTATACTTCCATCAACAAATGTTCATGTTACGTCCTTTCCATTTTTGTTCAAGTTGAGGGTTGTTTGACCGTGCATCTACCTCATGAAATAAAGTTAAATGCCAACTTGATGCAACTAGGTAATTTTATTGATGTATTCTTAGCTCGACATGTTTCGGGTATATACGCCCATCATCAGGAACATTAGATGTTGAGTTGCAGCATATGGTTTTCTGCCGTGACGGCACCATCCGCACCGTACACACGACCTACGCAGCGACTCTCAAGACCACCACCCATCCAAAAACTCGGTGCAGAAAACCATATGCTGCAACTCAACATCTAATGCTCTTGATGATGGGCGTATGTACCCGAAACGTGTCGAGCTAAGAATACATCAATAAAATTGTCTAGTTATATGAAGTTGGCATTTTCACTTTATTTTTGTTCAAGTTTGGAATTAGTCTACACCATATTCCTATGATGACTAAATGTTAACTCCGTGGAATATAATGCGTCTTGGGAAGCTTATTGTTGCTTAGCAACTCAAGAACTTCCCCGCCTTGTATAATGCCTGAAGTTTTTTTTTAATGTTCATGGGACCGTGCATCGCAATTCTATGTCAATAAATGTCCAACAAGATGCAATTATACACAGCTTATTTTATCTGTAAACTGCTCTACATGTTTCGGGTGGTTTCTCCACCCATCATCAGGAGCACAGGTAAACATATCTACAGCATCTGGTACTAGTCAACCGTTGTTGCTACCTGTCGCTAGGAGTTGAGACTGCAGTCTTACAGATAAAATAAGCTGTGTATAGTTGCATCTTGTTGGGTATTTATTGACATAGTCTGAAGTTTCGTTACCGTGTTCACAAAAGCCTGCCTTCAGTCGACATCTTCGTACAGGATTAAATAAAGATCCATTTTATTTTTGTGCGTCGCCTATGTCTTTTAAGTTGTCAGTGGCTTCCACTGAAATTCTAAAAGAATTTCTCACCTCTGCCATGTGCGATAGACTGTAGGTCATGTCCACATAATCGTCCCAAATGTTAACGTGTCAATAACATTTGATCAAGAAAACAAATTATGAGGTTCTTCAATATGAATTCTTCTGCATCATCTCAAACAGATTTCCGGACGATTGTGTTTACTATATTTTTACGAGAAAGTTCATTTTGTAAATGTGAAGTTTCCATCTGCGTGGTAAACACAATAAATTATTTCAGAAGACTCGTTAATTTCTACCCTTCTGCACGACACAGTATCCCAGAACACAATTTTCCTTATAGTTACGTCTGTGCGAACCCCACATATCATGTCTTTCTTTATTTTACACGTGTACATATTTTTGCCCAATAGAGTAACTTCCAGAGCAGACCCACACAAAATTCGCATATAATAACAGTACACCGACCACTCTTAATGAAGCTAAGCAATGCATGTATGTAGTAAGATGCGAGGTACGAAACGTGTGTAGAGTATTGACGGGGAAACATGGGTAACATCACGTGGAAATAGACTGCAAGAGTAGATGGTGGAAGAAATTAGGTCAGGAGAGTGGTCAGTGAGGGTTAAGAAACGAAGAGGCCTGCGAAGGAGCGGGATAAAACGAACATATCGGTTGCGAGCACGCTAACCGAATCGAGTGATGCTGCAAAGTCAGACGAATTTATTTTGCACGTAATTTCTGCATATTTCTCTCACAATGCGTGAGTCAAATCGAGTGAAACTGAGGGTCTGTCTTTGTGGCATGTCAGTGAGCCATACTCGATCCGACCCAACCCTGTCAATGTACATGTGAACTGTGTCATTCCAAACACTGAGTCACAAGGGCAGAAGATCGAGCGACATATCACGTGCCAGATCGACCTTGTCGGTTTGGACGTGAAAGGTAACAACGTGCCGGTTAACCTCGTAGAACCGATAAAAAGGGTGTTGTTCCTCAAGTGGGAGAAGCAACCAGTGGAGACATATTAAACAACGTTTTTTAATCATCGCTAGAGGGATTCCGTCTCCCTTATAAGCCGCTCACTATTATTTGTATTTTGCGCAGACATTGGCAAAGCGAAGGTTTTCTCCGTAAAAAATTCCTGCTGTTATTTACGACACAGTATTTTAATCGTACTTTAGCAAAGCAGCCTGTGTATCCACAACAAACAGCGGTCGTCTTCTTGGAATGCTTGACCCCTGAAGATTCCCATCTTCAACTCCAACTCTTTTGCCCTTTTTTAATAACACAAACCAACAATGGCACAAATAAAACAACCCCTAATAAAAATAATTAAAACAAAAATACAAAGTAATAAGCAATCACTAAATGTACTTTAAGAATATCTAGTACGCATACCAACAAGCCCAACTTTACAACCAATTAAATAAAAAAACATAAAATAATAAAGAACCGTACTAGTAACAAAAAAATATACGTACAAATTACAAGCCTTAAAATGACGTATGTAAATGATTTGGGCCTGTAATCCAACAATCCTAAACTTATCTTTTTTTTTAATTTATAGATAAGTTCAGGATTGTTGGATTACATGCCTTACGTACATAATTCATACTTAAAAATTAAGTTGTATACATATAAAATGAAAACTTACCATTAAATCTATTTATTGATAATTTTTCATTCTACATGTAATTCCAATCGGGTGTCCTGAAACGTCGGTAGATAACTACCAATCTGCGCTGCATAACATTTCAAAACAGCGATGATCTCAAAACAGCAAGTACGTCTATAACAGACAGCTCCCGCCTCACTTTCGACACAATATTCTAATCAGACGTTACCAAAACGGCTATATTCATAAAGAAACAGCGCTTGTCCTATTTTATACATTAGCAAGGCAGCGTGTGTATCCATCAAAACGAGACTCTCCTTGCTTCTTTTCATTTTACGTCACGTTATTTTGGTACATGCAGTGAAAATTTTAGTTGCAAATCTCTATTCTACCCGACAACAGGTAAAACTATTTCAACGAGATATTTTTGTCGCCTGGTTTCATCATGACTTCCTCTTTCCAGGGGTTTCTGTTACGTTACTGAGCAACTTGAAGCAGTTTATGCATAATTTTTAATTCATATGTTGCTTATTAAAGTCTATCCGAATATTTTCCTCGTCGAGCAGAACAGGCGTAACGCTGTAGGCAAAGTTTGTTTTATTGTCTGTGTTTGATTTCTACCTCAAATAAATTACGATAATTAGGCAACGCGCACAAAAACAAGATTTGCGCATCACGCGGTACATATAGTTACCGCTGTGGTTTGAACCCTTTGAGGTTGAACAAGCTGTATGCATTTCCTCTCCTCCTCATTTTGTCCACCTCCTCAACATACTACACAATGGTATGTTAACTTTTACGATATTAAATTACATTAATGTGATCAGTTCTGTTTCTTGTCGGATAAGCAGGGCTTTACAGACGTATTATGTGACAGACAGAACCTTTGAAACTCTTTTCAAAGCCAAGTCATTATATGTTCAATGGGAGGGATACGTAACATCGATCGTGCGCCGCGACGCCCGCGTTGCCATGTGCAATGCGTGACACGCTCCTTTTACACCACCATTGGCACCCAGGCCTCACATTAATGGAACATTTATGGAACGATCCTGATGGAAAACCGAAGGATTCGGGGAGAAACCTACGTCAGTGTTACTTCGTCCACCACAAATCCCACATCGACTGGTCGGGTTCGATTCCACGTCAGTCATGGGGGTTCGCGGTTGACACAGCTATACTGGGAGAGGCTTATGTCTGAATATTTAGATATTTCCCTGTCAAGTGTATTACCACTAATTCTCTCTAGGCACATTTTATTAACCTACCACCGGCGCTATATAATCTTAGTAACTGAGAGCGTCGTTAAATTAAACACCTCTTGCCTTTTCTTACCTTTACTGATATGGGCCTTTCAAACTCGCATTTTCTTTTACATCAAAATTAGATTATCAAAAAGAACAGCGTATTCTAGTTACCGGAGTCCATACAGGGATAAAATATTGTAGGCACAAGGTGGGTCTAATCTCGGAGAAATCAACATTGCGTCCTCATGCCAGTTTGAACTGATGTCTGTGTGGAAAAGAAGAAAGTTATTTTATACACCGGCAAGTGCGACATACAATTAGTAAGAATTATTTTTCAAACAAAGAAAACCAAATTTTCACTAAGAAGGCAGATATTGTACAGCATGTTGTTGTTTGATATTTAGATAACTTGACGAAAATTTCTTAATTGCGCACGACAAACCTCGTCGAATGACAAGGTCATTCATTATCCGATGAAAGAAAACTGACGTAGAAGGAAACAGTCATGGAATATTTTTTAAAACTCTACCGGTTTTGCCATTACAACTCAGGAGGAAAATTCTCATTAGGTTATCCCATTTTCGGCTGGAAATCTGCTCTTCGCTGTACTGACATGTAGGGAAGAATGTTGGTCTGTTCGTAGGTGTATTATTAACCTCGGTATAACACAGCCTGTGGAAGTAAGTGTCTACCACCTCGATTTTGTCACTTTGTACTTACTGGGTTGGAGGCTGGGTGAGCTACAGAGACACTTGTCTCTGGGCCCATGTTGTAGTACCCAAAATTGATCTATTGGAATTGAAACTAAAGTTTTCCACTTCGCGCCTAGTCTCTTTGATCTTTGATATGTTCATATATTTCGTGCCTTAACGCTGAGAAAAAGTACAATAATAAAAGCAGGAATATTTAAGAAACCTCGGAGACATCTCGACTTTCAAGTGTTTGAATTGTTTGCTCGTGAGACTGTGCTACCAGCATTCCGTACTGCTTCAGGAAACACTGGCTTATTCGTCCTCTGTACATATAAATTGCTGCAATTCTACCGAAAACTCAGAATGCGAAAGGAAAATATTTAGGGCGTAATCATAAAAGAGTAACCAAACTTGGAAAGCGTAATCTTCGGAATGTGAACATTGACAGAACATTTTTAAGTAAGCAGAATTAGAGTAGCAAAGTAAAGAAGACAATCTACCATTTCCAGTCTATTCCTGCTCTTCAATTGGTTTGTCTACTGTAATCATTCAAGCCTGTCTTCGAGCATTTTGCTATTAATTTAGATCAAGACAACGTCATTATTTGTGGTTATACTCTTTCGCATACAGCTTTGTAGCTTTTCGCTCTTTTGTAATTGATCCCATACCTTAGATTTCCTTTCTCCACTACTATCATCACTTTTATAACGTATGTCGTCAGTGTTTATTCCACTTACGTAATTCATGTTGGTAACATTGTCGCTAAATGCAACTGACTGACGTTTAAAAAGCTAAAATGCCAAGTTTGGAATCATTCCCCTTTGGCCTTATTCTGTGTTGAAATGACCCTCGCTGCGAGTCAATGACCTAATTTTTGAAATTACGAGGTTATATTATCTCCTATTCATTTTTCACAAGTTCAGTATATATTTTGATGTAGATGAATTGACGTGGGTTACCCAGAGGTTTAGAATAGCTTCTCCATCGGGGCCAAGTGAGTAGGGGTTTCCCTTACCTCTTTGGCCTGAGAATGTGCAAGGTGCCTGCTAGTGCAATTTGTTCTTTATTTTTATATTAAAATCTCTTCCTCTAAATATGCAGAACGAATGCGACGCCAGCGCAACCTTCTATCCATTGAGTAAGGGGGGATCTTCCTCGGGACTAAGGGGGGCTGGGGCGTGATGCTAACCAATCACTTACATTTAATAGCGGCTTAGCAATGAGTGTAGGTATAATTCCACTCTCCCTATATGCCTTCTTAGCCTGCACAGAAACAGTTTTACCTTCATATTTACACCGTGCATTAAACAAAGTCTCCGAAGTGAGTGATTTTGCTTAGATTTACCGTTGTTAGAATCCCATGTAATTAAAAAATTCTATTCATTTCAACAAGTCATACCGATGTTTGGGCAAGAAATCTAGTATTTTACCCCTTGCAGATGTTTGCTTATGTGTTTTTAAGAGCACTTTCACCACTGATTACCACATACATATTCCATCGCGAGCATGTTTATGAAGTCGGAAGGATTTGGAAGGCAAGCTGTTGTGCCCTACAGAACTGCTTGTCTTCCAAACAGAAACAGCACAAGGAACCTCAAATCAGTGCTGCAGCATACCACCTAACCCAGCAGGAGTGCTGACCATACAACCACACATTTGGTTCATTGTGACTGGTCAGTTGGTTTTACTGAGTAGTTTAATCTTTGAAGCCTGTCAGGAACTTTACCTACCACCAGTTTTAACATCTACAAATTCTACGTGGTGATTACATTCCGTTTATGTGTTCTCAGAACAAACAGCGATTTTTGCCTTACACATCGTTAACGGTTTGGTTTTTGTAACCGAGGTGGAGAGTATTTACAGCGCGGTACGGACTGAGTCCTTTTATAATCCAGACACTTTTCGTCTTTAAAGGGTTAATAATTACTCCCAACACAGCTGACGTTTATGTTGTATAGACATATGGCTACATGTTTCAACCACTAGTGGTCTTCCTCAGACCGTCAAAATATATAAAATTGAAATTACAGTAGCAACTTAAATTATGAGAGGTCAGATTGAGATAGCAGTCTTGGGTGTTACAAAACGCATGTCAACAAAATAAAAAAATCTAATGTTAAATGTTGTCGATGTTTGATGGGGCCAGTTTGTTAGTTGGTATGTTTATCTTAACATGCTGAGACTATTATGCGACAGACACAATTGAACGAAACGAACACATTAGCTTAGCAACAACTCTGTAGCTTCGAAATCGTGAGTTGCGTCCTTCGAATCCCGACCGTAACACCGGTCATCCTGATTAGGGATTCATCATGGAGAAATGTCGGGCTAGTGTCTCGATTAGACAAGACCATTTCTTTCAGAGTAGTTTCCAATTCATAAATCATCCTGCCATCGGACGTTATTAATCTTCTGCACTGACACCGTCGTTAAAAAAAAACTCAGACAAGGAAACACCAGATGGCAACGGTTTCAAGTGAACTGGCCTCATTGTCTCTTCCAGGTTTCTATACGGGCATTCGTCTGAAGGAACAGACTAAATTTCTAAGACAAAAGTTTAAAGAGTGGCCATCGTTTTAAAGTACACGAATTGTAACACGGACAGTATGTCCAACTGCACGCAGTTTATGCCCTATAGGTGTATTTATATTTTTTCAGATTGTAAGTCATGAATTTTTACAGACAGGACTGTCATGTATTTGGTGCGAAATTCCAGTGTGACTATATTTTGCGTGGAACGGGTTTTCGGTTGATTGTTGAGTAGGTCTGTAATAATATGAGGGCAACGTGAACTTCCTAACATCGGACACCATTTTTCTGCTACAAATCTACACTTACGGAATCTTACACACATACAGCTGTAGAATATATTATTCGCAAATTCGGTGGTCTCTAGAAATAGATAAGAGAATTCTTACGTTTATTTCAGAATGTTTTGAGAAGCTTAAGAGCTTTTAATTATGCCTTAAGATTAAGATATATGTGATACATAGAATATTTTCTCATCTAGTTTAAAGTTTTTCATAAAATTTAGCGCCTAGGCGCAATTAAAAATGCGTATGAATGTATGGCTGTATATGAGCTCCCTTTGAGTAAACGCCTACTTCCGTGTCTTCACATTAACTGTGTGTGTTCCCTGGATAGTATGTCCCCTCCCCATCATTACATTTCTTACCGTTCTGTCCAGAACCACATATCAAGAAATTAAACATTCAGGTTTTCTGCGCTTTCGCAGTTTCACCGCGGCGGAGGCCTGAAATATCGCAACCTTCCTGCAGTTCCTCTCGAATCACGGCCAGGAGTTAGAACTGCTATATACCTTTGCCCACAACCCTAATCATTTTATGTTTTTGCACCGCGCATTGTAATATAATTATACAATACAAACCAACGGAATGCACATTTCTTAAATTAAATATAATTATTAATAATAAAATAATAATTTAGGAAATGTGCATTTCGGTGATTTATATTGTATAAACCTACTCACCTTTAAAACATGGAAAACTACCAACCAGATAACAAGAACACTACAGATATTTGTAAATAAATGCTTAAGACGAATAATGAATATAAAATAGACCGATAAGATTACGAACGAAGAACTATG
>Ga0123357_10011712_pt1 | contig 11269 bp, 7 predicted proteins | sample TergutEmb28metaG_FD_89873 | JGI IMG/M metagenome (GOLD analysis project Ga0123357, IMG submission 89873) | Embiratermes neotenicus P4 segment gut microbial communities from Petit-Saut dam, French Guiana - Emb289 P4 | ecosystem: Host-associated > Arthropoda: Insects > Digestive system > Gut ...
GCGCTCCTGCTCCTGCTCCATCCAGTCCATGGTGGCGGCGCCGTCGTGCACCTCGCCGATCTTGTGCGTGATGCCTGTGTAATACAGGATGCGCTCGCTGGTGGTCGTCTTGCCGGCGTCGATATGCGCCATGATGCCGATGTTGCGCACCTTAGCCAAGTCGGTCTGCAAATCCTGAGCCACGATCATTCCTTTATCTCTTGTTGGTGGTGTTGTTCAACGCTTCTTGGGCGTGTCAGCTTCTGGGCGACGACAATCGTCACAAGTTTGAGGTATCCACTAGGTGAAACGCGCCGGGACGCGAGTTTCATCCCGGCGCGGCGTTATCACCAGCGGTAGTGAGCAAAGGCGCGGTTGGCCTCGGCCATCTTGTGGGTGTCCTCGCGCTTCTTGACGGAGGCGCCCAGGCCATTGCTGGCGTCCAGGATCTCGTTCATCAAACGCTCGGCCATCGTCTTTTCGCGACGAGCCCGGCTGTAGCCGACGAGCCAACGCAGCGCCAGCGTGTTGGCGCGGCCAGCCTTGACCTCGACGGGCACCTGGTAGGTAGCACCGCCGACGCGACGGGAGCGAACCTCGACGGCCGGACGGATGTTGTCCAAAGCCTTCTTCAATGTCTGGACCGGCTCGGTGCCACCCGTCTTCTCGCGGGTGCCTTCAAGGGCGGTGTAGACGATGTTCTGGGCGACGGTCTTCTTGCCGCGCAACAGAATCTTGGAAACTAGCTGGCTGACGACCGGCGAGCCATAAACCGGGTCGACAACTACAGGACGCTTGGGAGCGGGACCTTTACGGGGCATGTCACTTCTCCTTCTTGGCGCCGTAGCGGCTGCGGGCTTGCTTGCGACCCTTGACACCTTGGGTGTCCAGGGCGCCGCGGATGATCTTGTAACGCACGCCGGGCAGGTCCTTGACGCGGCCGCCGCGGACGAGCACCATCGAGTGCTCCTGCAGGTTGTGGCCGACGCCAGGGATGTAGGCCGTCACCTCGACGCCCGACGAAAGGCGCACGCGGGCGACCTTGCGCAGAGCGGAGTTCGGTTTCTTCGGCGTCGTCGTGTAGACGCGCGTGCACACGCCGCGACGCTGGGGCGAACCCTTCAGCGCAGGCGTCTTGTTTTTGCTGACCTTGTCAGCGCGGCCCTTGCGAACCAACTGTTGAATGGTAGGCATTCATCTCTTTCGTTGCTATCCAGACACCGCTTTGGGTGGCCGGCACCGGCAGGCAGACGCCAACCGGCAGATTCTTGTAGGTCTCGCAGCCCGCGACTTGAACGCCGGAACACACCTAAAAGGCGGCAGCCAAGTATGACGAACCACTGCCCCAGCCCGCGCCATCAGCCCGTGCAACCGGGCACCAGTTTGGACGTGGAACGCGCGCCCGGCAAGCAACTACGCCAGACACAACGACCAATGTTACCGTCAGTCTCCAGGCTAGTCAAAGCGTGTCTTGGTGCTTGCGACCAGCACCAACCAGCCAACCTTATCCAGAAGGTATCCGGCGAAGCCGATCCATATCACGGCTAGAGTCTGTGAGGCCCCAGCGACTCCATAGTGGGTGAAAATGATGAGACGAGCTAGCAACACGGCAAAGACAGCCATCGTGATGATCTTCAGCACCTTTGTTGCCCGTCTTGATAGGGCCAGTGCCAACATAAGACAGAAGGCCAGCGTGTAGACCAGCGAAGCCCACGTGAGCTGAGGGAGAGCCGTTAACCCCGAGCGAAAACCTGACCAGATGATGTAGGCAGAAAAGATACCCTGAACCACCAGCGCCACCACGGCCACCGCTACAAAGTGCCGCCGAACTGCTACTAGCGCCACTATGGCAACCACCAGCCCACCGAAGAACGATTCCCACACCAAGACGACGTTTATGACGGGTGTGGACGTTGGCCCAGTTGTATCGAAGAGCGCCGGGATGAACCGGTTACCGTAAAGCACTGCGGTGCTGATCACGCTTAGCAGGCCGGCCAATACCAGCAACCCGCCGCCGACTAGTGAGGCTGTCGCGGTTGGCAACGGTCTGGGGCCCCAGCCCGGTAGCGCCTGCCATTGCGACGCTGTGGTGCCCTCGGCTGCGTCTGCTATTAGTTGCGTGACGGGTAGCGCCGCCCCCTGCGGCGCAGTGGCGGGCGCCGGCTGGGCGACGGGTGGCGTCGTCCCCTGCGATCGCAAACCCTGGGCAGATGCCAGCGGCGAAGCGGGCGCCTCAGCCTGCTGCGGTGACTGTGTCGGCTCCGACATCGAACACCTCATTTCCGACTTGCTGCTGCCAGCTTAGGCCTCAGCGTTCTGAAAGCACGAATGTCACCAAACAAAGCCCGACCAAACGCCCATAGCTGCCAGGCAGTCTCCGTGTACCGGGTTCTGAGGTCACCGTCCTCTCCGTACCGAAACTTCGCAGTACTCGCCTCTTGTGCCACCTGTAGTGGAGGATTGCGGCGATCGCGTGCCCAGATCGAGCCGGATCCTTTACGGGACCGCCGCAAAGCTCCGCGCCGTCACCCAGATAAGCATGACAATGAGAAGTTGCGTATGGCAGCCCAATGCCGGAGGCCAATCTCGGCGCCACGACCCAACTGATCTGGGCTACCCGTCACCGGGTTAGCACCCAAACGTTGCCCGAATCGTCCAGGAAGACAACCCTGTTGGCTACAACCATCACGCCGCACAGTGGTTCGTCGCAGGATACGGGTGGAACTGGCGTCTCCCACAACGTCTTGAATCCGTCAGAGGCGTCGAAGGCCGTCAGGGTCGTCACCTGCGCCCATCCCCCGTCTTGCGTGATGAAGGCCACATTGCCGATCATGCCCGTCAGCTTGCTGTAGTCGAAACCTTGCCATGCCGTCTCGCCGGTTGTGGCATCGTAGGCATACACATGATCTGGTGCCTGCAGCGCATTGGGCGGCAGGCTCTGGGTGATGTAGTTCGAGCCAACGAAATAGCCCCTGGCCGACCCATAGATTATTGAAGGGTTCGTCCATCCAACCGGGTAGCCGATCGGTCGACTCCAAAGCTGCGTGCCGGTGGCCCAGCCATAGGCTGCTATTACGCAGTTGCCGTTCGCGCAGTCCTCTGCTAGGTATTGGGGTGAGCCTTCCGGGGCTTGAATGCCTTCAAGGGCGTGAAACGCTGGCGAGACAGCGGTGCCGGTGGTTGTGTCCCGGACGCTGGCGACCAGCACCAACCAACCAACTATCACCAGCAGACCTCCGCAATAATTGATCCACATATAAGCTTCAAGCCGCGCGTCCCCTGGGAGGCTAACCCCGAGAAATACGGCCTGAGCGGGATGCTGAGGGCGGAGTAAACGACTAGGGCGGCCAAGATCACAAGTAAAACTACTTTTAGGGCCACCATTGCCCTCGCCGAGAGAGCCAGCGCCAGCAGCAAGCAGAATGCCAGCGCGAAGACTATGGCCCCGTCCGAACCTGCCCAATCCGTCGTCCTGCCACCCCCGCTCGATGTGACCGATCTGTCAATGGCTGACGATGAGTTGCGGATCTGCCACGCCAATGCGCATCATGGCGGGCGCACCAGAATGACGAGTGAATCGTCACATTACGCCGGCCGTTGCTGACATCACCCTGGGCTATTTCTGTCAGACCTGCAAGATCAGCGACCCGTCCGCAGGATCAGCGCGTTCTCAACCGAGCGCACGAAGTCCTGGGGTTGGCGCAGCCCAGCCGCTGTTACTGTGATGATCAACCAGCCGGCATCTTGCAGATTGCGGCGGCGGTCAGCGTCGATCGTCATCTGAAGACGGTCGCCGACATGCACCAAGCCGTCGTATTCGACGCCGATGCGGGCCTGCTCATAACCCATGTCAACGTGGTATGTCCTTCCCACCGATGGGCACCACACCGCTGGGTTAACGGACGGCACCGGTAGTCCGGCGTCGGTCAACACCAGACGGGTTCTCGTTTCATAAATCGAATCAGTACCAGCCCTGACAAGCCGGAAAGCACGTTTGGCAAGCTGGACACCATTAACGCGGGCGAGACTATGCAGGCTGTCGCGCATCTGTGCCAGGGTCAGCAACGGGCTGCGACGTCGGACGAACCCGTCCCCGATCTCAACCATCTCATTCAGTGTCGCGCCTGGAACCTGCAACCAGTGCTCGACGGGGTGAAGCACCGAAAGTCCGTCAATCTGACGCCACGGCCGGATCGGGCGGACGGCACAATGGGCCACCACCCCTGCACGTTTGGGACGTCGACCAGCAGTTCCAACCAGGACGTGCACCGTCGTCCAGTCCTGTAAGCGCTCTGGCAACTGCACACCGAGCACCTGAAGTGCTGTCACCCCATACAAGACAACCCTCTTTTTGCCGTACAAAGCCACCACCGCCCGTACCTTTTCGAGCCAGTCGTCCCGGTGCGCGGCCCATTCGTCAGCAGGCGGGGCGTTGGACGTCACGGCGTAGGCGCCGCGCAGCACCCGCCGTAACCCCAACCGTTGAAAGTTGTGACGCGTTACAACACCATCACGAGTGAGCCTAATGGCGTTGTGTGTCACCTCAGCTCCGGCGAGCCGCGGCGCTGTTGCCATTCGCCCGGCACTCGGGGGTGTATCAGCAAAGTTCAAAGTCATGAAACTAGCTTGGTGCCTCCGAGACCGGTTTTGACCTGCCGTGCCGCACATCTGTGGATAACTCGTGCCCAGGTCGTTGTTCAGTGCCGAATTCGTGACGATGTGGCCTAGTTGACTTAACCGTGTTGGCGACTTGTTCGTTACGTCTGCTCTCTTCCGAAAGCGCTCCCGTGCCCGCCTTCGCGGCCTTGGGAAACAACCCCGATTACGGAAGAACGGAATCCCGAAGGCAAGCCACCGAAGGGGGTTCGTCAGGCCAAGCCATGAAGGCGCACGCAGGAGTCCATCGCTGCCGCAACTTGGTGGCAGCAGGCAGTGTCGGTGCGCCGGGGCCGGCGTCACCGTCCTCTCCGTAACTTCGCAATCCTCGCCCCTTTTGCCTCCTGCGAAGCAGGACTGCGGCGATCGCGTGCCCAGATCCGGCCAAACTGCTTACGCGACCGCCGCAAGGCTCCACGACGCGCCCCAAGACAGCGGAACAATGCAAAGTTGCGGATATGGCACTGAGGCGAAATGCCCGAACTGCCGCATAAGTGGTGAGACATAACTGTCTCATGTGTGCTGAGACATGAGATACCCGCCGCAATGATAGCTTGACGCTTCTTGAGATACTGCCCAACACCTTCGCGGTCTGTCGGCTGGCCTGCGCGCCGCCAGATATGGGGGAAGCAGGTCGCCCGATCCAGCGTGCCGCGACCGGCGCATGATTAATCAACGTTTCCCTAATAGACCCGAGAGCGGCGGACCGCAGGAAGGGACAAACTCGAAGCTGCCTGCACAGAACCTGCCGAATTAGGCGGTTTGAGCCGGCTGGCTTCGAGTTTGTCCCGTTCTCTCCGACAACTTCAGTTCATGGCGTAACGCCTGCGCCCGATCAACACTGCTGCCGCCATCAGGGCCAGCAAACCAGACCAGATCAACAGCGCCTGTGACGGGGTCGCCAATATGCCACCAGTGTCGACCATCGTGACAGGCGGCGGGTTGGGTGCAACCGCGGGCGGCGGCACCACCGCAGGGGCCGCCAGGACGGTGATGACCGCGCTAGCCGCCTTGGCGCTGCCGTCAGTCGCGGAAGCCGTGATCGTCGCCTTGCCCGGCTTGACGGCTGTAACCACGCCGGTTTTGGCGTCAACCGTCGCGATGGACGTGTCGGACGACGCCCAGCTCACGGTCGTGTTCGTGGCATTCGCGGGCGTCACTGTCGCAGTGAGTTGGGCTGTCGCGGTTTGTCCCAGTGTCAAGGTCGCAGTCGCAGGTGTGATCTGCACACCTGCTACTGCAACCACCGGTACCGCCTGTGGGACGTTGTTGAAGACGTCCGTCCCGAAGGGCATAAGGCCCGGCTCGGCGGCGAAACCGAGGTGACCGAGCCCGTCAACACCGCCCGACACCGTCCCGGCTACCAGAGGTGCAGTGCCTGTGCCTGACGACACCTGGAAGATGTCTTCCATGGTGCGCAACCAGCTGTAGTGGTCGTAGAACGTGGTTGACACGGTGCCCGGCTTGATCAGCGGGCTGATCAGCACGCTGCCGGTGTCGCCGCCGCCGGGTGTCGCATCGGTCGCGTCATACAGCGGATCGGCTGTCTGGCCGGCCGCCAGGAAGCCTGGCGCGCCCTCGGCACTCAACGTCACTGAGGTGACGGTGCCTGTCGGGTTGACGGGGTTTCCGCTGGCGTCAACCAACTGGAACGAACCCGACACCACAGGAGCTGTCGGGTCAGACGAGAACAGTGGCCCGGTATTGCTGACGGCCCCAACATAGGTGCCGTCAGGGATCGGGCTGGCACCGCCGACACCGGTCATGTCGGCCGTGTCTGTGACGATGCGACCGGCATCGGTTGCGACGATGGACGGGTCGACGACCGTCGGTGAACCGGCCTTCGCAACCACCGAGTCGGTGCGGGCTCCAGGCGTGTTGCCCGAGCCGCCCCGCACAATACCGGGCACGCAGTTGGCGGGAACATTCGGGTTGGTCGACGTGCAGGCCGGGGGCCTGTCGATGAACGCATTGTTGCCAGGCCCCGGGTACAACTGGTTGCCGGACGCGTCGGTGCCCAACGTCGAGTTGGGGCCGACCGGCTCGGACGCCACGTTGGTGCCGTTGATGTTCTCACCGGCGGCATCGGCCAGGATGCCGGCGGACGCGTTGGGTTGGACGGTCGCGGCGTTGTTGAAGCTGTTGCCCGTATAGGTGAACGGCGGGTTCGCCTCGTCGAACGTGATGTCGATCAGGCCGCCGTCCTGGAACGCCGGGGACTTTTCGATCATCGGAATGTAGTACTCGAGGAACAGGTCGGACGCATACAGACCGCCTGTGTAGTTGACCGGGGTGGTTGCCTCCGGGTTCGGGGTTCCGGTGCCGTAGACCGGCTGACCGTTGGCGTCGAACGCGCCGGACAGGTTGTTGCCCTTGCAAAGCGCGTCGTGGGCGTCGCTGCAGTTGTTCGGCGTGATCCAGCTGAAAGCCGGCGTCGTCGACTCAGACTGCAAATCGTGGAACAGCCCGTTCATCGCGCTGTCCAAGTTGGCGATGTGGTTCGGGTCACAGTCGGTGCCGCCCTGAGCCGGCGTCGTCAAGGGTGACGTCGTCAACCCGGAGAACCACGGGAACGGGAAGTGCTTGGCGACGTACTGATCGTTGGCCTGGGCGCCCGTGAAGCTGGAAACCCCGGCTGGCAGGTTGGTGCTCAAGTACAGCGGATTGGTCGCCGGGTCGTTCGCGGGAGACCCAGGGGCACCGCAAATGCCGTCCTCGCGTCCCGGCTGGTTGCCGAGATCTTGGGCGTAACCTTTCCACGTCGCCCCTGCCGCGTCGAGCTGGTTGAACAGGGTCGGCACCTGGCTGGGATAGGTGCAGCCGTTCTTCCCGTTGGCCGCGTTGGCACCGGCAGGCGACATGACCTGCCCGGCGTTCGGGCCTGAAGTGATGATGTCCGAGTTTGCGCCGAACGGGGTGTTGGCGAAGCTGCAATCCGACTGGGTGTCCTCCTGCGGCGCTTGCCCGGACACCATGGATATGTAGTTGTCCATGGACGAGTGACCGGTGCCGTAGTAGTTGGTCAGCAGAACACCCTGGCTGGGCAGCGTCGACCACAAGTAGCTGTTCTGGTTCAGACCTGTGAATGTGGCGTCATAGGACTTGTTTTCCAGGATGATCAACCAGACGTGCTTGATCTGGCCTGGTGTCAAACCTGTGGTGGTGATGACGGTTTCGGACGGGGATGCCGGCCCGGCCGGTGCGGCGACTGCTGTGCCAACCCCGGCGACGCCGCTCACAACGACAGTGGCGGAGAGCAGGGCGAGAAGACGGTGGCGCGACTTCAAATGCGGATATGGAATACTCATATCGCTAGCGTAGGACGGCGACATGAAAACGTATTTCTTAGAAGTTTACGACGAGGCGAACATTGAGTGAAATGAAAACATCGGCGCGTTTGATCGCCGCTGTAGCACTGCTGTTGGGGACGGCCGGATGCGCCATCCAGAACTCCCCCGCACCCGCAACGCCCACCTACGGCCAGTGGCCGACATTCTTGCCGTCGCCGTCCAGCAACGCCGATCAGGTGCTTACCGGTAATGGGGCTAGCCCTGCAGTCACCGTTGAGGGGGACGCCGTGCAAGCCGAGCTTCCGGGTGGTGGCACCGTCCTGATCCGCGTGACCGGGCCTGGCGTGCCCGATCAGACCTGGCCATCCCCGCCGCCGAGCGTGCCTTGTACTTGGACGGTTGAAATGTCCGGCGCCACAGTGGCGGTACCGATAGCCGAAGCCGACTTCGCCGTTACCGACTCGCTCGGCGGGGTCCACTGGCCAACTTTTACCCCCGACGATATCCCGCCAGGCACTGTGCAGGCGGCACAATCCGTGACGTTTGAGGTGCAAACCGATCTGCCCCCGGGCGAAGGCATACTGCAATGGGCTCCGGACGGCAAAAACCCGGTTGCCACCTGGGATTTCGTGGTCGAAGTCGACTGACGAACCCTCAAGGTTCACCGCCACTTCGCATTCCGCAAGCCCGCCGCAAGGCTCCCTCGCCCAAGCCACGCGACGACGTCCAGCACCCTTGGGCAAAAAGGAATGGGACAAATTCACAGCCAGACGTGCGCGTCCTGCGCAACAATGCGGCTTATGTCAACTGGATTCGAGTTTGTCCCGCTATTTTCTCGATACTTTCAGTGGAAAAGGGCCCGGTGTGACGACGAGGCGATGGCAAGGCAGGTTGGCGACCGGCGGGATGGTGGACCCCAGAGGCGCCCCGGCGACAGCAAAAGGGCCCCACCATTTTGGTGGAGCCCCTTATCGCTTGACGCTGTTTACCGGAAGTCGGCGAAGTCCAGGTCGTCCAGGCTGGCCGAGACCCCCGCTTGACCGAAGTCATAGTCGAATGGGTCGTAGGCGGTACGGAAGGCGTGGGCCTGCGCTTCTGGCGTCGGCTCGACGCGGATGCTGCGGTACTGCTCTAGGCCGGTGCCGGCCGGGATCAGCTTGCCCAGCATGACGTTTTCCTTCAAACCCAGCAGCTTGTCGGACTTGGCGTGGATAGCCGCGTCGGTCAGCACCTTCGTCGTCTCCTGGAAGGACGCCGCCGACAGCCACGATTCGGTGGCCAGCGATGCCTTCGTGATACCCATCAACACGGGACGGCCCTCGGCCGGCTGACCGCCGGCCTCAATCGTCGCGCGGTTGCGGGCCTCAAAGATCTGACGGTCGATCAACTCGCCCGGCATCATCTCAGTGTCACCCGACTCGATGACCGTCACGCGGCGCAGCATCTGGCGGATGATGATCTCGATGTGCTTGTCGTGGATCGGCGCGCCCTGGGTGGCGTAAACCTTCTGCACCTCTTCGACCAGGTGCTCTTGCACCTTGCGGACGCCGCGCACGCGCAGCACGTCGTGCGGATCGATCGTGCCGGCCACCAACTGGTCACCGACCTCGACGTGATCACCCTCAACGATGGTGTGACGCACCCGGTTGGAATCCTCGAAGTCGAGACGGGCACGACGGCCCACCAGGTACTCGAGGTCGGGTTCGCCATCGTCGCGGACGATGGTCAGCTTGCGGCCACGGCCCATGTCCTCGATCTTGACGCGGCCCGACGCCTCGGCGATAGGGGCCTTGCCCTTCGGGGTACGAGCCTCGAAAAGCTCGACGACGCGGGGCAAACCCTGCGTGATGTCGTCGCCGGCCACACCACCGGTGTGGAAGGTACGCATCGTCAACTGGGTGCCGGGCTCGCCAATCGACTGGGCGGCCTGGATACCCACGGCCTCGCCCACGTCCACCAGCTTGTTGGACGCCAACGACCGGCCGTAGCACAACGCGCAGGCACCCGTCTTCGACTCGCAGGTGAGTACCGAACGCACCTTCACTTCGGAAACCCCGGCCGCCACAGCCGCGTTAACTTCCACCGGCGTCAGGTCGGTGCCAGCGGGCACGATGACCTTGCCCTTGGCGTCGACGACATCCTCGGCCAAGATGCGGCCTTCGGCGGTGATGTCGAGGTTGTCGACCAGCACGAGTTGGCCGTCCTCGCCCACGCGGGCAATCGTCTTGATCAGGCCACGGTCGGTGCCGCAGTCTTCCTCGCGGATGATTACCTCCTGCGAAACGTCGACCAGACGACGCGTCAGATAGCCGGAGTCGGCCGTCCGCAGTGCCGTGTCAGCCTGGCCCTTGCGGCCACCGTGCGTCGAGATGAAGTACTCGAGCACCGTCAGGCCTTCGCGGAAGTTCGACTTGATCGGTCGGGCGATGATCTCGCCCTTGGGGTTGGCCACGAGGCCACGCATGGCGGCGATCTGACGCATCTGCGTCATGTTGCCGCGGGCGCCGGAGTTGATCATCATGAAGAACGGGTTCATGCGGGTGAAGTTGCTCTCCATCGCCGCCGTCAGCTCGGACGTGGCGTCCTGCCAGACGTGGATCAGCTCTTGGTTGCGCTCGTCTTCGGTCACGGCGCCGCGTTCGTAAAGTTGGTCGATCTTGGTCGCCTTGGCGTCGTACTTGGCCATGATCTCAGGCTTGTTGGCCGGGGTCTGCACGTCACCGATGGACACCGTCACACCCGACTTGGAACCCCAGGCGAAGCCCAGATCTTTCAGGTTGTCGAGCGTCTCGACGACCACCGTGCGCGGGAAGCTGGCGGCCAACTCGTTGACGATACCGCCGATGCCCTTCTTGCCGACGTGGTAGTCGACGTAGGGGAAGCCCTTCGGCAGCGCCGAGTTGAAGATCGCCTGACCCAAAGTTGTAGGCAGCACCATCGAACCGTCCTCATGGACGAGATCTTCCTTGCCCTTGGGCGGTGTGACGCCGATCATCTTGATCTTGATGGCTGACCGGACGTCGATTTCGCCCCGGTCGTATGCCATGATCGCCTCGGCCATCGACTGGAAAGCGCGGCCCTCGCCGGGCAGACCTTCGGTCTCCATGGTCAGGTAGTACATGCCGATGATCATCTCGTGGCTGGGCAGGGTGACGGGCTTGCCGTCAGCCGGCTTCAAAATGTTGTTGGACGACAGCATCAGCAGACGGGCCTCGGCCTGTGTCTCGGCGCTCAGGGGCAGGTGAACAGCCATCTGGTCGCCGTCGAAGTCGGCGTTGAACGCCGCGCATACCAGCGGGTGAAGCTGAATGGCCTTGCCTTCGATCAGTTGCGGCTCGAATGCC
>Ga0123357_10011713_pt1 | contig 11269 bp, 11 predicted proteins | sample TergutEmb28metaG_FD_89873 | JGI IMG/M metagenome (GOLD analysis project Ga0123357, IMG submission 89873) | Embiratermes neotenicus P4 segment gut microbial communities from Petit-Saut dam, French Guiana - Emb289 P4 | ecosystem: Host-associated > Arthropoda: Insects > Digestive system > Gut ...
AGGGGGGGGGGGGGGGGAGGCATAAACCATATTGAACCAGAAAATGAAGAAACACTATATAAACATATAGAAAATAAACCATCACCTAAAACAAATCTAGCAATCTTACAACCAAGCCAACCACCAATAAAAACAACAAAGTAAGAAACTTCAAATAATAAGGCAAACAAATCACAGAAGGAGTGGGACAAATCAATCATATAAGAGACCCACCACCAAAAAGAGACATAATCAACAAACCAACTATACCAAACACCATAGTCTCAACCATAGAATAAGAAGGAACAAAATTAAAATCACCACACAAAATAAAATAAACGGAAAGAATAACAAACTGTCAAGCCAGTACATACAAACAATAAAAAAAACAAAACAAATATATTCACATATCTTATAGAAAACATCTCCAGAATAAAATCCCTAGAATAAAACCCAGCCAAAAACGGCATGCCACAAAGAGCAAAATTAGAAATCATTAAACTCGAAGAAGTAAATGGCATATAAATAGACAAACTGCCCATAAAACGAATATCCTGAGAATCACCTATAGAATGAAGTAACACCACCAGCACACATAAACAGTAAAGCCTTAAACAAAGCATGAGTTAATAGATGAAAAAAGGCCAAACCAGAAAGACCAGTAGAAATAGTTATAATAATGAGACCCAGTTGTCTCAAAGTAGATAAAGCAATAATCATCCTCAAATCAAATTCAAAATTAGCCCCAAGCCCTGCCATAAGTACAGTCAACCCAGAAACCAATAATAAAATCATATTCAATCAACAATTAAAAGAAGGCCTAAAACGAATTAATAAATAAACACCTGCAGTAAACAAAGTAGAAGAATGGACTAAGGCAGAAACAGGTGTAGGAGCAGCCATTGCTGCAGGCAACCAAGAAGAAAAAGGAATCTGAGCACTCTTAGTCATAGCGGCCAAAACAACAAGAAAAATCAATTCTATTTCGACAGACCCTGACAAAAACTCCAAATAATAAATAAAACTTCAACTACCAAAATTAATTATTCAAGCAATAACCATCAACAAAGCAACATCACCGATTCAATTTGACAAAACTGTCAACATACCAGCACCATAAGACCTCACATTCTGATAATAAATTACCAACAAGTAAGAAACTGAACCCAAGCCATCTCACCCCAACAAAAGACTAATAATATTAGGACTAACAATCAAGAACATTATAGAAACAACAAATATTAAAACCAACGCAATAAAACGAACAATATTTAAATCACCAAACATGTAATCATCACTATAAAGAATAACCAAAGAAGAAATAATAAAAACGAACCCTATAAACAACAAAGATATTCAATCAAACAAAGAAGTTATAACAACTGATCTACCATTTAATGTAACAATATTCCAATCAGTAAAATAAACCAAATCATTTATAATAAAATAAACACCACCAAAACAACAAAACCAACATAAAAGAAACAAAAAAACAAATCTAATAAAACAAATAGACAAAAACATCAACCTAAAATAAAACATATCATCGGCACCACAAACCAATATTTTACTTAAAATATCTAGATTCTTTGAACTTTAAATCCAAAAAACTGCAACATCCACCTTTAAAATAACCAAATTCAATGGAAACCAATGCAAAAATAACAACAAAAACTCATGAACATACCCTAAAGAGCAGGAATAAAGACCAGAATAAACAGAACCATGCTATAAGAATATAAAGGGTATAAGCAGCACTAAAAAAGATAAGAAAATTAAAACAAATATTAATCACCAAGACCAAGAAACATGACTGCTTAATAAGCCAATCTCCCCAAGAAGATTTAACGATGGGGGAGCAGCTATATTACAAGCTCTTAATAAAAATCATCACATAGCCATTCTAGGCATCAAATTAATTAAACCCTTGTTAACCAGAAGACTTCATCTACCAAAATGCTCATAAGAAATATTAGAAAGACAAAAAAGACCAGAAGAGCACAACCCACGAGCCACTATCAAAGCAAAAGATCTACAAACCCCCCAATAATGTAACGTCATAATACCACCAATAACCATGCTCATATGAGCTACAGAAGAATAAACAATTACTGACTTCAAATCAGTCTGTCGCATACAAAATTAAGTAACAAATAAACCACCTACCAAACTCAAAGCAACTCAAACAATACCAAACCGAAACCCAAACTTAAACAACAAAGGAAAAACACAAAGAAGACCATAACCCCCCAACTTCAATAAAACACCAGCCAAAATTATAGAACTAGCAACAGGAGCTTCAACATGAGCCTTAGGGAGCCATAAATGAACCATAAATATAGGTATCCTAACCAAAAAGGCAAAAATTACACAAATGTAAAACAAACTACCTACTAAAGAACCTTCACCATACAACAAAAATAAAGACAATGACCTCAAAGAATTATTAATAAAGTAATAAAGTATAAAACAATAAATAGCTACCAGCCTGAACCCTCTCAGGCTAGTATCCCGAAGCCAAAATCAAAAACAAAATAGGAATTAGTCTGCTTTCAAAAAAAATATAAAATGAAAACAGACTAATTCTTCTAAAAGTACAGTACAACATAATTGTAAGAGCAATAACAACCAAAATAAAGAAGCCAGAAAAATAAAACAGAAGATTGACTCTCTAGCCATAACCATAAGGACACAAACTAAGAAAGATAAGACCATAAGAAATCAAATCACACCCAAAAATGTATCCCAGATTCCCTCAACAAAAGAAATAAGGAAAGAAAACTAGGAAAACAAAAGTAACAAAAAATAATAATGAACAAATTAATCACCAAGACCAAGAGAAAAAACATAAAGGGTTTAAAAAATAAGAAAACAAAGAAACCTTAACATTGAAGAACACTATATGATTGAACATAATCATTACCATGACTACGAATTATAGAAACCAAAATAGATAAGCCCAAGGAACCTTCACAAACAGAAAAGACCGAAAAATAAACAACAAAAAACAAACTGTAATTAAAATTACACAAATAAAAATAAATAGAAAAATAAACAACCAGAACAACAAACTCCAATCTTAATAAAGTAATTAATAAATGCTTACGACTGGAGGAAAAAGCCGAAATACCACAAAAATAAAGAACAAAAAAATATAATCACATTGGCATTAAATTAAGTTTTAATAATTTAATAAAAATATTGGTCTTTTAAATAAAAAATAAGGAATAACCTTTTAAAACTTCAGAGGAAAGGTATAATACCATTTTATTAATACCCAAAACTAACATTTTAAATAAAATAGCCGCTGACATAACAAAATTACTTATATCATCAAGAGTAATAAGAAGATTAATATTCACACAAATAAAACACCCCTTAGCTATAGAATTAATATTACTACTACAAACAACAGTAGTATGTCTAATTAGAGGGACAATATACAGAAGATTTTGATTTTCATATATCCTGTTCATAATTATAATTGGAGGAATACTAGTACTATTTATATATATAACAAGACTAGCCTCAAATGAATTATTCTCCCCATCAAACAAAATACTATTAACCACACTAATGCTGCTACCTATATTAATATACATAATACCAACAGTAACCAACAACAAAGAAATAAGTATACACAACACCATAATAGAAAATGAAATTACAACCACAACTGTTATATAAAATCAAATAATAGGAACCATAACAACAATACTAGTACTATATATATTACTGACATTAATCGTAATTATAAATATTATCAACGTATCCAAGGGACCACTACGGCACACAAGATAATGAATAAACCTACACGAAATAAACACCCACTATTCAAATTCGCAAACGACGCCCTAGTAGACTTACCAACACCATCAACAATTAGAGGCTGATGAAATTTTGGATCACTTCTAGGGATCTGCCTAGTAGCACAAATTGCAACCGGATTATTCCTGGCTATACACTACTGCCCAAACATCGACATTGCATTTGACAGAGTAAGACATATTTGTCAAGATGTAAATTATGGATGACTTCTACGAACAATCCATGCAAACGGAGCCTCATTATTCTTCGTTTGCATCTACTTACACACTGGGCGAAACTTATATTACGGTTCATACAACTTTATACACACATGATCAGTAGGAGTAATAATTCTATTCCTAACGATAGCAACAGCGTTCATAGGATATGTCCTACCATGAGGTCAAATATCATTCTGAGGTGCAACTGTAATCACAAATCTTCTATCTGCAATTCCATATGTAGGAAAGGTAAGTAGTACAATGAGTATGAGGGGGGTTTGCAGTAGACAACGCTACACTTACACGATTCTTCGCACTACACTGCCTAACACCCTTTGTAATTGCAGGAATAGTATTGATTCACCTGCTATTCCTACACCAAACAGGATCAAACAACCCATTAGGATTAAACAAAAACGTAGATAAAATCCCATTCAATCCATACTTTACAGTAAAGGACATCTTAGGATTCGCAATCACCATCATAACCCTAACGATACTAACCCTAAAAGAACCATACATCCTAAGAGACCTGGACAACTTCACCCCAGCAAACCCATTAGTGACACCTGTACACATTCAACCAGAATGATAGTTCCTATTTGCATATGCAATCCTACGATCAATCCCAAATAAACTAGGAGGAGTAATCGCATTAGCCATATCAATCGCAATCTTATTCATCATACCAACACACAAATCTAAATTCTGAGGACCACAGTTTTACCCAATCAATCAAGTGTTATTTTGAACAATAACAGATACAGTAATCTTACTAACATGGATCGGAGCCCGACCGGTAGAAGACCCATATGTCCTAACAGGACAAATTCTAAAAACACTATACTTCTTACACTACATAGTAAACCCAATAATAACAAAACTATGAGATAAAATAACCGATTAATAATTAGTTAAAAAGCTATAGACAAAGCCTAGTGTCTTGAAAACACTATGAAAGAAGTTTAAATCTTCTATTAACTTATAATACCTAAACAAACCTAAAAACAAAGAGAAAATAAAGCACCTAACACCAACAAAAAGCAAAAGATAATTTAATGAAAGAGGCGAAAATCTCCTCCAAGCCAAATACATCGACTTATCATAACGGAAACAAGGTAAAGTACCGTGAACCCATACAAAAAGAAAAGAAATAAGAGCAAGCCTAAAATAAAAAAGGAAAGAATAAAGATCACTACCCAAAAAAATAATACAAAACAATAAACTCATAAAAAGAATACTTGCATATTCTGCCAAAAAAAACAAAGCAAACCCACCACCACCATACTCAACATTAAAACCAGAAACAATCTCAGACTCCCCCTCAGCAAAATCAAAAGGAGTTCGATTAGTCTCAGCCAAACAAGAAATAAATCAAATAAATGATAAGGGAAGAGAAAGAAAAATTAACCAAAAATAAACCTGAAAAGAATAAAAATAAGAAAAATTATATCTACTAACCAAAACAACAAAAGAAAGTAATGTAAAAGCCGATCTAACCCCATAAGAAATAGTCTGAGCCAAAGCACAAAGACCACCTAATAAAGAATAACCAGAATTAGAAGATCACCCAGCAATCATAACAATATAAACACCAAGTCTAATACAAGCCAGAAAAAACAGCAGGCCCAACTCAAAGGAAACAAATCCACTCAAATAGGGAATCAACAATCAAACTAACAAAGAATGAAAAAACCCAAAAATAGGAGAAAAATAATAGATCAAATAATTGGAAGCCAAAGGAAAATATTGTTCCCTAGTAAACAACTTAATGGCAACCCTAAAAGGTTGAAAAATATCAACAAATCCAATCTTATTAGGGCCCTTACGAATATGAATATAACCCAAAACCCTATGTTCCAACAGAGTTAAAAATGCCACTCCAACCATGACAAAAATCATCAACAACAAAAAAACAATGACAAAAAAGTTCAAACACATACTACTTGTAAAATAAAATTGTACATTAATAGATTCTAAATCCAATGCACTTATCTGCCAAAATAGCAACAATATTAAAGAAAATCATATACAACTAAAATTATTTTAAATATCTGGTCTCCTCTTAAGTACGTGAAGAGCTGAGAGAGAGGGAGAGCTAAAGCAGTAGGCTCAACATCAGTGTCAAAAAAACAAATGCAATGGTACAAAATAGGAGAACAAGAAAAATAAGCAAAATATTGAGACTTAAAATGGATGTCACTGAAGGTGTTAGGACTGTAATCAGTAATACTGATGGTGGAACAGAAGAAGTCAAGACTAGAATTCTAGCTGGTAATAAAGCCTTTTCCTCTCTGCAAACTGTATTTAGATCTAAACAAATCCACTGAAATAATAAGATTATATAAAACATTAATTCAACCAGTACTGTGTTATGGAAGGGTAACTTGGACCCCAGCACAAATGACAGTACAAATGCTATGTATGTTTGAAAAGAAATATTAAGAAGAATTTATGGCCCAATACAGGATAATGGGCATTGGCATCTTACATGGAATAGTGAAATTTATAATTTATACGAAGATCTAAATATCATTGCTTATACCTTAATGGGAAATTTCATCATACAGGATCATAATACAAGACGAGTGGGAAAACCAAGAACAAGAGGGAAGGACATCGTCCTTAGGGACATGTCACAGACCCTAGGAATGTGAGGAAGGAGAAGATGAGCAGAAGACACAGAAGAATGGTGGCAGCTCCTGCAGGGAGGGGTGGGGGGGGGGTTGTCCAGAGCCCAGAGGGGGCTGTAGCACCATAAATGGATGTTTGAATTTGAGGTCTTGATTTTCTACAATGATATACGTATATTACTGTACACGTAAGGGAGTAGATTTGGGTGAATTGACAATGCAAATAAAATTACTAAAACCTCTTAAATTTAATCTATATCATTGTTGAGAAATTGAGACCTCAATTTGAATTCTAAACTGCATATTTAATCGTTCATTCTTGCCAACCGGGTGATGCACAATTAGGGTGGGACATGTTGTTGAGCCGACCTGAACAAATGAGTTGTTGTGTTTGACTGAACCAGCTGTGATTCTATTTATTTCCATCTTCCATAATGCACTTATTGTCCATAACTTCATTGAAATTTGGTGGTTGATGAGAGGTGGTGCAAAAGTTTGAGGCATTTGGAAGAAATTACAGAAGTGATTGAAAGATCCTGAAGAAGGACATTAAGAATAACACTGAAATGGTAATTTATAAAATGGTTTATATCCTAATGCTACTCTATGGCTTAGGAGGTTGGACAGTTTAAACAAGATGTGAAAGTGGGATTGCCGGTGAAGAGATGAGGTACTGCAGAGAAACAAGAAGAGCTGGAAGAAGAAATAGCCAAATTTGTGGAATAATAAATCAAGTGCCAGTTACTGAAATGGTTTACAGGAGGGAACTGAGATGGTTTGGGCACCTAATTGTGTTGGATAACAACAGGAAGCCTAGGCACTTATTGGAAAGAAGAGTTGAGGATTTGCAAGGAAAGGGAAGGGTGAGGGTAGAATGGGAAGAGTCTATGTGAGCACTGATGAGGTAGAAAGTGAAGATTTTGCAGTAGGAGACTGGGCTGGAGTAGGACAGGAGAACGTTCCAGATCTGGCTGATGGAACCCCAAGTCTGAAAGGGCAATAAGGGATTAGATCAAGCAGAAGAAGTTTGAAAGTTGATGTTGGAACCTGCACTATTAAAAAGGTTGAAGCCATCTTTTGTCAGCAACAAACAATCTGTGGGTGGCTAAGGTAAGTTAGTTGAATGGAGGGTGTTTGGGGAGGTGGATCCAGGTTTGCTTAGTCTGTATGCATTCTGGCAGGTGATGTGTTGAGAGTACGTAGGTGATTCTGATAAGGATGGCCATAATTCCTTTATATATGCTAATTCCTGTGGTGTATAGAAGCACATTGCATGCTGTCTTTGAAAGCATGGGGATTAGAATGTGTTCAGAATGTTATGTGTGTTACGTATATAATTATGTATGTACATACATACACAATCAATCAGTCAATAGTCCCATCATTCCGCTGCGGAACATAGGGCATCCACAAGAATCCTCCACCGCACTCTATTCTTGGCGTTGCACTTCGTCATCATAGAATGAGCCGTATGGTTTATTCTTGCTTCTGTATGTTTAATCCGTTAATGTAAGGCTCACAGGAGATTAGCCTATGGCGCCCGAGTTCGGTGTTGGGGGACCAACTATAGCCTCCGAACCTGCCTCGGAAAATTCCGGAAGGTAATGGCAGTTCCTCCATTACTGATGTTAGGGTTATACCGCCCTGGCTTGGTGACATACGTACCCACACACTGTTTACTGGAGTGTGGCTGTAACTTGGTGGGAGCTGCAACAGCAGTTGTGGCCTTTGAAAAATGTAGACTAAGTAAATATGTCCACAAATTGTACGGATTGGTGATTTAAACTGTCTCAGATTTTAAACCCTTGTCATGTTTCAGTGAATGTAATATTCAGACCGACATGGAACCAGTTCTACTAATCTGAATTTCTGTTGAAGATGCAACAGATGTTACTAAACAATGTGCAGTTTTAATCTTATGTTAATGGCATATAAACATTTATGTTTTGTCATTGTTTGTGGTAAGTAAGTGTTTGGCTAAGCCTGTGTTTCTGACAGTGAGTATCAAAACTACAGCAAACTTCATAGCCTCTTCATTCTCCTGATCTCACTGCTCTAGACTTGCTGTTCTGAGTGTTGTGAAGTGGACACAGTATATGAGAGAAGTTAAAAAACAATTTATCCAAGCAGACATCAAGGACATTTGCCACAGTCCTTCAATAGGGGTCACCCTCAAAGATGTATCATCAAATGTGACATAAGAGACGTTAAAATTTTTTTTTTTTAACAAGAGGATCGAAAGTTAGATGCTTGGGCAGAATGTATCTAGTTATAATTTTGACAGGACTGTTAACAGGTGTGATATTTCTTCTGGTTTCTCAGTATGAATCTCCCTGATGGTGACAATCTGTGGTTGAAACATAATACACTAACAATAAGATCAGATGCTTTCGGTGACAATCAGGGGAGTAAAAAAGACTGTGTTATGTTGAGCTTTATGTTCTGTACCCACCAAATATTCAGATAATCAAATGATGAATGAGCTGGACCGGGCACGTGGCATGCACGGGTGACAGGAGCGGTGCATATGAGGTTGGGGGGGGGGGAGTCCTGAGGGAGAGTACTTGGAAGACCTTGACATAAAATTAAGGATAATATTAAAATGGTTCTTAAAGTGGGATTAAGAGGCATGGACTGGATTGATCTGAATCAGGATAAGGACAGGTTGTGCGGGGGCTTGTAAATGCGGTAATGAAATTTCAGGTTCCATAAAATGCAGGGAATTTCTTGACTACCAGAGACCCGGTCAGCTTTGTAAGAAAGACTCTGCTCCGTGGAGTTATCAGTGACAGACTGTGTTCGTACAATTAGTGATTTGTAAGTGATGAACGTTTCAAATTCTGTAGCGACTTTGTGTTCATATCCCCACTTTGTATGAGCAATGAGTCGAACTGCATTATCCGTGCCAAACTATGACGTCATGTGGTTCAAGGTGTTCCCCTTCCTTACACAATACTGAAATATCTTTCCTTGTGCCATGTTTGTGTGCTGAGGTGTGGGGTGGAATGCGGCCCTTCACGAAGGTCAGCACAGTGTAAGAAAGAAGAGGTACAGGTACTGGGGCACGAGATGTGATGAGCAGCTTCTGGCATGCCGCTAGCTCACAGATGGACGGACGGCCATCGTGCTGTTGCTGGAGTGACCTGCTTTTGTGACTGTCGCTGGCCGTGTTTAGAGAACGGTGGACTTCGTAATCTCTTTGGCTCGAGCGAGGGCCGCACCGTGGATACCCAGGTTCAATCCCGCGCCAGCCCACATGAGATTTGTGATGAATCAAGCGGCACCGACTACTTCGGTTTTCCCCAGTCACTATCATTGGATTAGAGCTGCATGCTGCTGTTACCAGAAGTACAGCTGGGGGAAGCCTTGGAAAACGTCAAAAGCTGTGATAGTCTTTTTTTTTTACCAACTTGATGTACAAATTCTTTATTTTAATACATTTAGTACATTCCTCTACATGTTTCGAACACTATTATGCTCATCTTCAGGAGGTCAAATTCTAGTAGGGCAGTGGTTGAGGTGCTGTGCTACAAAACGGAAGGTCGCTGGTTCGATCCCACCTGGAGTCAGTGGATTTTTCATTGACATAATCCTTCCGATCGCACTATGGCCCTGGGATCGACTCAAGTCTCTAACAGAAATGAGTACCAGGAGCATTTCCTGGGGGTAAAGGTAGCCGGTGCGCAAAGCTGACAACCTTACCACCATCCTGTGCCGTTGTTATGAAATCTGGGAACCTTAACTTCCTGGAAACCTCTCGGCCTGTAATGGGACTGCTTTACCTTTTTTTACGGCACTGGTGACAGGTGACTGTCCTCTCGTAACCTGTGTACTGAACAGTCACCCAAACAGAGTGACGATACCAGATGCTGCACTAATACAATTGTCCTCCAGAAGATGAGCACAATGGTGCTCGAAACATGTAGAGGAATGTAATAAATGTATTGTTGGTTCGGAAATTGGGACCCATTGGTTATAAAAATGCTTTCATTGCTTTGGACCTCGCTTATGGAAAATTTGGTGCGCCCAATTCTAGGCTAATTTAATTCCTTCAAGCGCAGAAGTTACTCTGCGGAAATCCAGCTGTCGCGTTCTTCTCACAGAATATATTCAGTGCGATGGCTGTTGTAGGATTCCAACAGAAGCGGTGGGAATCAATAGCTCAGTCGGCATAGCAACGTGCTACCTGCTGGACGGTTCGGGGATCGAATCCTGGCGGAGTCGAGATTTTCCACACCTGTCGTGACCAGCCCTGGGGTCCTCCCAGCCTCCTGTACAATGGGTACCGAGTCTTTCCCGGGGATACAGCGGCCAGAATGTGGCGTTGACCACGCACCCCGTCTAGCGCAGGGGTTAAAGAAGGAGTATAGCTATACATCTTCTCTCCCCAGGTCCTTCGTGACCTGTTATAGGGTGAACTTTACGTTTTTACTTTCTTTACCAACAAAAGAGTGAGAGTGTCTCCCTGCGCACGATCTAGCAATTAGTTTTCGTAACCGATATGCAGTTTTTTGGATCAAAGGAAGCGGGCTAAACTGCAGTGGATACAGGATCCAAGCCAAAGCAATGTAGATATTCTGAACAATGTAAGACGTGAAGTTAGCAGACATTTCAGGAACAAAAAGAAGG
>Ga0123357_10011714_pt1 | contig 11269 bp, 11 predicted proteins | sample TergutEmb28metaG_FD_89873 | JGI IMG/M metagenome (GOLD analysis project Ga0123357, IMG submission 89873) | Embiratermes neotenicus P4 segment gut microbial communities from Petit-Saut dam, French Guiana - Emb289 P4 | ecosystem: Host-associated > Arthropoda: Insects > Digestive system > Gut ...
GCTTCTTTAACTGAAGCTTATAGAGATGCCACTCTATCGAGAACTATGGTTTTTAAGTGGCACAAAGCTTTCAAAGAGGGCCGAGAAAATGCTGAAGATGACCCTTGTTCTGGAAGAACGATCTTGTCAACAAATGATCAATATGTGGAAGTGGTGCGAGCTGTGATGGCAAAAGACCGCTGTTTGAGTGTCAGCATGATTGCAGAAGAAACGGGCTTGGATAAAAATGCAGTTCATAGGATTCTAACCGACCATTTGCAGATGTGAAAAATTTGTGCAAAACTAGTGCCGAAAAACTTTCTGTGGAGCAAAAAGTGAAACGGTTGGAAATTTGTCAGGATTTTCTGGGAAGACTTGAAAATGAGACAGATTTTTTTTGGATAAAGTAATAACAGGAGATGAATCATGGGTGTCCGACTACGATCCCTAGACCAAACGGCTAAGTGCGGAATGACACTCGATAAGTTCTTCTTGTCCGAAGAAAGCACGCATGAGCAGATGCAGGGTGAAAACTATGATTATTGATTTTTTCGACAGCCGTGGCATTGTGCACAAAGAATTTGTACTTCCAGGACAGACAGTTAATCATGCCTTCTACAAAGATGTCTTGGAATGACTTCGAAAACGGGTCCAGCTGTTCTGAACGGACATTGTAGACAGTTGTTTGCTGCACCATGATAACGTGCCAGCTCAAACTGTGCTTTCATTTCAAGAATTTCTGGCGTAGAAAAACATTTCCCGTACTTCCACAACCTCCCTACAGCCCACATCTAGCTCCGTGCGATTTCTACCTCTTCCCTAAGTTGAAATTGAAGTTGAAGGGTCATCATTTCAGGACGATGGAAAACATACAAAAAATTGTAACCGATGAGCTACACACCCTTATGGAAAATGACTTGTGGTACTGCTGTGATAAATGGAAAAAAACGGAACCACTGTGTAACTTCCCAAGGGTCATACTTTGAAGGAGATAACTTGTAATTTCAGGTGAGTCCAATAGACATTTAAATAAAAAATCAGTACATTTACTTTTGGGACAACCCTCTTAATTGAAGTTGTTTTACTTTCCGCATATTTTCGTGTTCACAGTGTTTCTCTTGTCTTCCATTCATTACGGTCATGCCATATTTACGAAGGTTGCACAGAAAATGATGCCCCAATTTTTTTTTCTCGGAAACTGTTTATTCAGAATGTATGAAATTCACGCACAATATAACGGGATGTTTCCTTTACACGCTATTTTTCCACATAATCTCCATCTATGTATATGTCCTTACGCCAGCGTGAAACAAGGGCATGCATGCCTTCCCTGTAGCAGCTCGTTTCCTGTTCACATAGCCATGTACTCACTGCACAGCTCACACTCTCATCATCTTCAAACCTTGTTCCATGCAGTGCATCCTTCAGTGGCCCAAAAAGATGAAAATCTGATGGCGCCAGATCAGGACTAAGGGGGAGATGGGGGAGCACAGTCCAACCAAATATGGCGATTGCCTCCTGGGTTCATAGACTTGTGTGAGGGTAGGCATTGTCATGCTGAATCAACATGTCTCCTGGATTCATGTTATGCCGCATTCACTGGTAATGCTGTTTCAATTTTTGGAGGGTTTTGATGTACGTGTCCAAATTGATTGTCTCACCTGTGGTCATCATATCCACCAGAATCCCTCCATCAGAGATCAATGTCCCAAAAGATGGTGATCATGAATTCTTCAGCAGAAGGAGTTGTCTTGAACTTCTTTTTTCTTGTTGATTGCGGACGATGCCACTCCATTGACTGCCTTTTCGTCTCTGGCTCATAGTGGTGAGCCCAGGTTTCGTCACCTGTGACGATCTGGGACAAAAAGGCCTTCCCCTCAGCATCAGTGCTCCAGCAATTCAGAACAGATGGCTTTCCTTTGACATCTGTGCTCGGATGTGAGATGTCGAGGAACCCACCTTCGAATATCTCAAAGCGTCAATAATTGCCATTGCACTTCCATTGCTGGCTGAAAGCTGTATGGCCAATTGTGAACTTGTGATGCACCGATCCGCACGAATAATGCCATCGGTGTGCTGCAATATGTCTGGACTGGTGGCTGTGGCAGGACACCCAGACCGCGGTTGATGATGCAGCTCCATTTCTCCACTTCCTGAAGCCTTAACTGTCTGAACCCAGCGTCCAGCGGTGTTCCTTTCGACTGCAGAACTTCTGTACAAAACACACAACTGTTTGTGAATGTTCCCCACACTTTCTTTCTCTGCCACTAAAAATTCAATTACAGCTCATTGTTTGTAACGTGTGTCAGACACAAACACCCTTTTCACAGACTACTACAGCGGCACTATATGTCGGACGACCATGTACTTGCACACGTATGCAATAAACATCAGTGTTGCTACCTCTCATTTTTCACATTGCTGTCTTTATCCTGGAATGAGAAAAAGGAATGTGGGGCATCACTTTCTGAGCAACCCTCATGTATTAACCAAAGACACCAATGTATTTGCTTAATTTGAAGATAAAACCTGAATTGAATTTCATTAATTTTCCGAGGCATTTGGCTGCTGCAAGGAGGTAGGATGTGCAAGCATTGCAGGTGAACTGTACAGTGTCCTGAAGTCTACTGCAGGAGCATAGCTACAGAAATACTGGAGAGATGGACAAGTTCAAAGGCACTGAGGAACTGGGTTATGGCATGTATCCAGCCCAGTTCAGGATGCTGCATTAGTAGCCGAAGCTCAAAGGAACCTTTTCAACAGTGCAAGGGATTTTAAAGCTGCTAGTGGCTTTCATGGGCAAAAAAAGGATGGTTATTTCAAGACTTAAAGAAGCTGTGCAGGAACTTCTCACTGACAAACATAAACTGTACCATTTAGCATTCACTGAGAGCAATGTAGATCGCATATGGGATAGAGTCATATTCTGTGATGAATCTACGTTTAGCTCAGCAAATGATAGGCTGGTTTTAGTTTACAGACTGAGGGGAGAGCATTACAACTCTCAATATGTGTCTACCTGCACCTATAGTGGTCATGTGTCCGTTCACTGTTGGGGCTGGATCTCCCATGAAGGTACTGGAATGCTCCACTGTACAGACGGTCACCTGTAAGGCCTTCAGTATAAGCACATTTTGCAAAATGTGATGGTGCCCTCTGTAAGAATGCTTTATTCCGATGGTATAACCCAGTTCCAGCAAGACCATCACTCCAATCATGATGCTTGTGTGATTCAAGAATGGCTATCACTGCAGGCCAATGCCAAACTCATTGACTGGTCACCACGAGCACCTGATGTAAACCCCATCAAGAATACGTGGAGTGAGGTGAAGAGGACAATGCAGGAAACCTGGCCTGTCCTCCCTCCCAGAAATAGTGATGAGCTAAGGATCCTTGTGTCAGACGCATGGGATGATGTTGCTTCTTTCAGCGTTACCTTCAGTCACTGGTTGAGTCCATGACATGGTGAATGAAATGTTCAGTGGTCGAAGCACATGATGAGTCAAAAGATAGTTTTTATGAGGAATTAGAGCAGGTGTTCGATCACTTCCCGAAATATCATATGAAAATGTTACTAGGAGACTTTAATGCAAAAGTGGGGAAAGAGAATATTTTCAAGGCAACAATTGGACAGGAGAGTCTCCATCAGGATAGTAATGATAATGGGGTTAGACTAGTTAACTTCGCCACATCAAAAAATCTGGTGGTTAAGAGCACGATGTTCCCTCACCGGAATGTTCATAAATACACCTGAACCTCCCCTGATGGTAAGACTCACAACCAGATTGACCATGTATTGATAGGTTGGAGATGGCATTTGAGTGTACTGGATGTACGAAGTTTTAGGGGAGCTGATTGTGATACAGATCACTGTCTGGTGATTGCAAAGGTCAGGGAAAGATTAACAGTGAGTAAACAGGCCACACAGAGGATTGATAGGCAAAGATTTAACTTGAGGAAGCTTCATGAGCCAGAGGTTAGGGAACAGTATCAGATTGAGATTACAAACAGGTTTGCAGCTTTGGAGAACTTGAACGATGGCGAGGACATAAATAGGACTTAGGAAAACATTAAAGAGAATATCCAAACCTCAGCGAAAGAGAATCTGGGTCTGCACGAATTGAAGCAGAATAAACCCTGGTTTGATGAAGAATGTTTAGGTTTTTTGGATCAAAGGAAGCGGGCTAAAATGCAGTGGATACAGGACCCAAGCCAAAGCAATGTAGATATTCTGAAAAATGTAAGATGTGAAGTTAGCAGACATTTCAGGAACAAAAAGAAGGCATATCTGAGAGCTAAAATTGAGGAACTTGAAACTAACAGTAAGATCCAAAACATTAGGGACTTGTATAGAGGCATCAATGACTTTAAGAAGGGGTACCAGCCTAGATGTAATATAGTAAAGGATGAGAAATGTGACTTGGTGGCAGACTCCCACAGTATTGTGGCTAGGTGGAGGAACTATTTCTCCCAACTATTCAATGTGCATGGGGTTAAGGATGTTGGGCAGGCAGAAATACACACAGCAGAACCACTAGTACCTGAGCCAAGTGCCTCTGAGTTTGAGCTGGCTATCAACAAGCTAAAAAGTCACAAATCGCCAGGTGTTGATCAAATACTGGCAGAACTGATTAAAGGTTAATTCCGTATGCGAAGGAAATTATCGGAGATCATCAATGTGGCTTTCGATGCAACAGGTCAACTATTGATCATATATTCTGCATTCGCCAAATACTTGAGAAAAATGGGAATATAATGAAGAAGTTCATCAGCTCTTTGTAGACTTCAAGAAAGCTTACGATTCAGTTAGGAGGGAGGTCTTATATAAGATTCTCATTGATTTTGGTAACCCCAGGAAACTTGTAAGGTTAATAAAGCTGAGTCTGACTGAAACATATAGTAGAGTCCGGGTAGGCAAGAATTTGTCTGACAGGTTCCCTATTAGGAATGGTTAGAAACAAGGAGACGCTCTATCACCAATGCTTTTTAACTTTGCTTTAGAGTACACCATTAGGAGGGTTCAGGTAAACCAGGATGGCTTGAGACTAAATGGTACACATCAGCTTCTGGCTTATGCCAATGATGTTAATATACTGGGATGAAGCTTACATACTCTAAAGGAAAATGCAGAAGCTTTGGTAGCTGCTACTAGGAAGAATGAACTGGAAGTAAGTGCTGATAAAATTAAGTACATGGTCATGTCTTGAGATCAGAATGCAGGACAAATTCACAGTGTGAGGATTGATAATAGTACTTTCGAGAGGGTGGAAGAGTTTAAATATTTCAGAACAACTTTAACAAATCAAAACTGTATTGCAGAAGAAATTAAGAGAAGATTGAGGTCAGGAAGTGCTAGCTATCATTCGGTGCAGAATCTTTTGTCTTCCAGGTTGCTATCCAGAAATTTAAAGATCAAGATATATAGAACTATAATTTTGCCTGTTGTTTTGTATGAGTGTGAAACTTGGTTGTTGACATTGCGAGAAGAAAGGTAGCTGAGGGTGTTTGAGAACATGGTGTTAAGGAGAATATTTGGACCTAGGAGGGACAAGGTAATGGGGGAATGGAGGAGGTTGTATAACAAGGAGCTAAATGATTTGTACTCCTCACCCAATATTGTGCGGGTGATAAAATTGAGAAGAATGAGATGGACCGGGCATGTGGCATGTATGGGTGAGGAGGGGGTGTATAGGGTCTTGGTGGGGAAACTGGAGGGAAAGAGACATTGGGGAGACCTAGGCGTAGATGGGTGGATAATATTAGGATGTATCTCCAGGAGGTGGGATATGGATTGGATTAGGCTGGCACAGGATAGGGACAGGTGGCGGGCGCATGTGAGTGCGGTAATGGACCTTCGGGTTCCATGAAATGCGGGGAATTTCTCGACTAGCTGCAAACCAGTTAGCGTATCAAGAAGGACTGTACACAATGGAATAAGTAAGTATATGCAGAATATGAATTAATAATCTAGCTCTTGTAAAGACTGCTGTTTGGACATGATGTGTTTAATATGGTATATTGACTTTGACTGGAGGTAGCATGTTTTTCCAAGATGTAGGTATTTCCCTACTTTACGACAATGTGTCACATCCTAGAAGACCATAAACTTGTAATTATTTTGTTACAGACATCGAATTCCGAAGAACCAGTGGTGGCTGAAGTTGCGCCCTTTGCTTCGTATCTTGGCAAAACATGAGAGTGCATATGAGGAGGAAGGCATGTATATGACTGTGGAGGACACAACTGTGGCTGAAGGTGTCATATAGATACGAACAGAACAGTAGTCATTGTTAGAAGATGTGCTACTTTTTATGTACAATTAACTGTGTTGGAAACACAGTTAAGCAGTTAGGACTGTTCATGTCGCTCTTGTACTGTGAACTAACAGACTTTGTGTACCTCTTGAGCTACTGATGTTGTTCTTTGTTATGAAGGCATTTTATGAATGCAGGTGATAGCATATCTTAAGAAGAATGTTTCTAAAAATATAGTAGGTGGTAAACAATACTGAGGTATTGTAATGTGTGTTTAATTCCCACAGTGTTTTCTGTCTTCTGATGCACATGTTGCATCAGTGGTTTTAGTATGTATCCTGACATCCATTTCTAAGGTAACTAGTATTCAGCATCAAATTCAAAGGCTATAAAGCAAGATTGAGATCAACCATCACTTATCCTAGTATAATAGTACACATTGTGATGTACAGAGAGTGTAATGAGGTAATATAAATTTCAGTAGGAACCAGTTACCTAGTATTATGTGGAAATTATTTGAATCGTGACATATTTAAAATGACTGTCCCTTTTAATATTGTTCATTTTCTGTGCAACTGTCTTATGCATACAAGTTTATTTCCAACTAACTGCACAGTTGGTTGTAATCCTGGTGTATGTTTCAGCTGTAAGCTACAGTCATCCTTAGTGTTGAAGATGTACGGCATGCTATACAGGCTGTCAAATACAAATGATAAGACACTTATATATAAATGTTATTGAAATTGTATAAAGTTCAATGTGTAACACATGTGGGGTAGTAAAATTATGTAACATGTTCTATCCAAATGCGTGGCGAGATTTATGGCATTTCTCTCTGGTTTTTTAATTGTATTTTTATTTTAATCCTGTATGAGGGGGTGCTGATAAGTCCTTTGCCCGATCTACTTCCTGATGTCATAGGACGGAATTGATAGTGCCGTTGGAAAGAGGGGTCTGTTCATGTACCATATTGCAAGTCTTTTCGTTTTATAGAGGCTGAAAGGAAGCATGTCAGGTGACGCGCGCGATTTCAACAACATGGAGACGCGATCTGTCATCATTTTTTTTTTTCTGCAAGGCAAGGCGCCAAAGGAAATTCACGCCATTCTGACAGAAACATTAGGGGAACATGCACCATCGTATGCCACTGTCAAAAACTAGGTGGCCCAGTTTAAACATGGTGATTTTTCCACCTGTGATGTGCCTCGTCCTGGACGACCCAAAACAGTGACCACCCCAGAGATTATCGATGAAATTCATGAGCTAATCTTGGAAGACTGCCGGATTTCAGCTAAATCAATAGCTGAGCGGGTTAGGTCCATCATTCATGAAAATTTGGACATGCAGAACCTCGCTGCGAAGTGGGTCCTGAAACGCCTGAATGTGGATCAAAAACGTCAATGGTGCCAGTCTTCTGAGTAAATTTTGGAATTTTTTCGGCACGATCCAAATGATTTCCTGTCGCGATTGGTTACCATGGACGAAACCTGGTTATATCACTATGACCTGGAGACAAAGCAACTATCAGTGGAGTGGTGGCATAGCAGCTTACCCTGCCCCAAAAAATTCTGAGTGCAAAAATCTGCTGGAAAAATTCTCGCCTCAATTTTTTGGGATCAAGACGGCATTCTTCTCATTGATTGTCTTCCAAAGGGCCACACTCTCAACACGGAGTATTACTTATCTCTGCTGGTGCAAATGAAGGACATTTTGAAGGAAAAATGCTGCGGAAAAATCACTAAGGGAGTCTTGTTCTTGCATGACACTGCCACAGCTCACTGGGCACTTGCAACCCACAAGAAACTGGCCTACCTGTGCTTCCAGTGTCTTGATCACCCACCTCAGTCTCCGGATCTGGCCCTGTCAGACTACCACCTGCTCCCTGAACTGAAAAAACAATTGAAAGGTTGCCATTTTTCATCTGATGCGGAGGCCATTGCTGCTGCAGAGACCTGGTTGGACAGACTACCTTCTGAATTTTTTTTTAGTGGCTTGCAAAAGTTAGAACAATGGGCTAAGAAGTGTTTTGAGCTTTGTGGGGAGTATGTTGAATAAATCCTGAGTTTGGTCACTGTAGCTTGCGTCCTTCCTGATCGGGCTAAGGACTTATCAGCACCCCTTCGTAGATCATTACAAAACAAAACTCCTGTGACGGAATTGAAAGTTAAACCTTACAAGAAGCTGTTTTTTTTTAAGTTTAATTATTATATGCTGTAATTGATGGACATAAATCACAAGACTTGAGGTTGTTACACTTACGTTGAACTGTATATGTTCCACATTGTTTCAAATTCTAAAAACTGTCATTAGATATGGTGTGTGGGGCATAATAACGATACTGATGTTCATACGAGCATGGATAATTGTGTCATTTTTCAGCAAGCAAGTGATTGTTATAGGAAAATTTTCTGGAAAAATTGGGACTAGGGATTTTCCGGATCAACATTTATCTCTTTCTTCGAGGCTTCTTTGAGAAATTCGTAACCTTGGGTTCTTTTACGTAGTGGGGAGTTATTCCACCATAAAACCTTCAACCTGAATGGCCAGGATTTTTAACCAGGCTTTATGTCCTTATATGACTTGCTTTCACCACAGCTTACAGAGTGTCATCTAACCTTGGTTTGATTTTGGAATGTCCTCGTAGGAGGGTTGCAACCAAGGTGAAGGGTCCCTCCTACCCTATCTGTTAGACCCTTGTTGATGGGTTCTATCAGACCCCCTAGCTCTGTTTGGTGACCCATGCTGGCGGTGGGGTTGGTTATCTCAACCTTAGCATGGGTTTTTCACCTGAACAGGACCCACTGCTGGTATGTAAGACTGGGGAAGGAGGGGAGAGGTTTGTAGATTTTCATCTTCACGCTGAAAATCTTGTTAGGTATCATGTACCCTCACATCACACTTCGATATATTGCCTAAGAATATCTGTTGATATCCTTTCTTAAAAGGGTTTAATATATCAAACAATAAACCAGTTTAAGAAAGTGTATCAACATAAATTTAACATGATTAGGAACATAAAAGGAGAAATGGCAATGAAATCAAAATGCGAGCAGAAATATGGAATGAGTATTTTGAAAAATTACTAAACACAGAAGAACTAATGGAATTGCTCTAATTTTCCATATTACTCGTGTGGATGCGTGTCAGGATTCGAAACTGTGTTCAGAACATATTTAATTTAACAGCAGAGATAGGCAGAAGTTCGAAAAACAACAGAAGAAGCCATCCAATATTGACAAGTATAAACATGCCTATTGGTATACATTAAGGAACCAGTGTTCTGTTCTTGTTTTTATGTGTTTTCTTATTTTTAATTTTCTGAATTTTGGCGAGCTGAAAATGTGATTTCTGAACATCGCTTCCTTTACCTACAGGAAGTATATAGTAAATAATTTTGAATATTTGCGAGTTTCTATTCATGTTGCGATGTGAAATTTATACTAAGCCCGCATTTTCTCAGGGCGATTGCTTCAAACATGCATATTGAATAAATCAATCTTTATATTTAATTATACGTTTTGCTATTTTCTGAATTTCGGCGAGTTGAAAACGCGTTTACTTAACATCACTCCCTTTACCTAGAGTAAGTTTATAGAAAAGAATTTGGGATTTGTGGAAGTTCTATTCATGTTTCGATGTGAACTGTATAGATAGCCCGCATTTACCTAAGGTGATTAGTTCAATCGTGCTTATTGGAAAAATCAGTCTTTATACTTAAGTTCACAACTTACAAGTAAGTTTCGAGCTCTTTTTCCATATTACACATTAGGTGCATGTCAGGTTTTGAAACTGTGTAAAACGTATATGCTTTAACAGCACAGATTGGCAGAAGTTTGAAATACAACAGAAGGAAGCATCCAATATTGATAAGTATAAACATGCCTATTGGAATACATTAAGGAACCAGTTTTCACTTCTTGTCTTTATGTTTTTGCTTATGTTCATTTCCTGAATTTTGGCAACCTGAAAGTGAGTTTTCTGAATATCGGTCCCATTCCCTAGGGAAAGTATATAGTAAAGAATTTCGAATTTTTGGAAGTTCTATTATTTTGTGACACGTGAAATGGTTACAAAGCCCGCATTTTCCAGCGTGATTGGTTCAAACATGCTTGTTTGAAAAATAGGTCTTTATATATAAGTTCACACTTTACAAGGAAGTTTGAATCTCATTTTCCCTATTACTCATTTGGCTCGTGTCAGGTTTCGAAACTATGTTCAGAATGAATATACTTTGGAAGCACAGGCAGAACTTCGAAAAACAACATAGGAACGGATTCACGATTAATATGTATAAACATTTGTATTGGAAATTCTTAAGGAATCCGCATTTCTTACTAGATTCTTATGTTTTTTCTTATGTTTCATTTTGTGAATTTTGGCGAATTTTTGGATGCGAGTCAGGTTTCGAAACTGTTCAGAAAGTAATTTAACAGCAGAGAAAAGCAGAAGAACGAAAAACAACAGAAGAAAGCGTCCAATATTGACAAGTATAAACATGCCTGATGGTATAAATTAAGGAACCAGTGTTCTGCTCCGGTTTCTTATGTATTTGCTTGTTTTTCATTTTCTGAATTTTGGCGAGATGAAAATGCGTTTTCTTTACATCGATTCCTTTACCTACGGGAAGTATGTAGTAAAGAACTCTGAATGTTTGTAAGTTTCTGTTCGTGTTGCGATGTCAAATGTATAGAAAAAACCGCATTTTGGTTTGTGTTTGCTTATGTTTAGTTGTCTCAATTTTGGCGAGGTGAAAATGAGTTTTCTTAACATCGCTATTCCGTGCCAGCTACACGGTCTGCCAATCATAAACTCTTACTTTTCGGACTCTTCCTTCCCAAGTACACGTTCTGCCAATCATAAACTCTTATATTTCCGGTCTCGTCCCAGCTACACGTTCTGCCAATCATAAACTATTGTAGTGCCCCACTTTAGTAACGGTACCCCAATACTATTACCTCTATGTGGCACTACTTGGTAGTACGGTCCGAATGTACTACACTGTGAAATTCTCTACGTAAGTTTAATCGCTGCCACCA
>Ga0123357_10011715_pt1 | contig 11269 bp, 4 predicted proteins | sample TergutEmb28metaG_FD_89873 | JGI IMG/M metagenome (GOLD analysis project Ga0123357, IMG submission 89873) | Embiratermes neotenicus P4 segment gut microbial communities from Petit-Saut dam, French Guiana - Emb289 P4 | ecosystem: Host-associated > Arthropoda: Insects > Digestive system > Gut ...
ACAGTGTAGTATCTTAAGCATGCAGTACAGTATCTTCAGCATGCAGTGCAGTATCTGCAGCATGCAGTGCAGTATCTCCAGCATGCTGTGCAGTATCTCCAGCATTCTGTGCAGTATCTCCAGCATGCAGTGCAGTATCTGCAGCATGCAGTGCAGTATCTTCAGCATACAGTGTAGTATCTTCAGCATGCTGTGCAGTATCTCCAGCATGCAGTGCAATATCTGCAGCATACATTGTAATATCTTCAGCATGCTGTGCAGTATCTTCAGCATACAGTGTAGTATCTTAAGCATGCAGTACAGTATCTTCAGCATGCAGTGCAGTATCTGCAGCATGCAGTGCAGTATCTCCAGCATGCTGTGCAGTATCTCCAGCATGCTTTGCAGTATCTCCAGCATGCAGTGCAGTATCTCCAGCATGCAGTGCAGTATCTTCAGGATGCTGTGCAGTATCTCCAGTATGCTGTGCAGTATCTCCAGCATGCATTGCAGTATCTCCAGCATGCAGTGCAGTATCTGCAGCATACAGTGTAGTATCTTCAGCATACACTGTAGTATCTTCAGCATGCAGTGCAGTATCTCCAGCATGCAGTGCAATATCTTCAGCATACAGTGTAGTATCTTCGGCATACAGTGTAGTATCTTCAACATGCAGTCCAGTATCTCCAGCATGCAGTGCAGTATCTGCAGCATACAGTGTAGTATCTTCAGCATACAGTGTAGTATCTTCAGCATGCTGTGCAGTATCTCCAGCATGCAGTGCAATATCTGCAGCATACAGTGTAGTATCTTCGGCATACAGTGTAGTATCTTCAGCATGCAGTCCAATATCTCCAGCATGCAGTGCAGTATCTGCAGCATACAGTGTAGTATCTTCAGCATACAGTGTAGTATCTTCAGCATGTTGTGCAGTATCTTCAGCATACAGTGTAGTATCTTCAGCATACAGTACAGTATCTCCAGCATGCAGTGCAGTATCTGCAGCATACAGTGTAGTATCTTCGGCACATATTGTAGTATCTTCAGCATGCAGTGCAGTATCTTCAGCATACAGTGTAATATCTTCAGCATACAGTGTAGTATCTTCAGCATGCTGTGCATTACCTCCAGCATGGTGTGCAGTAACTTCATCATGCTGTGCAGTATCTCCAGCATGCTGTGCAATATCTCCAGCATACTGTGCAGTAACTCCAGCATGCCCTGACTTGTTTTCTCCCTCGCAGCAACTCCTAAATTTTTCAAAAGAGAGGAAGAGTGATTTTCCAGTTTCGTATCTGTGACGGTGTGGTATGAAGTATTACCACGTGCAGTTAAAACCAAATTTAAGATACATCACTGCTTAATGCTTCAAAGTCTCGACTTAAACTAATTTTAAGTACATTTAACGATTGATCGCTCATATCATCAGTAAATCACAGATTTATCATCACACAGAATAATGGATTAACTCCGTCATGGAAGTAATATTTATTTATAACACTCATAACTCTGTGTTTCATGAAGTAGAATTTCTGAATGTTAACACAGGTTGTATATATATTGTGATCATTGTAATTCAAAATACGAAGTGATGCCATTTAAGCAATTCTGGCAGCAGTTTGTTACTAATGAATAAAATATAATAGATGGGTGAGAACATTACGTAGAAGTGAGAAGCAATTATCTGTGGAATCCGAGCCGACCAATGGGGTTCATCCTTACAGGTAATGCTCTTCAGAAGTAACCTTCTCCTCCCAAGTAACCTCCACCCGCATTGCAGCTATAGAAATTATTACTGCCTGCATGTGTGTACTTAATCCTTACCCCGCTAACTTGGAGAATATGGTGAGATCCTAATAATGCCAGCAGATGGCAGATGGGATTTAACTCGGTGTTTAAAGGGTTAAACTGTGTGAAGTTCTGAGTCTATCACAGCGGGAGTTAATCAGATTGCGGGCTTGTGGGATATGATGTAGCATAGTCTGGTGAAAGTGTACAGACGTTTCGGAGGAAACTTCTGCCTTTCTCAACAGTGTACTTGAGTAAATGATAAAGGAATTATTAGATTTCTTTGAAACGTCGGTATATTTAAACAAACCACACGTCACATTCCAGAAGACATGAACATTCATATGTGTAAGGTGTTTCTGTTCCTTCTTGATCGACAGGCGCCAATCTAACGCTTTAGTGACATTCTATCAGATTTTACAAAAGTTATTACCAATACGATCATTTCTGCAGCTCCCGTCATCGACTGTTAAACAGCCACCACACGCGGCGAAAGACGTCAAGCTGGCATAGTGTCCGGCGGAGCGTCGGGCTGGCGCTTATTGGTCAAGCACGAAAGTAACACCCTATAAATTCATCACTCAAAACAAAAGAACTCTCGGCTATGACCAATATACATTTTACGTTCTATTAGTCATTCTTGGTAAGGGTAATGTCAGATGCGACGCATTGGTTGAGGTAGGTAACAAAGTTACCTGTGATACGAATATACACTTCGTGAAAATTTTGCTTCAGTTACCAACAGAATCCGTACATCTTGATGTAGAAATTTCATATGTAGTTCCATTAAACTTGCTTTATATAAAGCTACACGGTATGCGTAGAATAAAGAAATGCTGGTATCTATTGCGCATGACCTTAATATTTATAGAGTTGAGATCATCAAGTCTCACATCTTGGTTTATTTAAAGACGCTTATGAAGTGTAAATATGTAATGATGGGTGAATAATAACTTGGAAAGGGTTTTGAAAGAATAGGTGGTGGAAAATGTGGAGGGATTTGCTGTCGTTTTTCCTGAAGGGGCCGAGGAAAACCACGACGAATGTCAAGATAGCCGAAGTTCTGAGGTTGATATGAATTTGGGATTTCTTGAATATGAAGCTCGAGTTTTAATGACGCGGTAGTTCAAGATATCTCACGCAACGCTAATGACATATTCATTCAGGGTACCTTGTACAACGTTAATAAGATGTCAACTCGTGGTACTTCAAGAGCGTTAATAACCCGTTAACTCAATTTGTTTCATACAACGTTAATTGTGTATTAACTCAAGGTGTAAGTTTATCTTACAGCGCCAATGACATATTCACCCAGAATATCTTATACAACACAAATGAAATATTAACTAAGGGTATGTCACACAACACTAGTGACATATTCACCCAGAGTATCTCATGAAACACCAATGACATGTTCTGTCAGGGTATGTCATACAACACCAATGACATGTTCACTCAGCATATCTCATTCAAAACTAATGACATGTTCAATCAGGTAATGTCATACAACACTAATGACGTGTTCACTCAGTGTAACTCCTAAAACACCAATGGCATATTCACTCAGTGTATCTCATACAACACTAGTGACATATTCAAATAAGATACTCTTACAACACCAATTTCATGTTTATTCAAGGTATGTTATACAACACTAATGGCATATTTACTCAGGGTGCTTTATACAATACCAAAAATATAGTCACTCAGGTTATTTCATACAACACTAATGACGTTCAATCACAATATATCATACAACACTAATGACATGTTCACTCAGGGTGTGTCATAAAACACTAACGACATGTTCATCAGGGTGTGTCATACAACACTAATGGCCAGTTCACTCAGGATGTCATACAACAATAATGACACATTCACTCAGAGTGTCTCCTACAGCACTAATGACATTCATTCAGGACACTCAACTTCCCGGTAACTTACAACTCCTGCTCTTTATAGTACACAAAATCGCCGTCTCAAGTCCCGTAACCTGCTATCTCCACATCTTTTGTCAGTCTGTCCTGTCGAGTGCCGTAATTGCACCTTACATAAGTCTACAACCGCCGTTCCCAGTGGCCACGCTGTCTAAGGCATGGGTCTGCCGCCGCTCGCTTTCTGGGATTGTGGGTTCGAATCGCGCCTGGGGCATGGATATCTTTCTGTTGTCAGTGTTGTGTGTTGTCAGGTAGAGGCCTCTGCATCGGGCTCTTCACTCGTCCAGAGAAGTCCTACCGAGTGTGGCGTGTCTGAGTGTGATCGTGAATCCTCGATAATGAGGAGACTCAGTGGGGTGCTGTTGGGCCGTGGTAAAAGGAATTAATAAATCCACGACTAATTCCTTCCACAATTTTTCCTTTTCTCTAAAATTATGTATTTATGAACCATCCTGCTCTCCGATGCTATAGTATGTGATGAACCGACAGCATCATTAAAGAAATTAGACAAAGATAAATAAATATATAAAATATATTCAACTGAATACTATTCTAAATCAATATTACTGGTACAGTACAGTAGAGTACTGTACTGTACTCTACTGTACTGTACTGTACTGTACTGCATAAGTGGCTGAAGAATTTTTACTCGTCTTTAGTTATTTTTTGAGTTACAATTTGACCAAAATTAAACGTAGAAAGTTTCAGGAACGTATGAGGGGAGGGAGATGGGATACGCATAAATGTTTTAGTTGATAATCCTGTAGGGAAGGCAACATGTGGCGTACTTATGGGCAGATCGCAGGGTTATATCGAGGGGGTTAGAGAAAGATGTTTAGAGGGTGTTAACGACATTGGACTGACTTGGTATAGGGTGCAGTTTTTGGTTCTTGAGAACAGTGTAGCAGCCTCCAGATTGAACATTCTCTACAACGTAACAAAGAACAATTTTGTACATTTCAACCACATTCTTATTCACGAAACATTCGTAAGTTATATTCAAGAAAACACACGAAGAGAAAACAGGATCACTGTCACCGCTTAAAAAACGCATGCACTGAGAGGCTGCTACCAAACAGCTAGTTTCATAATCTATGAAACTTCTATAAGCCAGAGAGCAAATATATATATATATATATATATATATATATATATATGTCCTCAGTGGACCACAAGCTGTAATAAGAGTGAAAGTGAACAATTGACAGTATTTCCTAGGGCACAGAAAGTAAATTGCCTATTTCTTTCAAACATCATATAAACGATGTGTTGTGTAGAACCCTCGTAAAAATTATAGGGTTGGAGGACTGCTGGTCTTCATCTACACCACGTCACTTCGCTGCCAGACAGCTTTAGCACTCTGACAGCTTCTAAGGGATGCATTGCACAGTGTCACTGTGCATTTACTGATCTAATGTACTACATATTAAAAAAAATGTATTTTATCTTCCTTTTGGAAATTATCCTTTGGGTTTTCAAACTTAAACAAATCCGTACTTAACAACACCTTGGCCTAGTGACGACAAAGAAGAAATAATAAGGCTACCTCTCGGCTAATCTGCGTATCAAAGTTGTATCCTTAGGAACCATAGCCTATTGGCTCCCTGGATTGGATGCTCAGTACGGTAAAGAACCTTCCACACAGGCCGAAGTTTTATGGCTAGCTGAAAGAGTCAAAGCTCCTTAAATGTTTTTCTATTCCACAAATATAAAATCTAAGACGTTAAAAGTGTCATTAGTTAAATTATACACAAAATTAGTTTTAAAATGTCGAAATTATGTTATTTTCAAATCAATGGTGCTTCTTGTGTCTGGCTGTGGATAATACAAGGAAACTTTTTCTTCCATGAATGCAATTCTTTAGCATATCAAAACTACAAGACCTCTCAGACACACACCTTAAATGACCTTAATTGTTTGCACATAGCAAGCTGCAAGAGTGCCAACACGATCATGCAAATGTATCGATGTCTCGAAACTGCCACTGTGCTGCTGTGCATGTGAGCGAGTAGTGGAACTGATTAAGGTAGGCGCCTGGGGAGTCCCCATGACACGGTTCGGTGCTTCCAACACAGAAAGTACCAACTGAAAGATACACAGGTAGCAGTCATGTCAGACTAACTCTATCTTCCTTGATAGGAGAAATGTTTCCAAGAAATTCCACGTAAATTTTGCAGTGTGGGTACAAAATTTACCGAAGTTGTGCAGAAATTCGCCTCAGAAACTTAGCTTAGTGCTAAGGTCCCAGAAATTTCCAGAATTTATATAAGCTCCGTACTTTATGAATAACGTAAATTTTATTGGTACGTGAATGTTATTATGGTCTGATAAAAGTAACAAAACTGCAAAACGTGTATAGCCATATGGCTTTTATAAACAGGGAGTGCTTTAATTGCGCATGGTTCAGAATTAGTGCCATATTGGTCAATCACAATTACATCAGGTTATGGATTTCCGTCTCTCTGGAACTAATGTACCTGCCACAAAATAACGAATGTGACTGTACCGAAAAATAAATAAAAATGATGGAAGCTTTGAAGGTATCATAAAAACTTTGTTTATAATTTAATTTCATTTATTTCGCACAGATTTATCTGTGTGGATATTCCACAAATATGTTCGAAGAAACATCCACGTGTGTGCTCCTCTTTGAAATATTTTCGGTTGCTCTAAAATTTTTGTCGTCCTATTTTAACTTCATCCTAACATAGAGTGTTGGAGAGTAATATGGCTTGTTTGGATTTGATATAGCGCGAAGAAGGCAAGGCCTGATACAAGGCGACTTTATTCATTTATATATTATATTTTTTAAATGATTGTTTCGCCCTCAAAATGCACTAGACGTTTATAGGCGTAGGTGCTCCCTGTTTCTATAGTCTTCAACTCTTGTTTTGAAAATAATTTTTGAGGTGAATTTATACTTTAAGAAGCCTGCGACATTCAAATAAAAAAATTGTCGTAATTTTTAACAGAACGGCTGGTTACATACAAAAATTTATCCATCACATTTATTTTCTTGTAATTTGATACGATAAACAAGTTTAGTCCATATATTTTAGTGCCCAGATCATAATACTGAAAATTATGTATTTATTTACCTTCGGTGGACGTGGTTGGCTATGTCCATGTCTTTGTTCCTTGCAACTTTCCTGCCAATCTGTTGTTTATGTTATGTGTAATATATTAAAAGGCCTTGAACATTACGCGTGACGTATCAGTACTTTGCTTGCTTAACAGTGACATGTTTGTAGAAGTAAAACATAACAAAGAATGCGGCTTGTTTTAATCGTAGGAATTTCGGAATTATTAAAGAAGCAGAAGTACATACAAGTAAACTGCTCATGCGATGTGCATTGTTTATAACTCGATTTTATTTTGGGACAATTTTTTTATTTTCCCTTTAACTTTGTTGTTTATTTTTGCGCTGCATTTTATCTTCACACACTAGTGCCATCTCGTATTTTAAAAAGAAATTAAACTCAGTAAGATCTTTTCCTTCGAAGCTTTCACGCTGAAAATTTGACTTTTCTGACAAAAGGAAGTTGCGGATTTTGTCATTATGACAGTGGTGGTGAACCTACAGGATGGCAACACATTTCCGCATTCCATCTCCAATATTAGGGAGGGGAGGTCGATACGGATAAGAGTGATGCGATTTCTGAGATAAAGAGAATAGAATTGATGGGGTGGTTGGTAGAGCCAGGACAAGAACGGAGGGTAGGTGATATTTGGCTTTTCTGATGATAAACGGCACTAGCTCTGGAGAGGGCGCTAAGTACTGACACCAGCTGGCGCCACTACCTCCTCCCCCCACCTCCAGAGGTGGGTACACACAGGGAATGATACCATAGACATCTCTTTGTTTGCAAAGGTGGTAACCAGAAAAGTATATCTTCGTCTTTATTTCTCGACGTTAAAAAGTTGGCACACTTAATCATTTTATGAATAAATTTAAACTAAATTGTTTTTAAAAATTCACGTCCTATCTCACAGAGAACAAGTTGCGTCTCTATTATAAAGCCCAGTTAGTGCTCTTAAAGAAATAAACGCGTTCATAAAGTTATGACGTTAGTAAGGTGTATTTAGGACTACTTTGCTTGCAGACTTTGCCTGTTGCATAAAGCCCAGAAATAAATACAACCTTTCAGAAGCTGGATCTATTGCTGTCATCAGGTAGCGGGTGATTAGGAGGCAAGTTGGTGTTGGTAGAAAGAGAATCTTGCGACTAATAGTATAACAACATAAATGGCGAAAATTGATATGGAGGTAGGTAACTGAATTGAATCAGTGAAATGTTACATGGTGCTGAATCTTAGACACTTCGTGAAGTAAATAAAAATTATCTTGAAAGATCTAAAATATGGTGCTGGAGAAGAATGGAGAAGATCAATTGGACCTATCGTGTGAAAAATGAAGAAGTATTACATGTAGACAGGGAAGAGAGAAACATCCTGTGTTTAACAAAAATAAGGAAGTGTAAATGGTATGGTCACATCGTGTTTAAGTACTGTCTTTTAAAACATGTTACTGAAGGAAAGATAGAAGAAAAGATGAGAAGACGAGTAATAAGGAGTAAGCAGCTACTCCATGATCTTAAGGGAACGAGAAGGTACTGGAAATTCAAAGGGGAAACAGCAGATCGCAGTCTGGAGATCTCGCTTTGGAAGAAGGTATGGACCTTTCGTAAAACAGAATATATGACAGTGGTGGTGATAATGATGATTAACTTAACTGAAAGATGCTGAGTGATAAGTTTTAACTGAAGGTTTGATATTATGGTAACAACAATAGAAAATAAATATTTCCAAATTCGGGAGTGTGTTGTCATATAGTCTGATAGAAATTTAATGGAACTGGAGAACTACCTCCATCGTCAGCACATGGCAATGAACACTCTGCAGTACACTCTTCCGAAACTTTGGAAACTGTACACCGGGTTGCCTTGCGTAACATCCTGGAAGAAGAAAGTTTTCTTCGTTACTTCTGTGGATGTCTCTTGTCCCTCAATATAAAATAAGTTAAGGAAAGGGACATATAAAAGTTCATTTGAAGATGAGTGGAGAAATCGAGACCACAATTTCAATGAGACGTGAGAAACAGAATGTTAAATAAAATGTTGAATATTGCAATAATGCAAAGCAATAGGTGTGAAAGAAGCAATGTAAATAAAGCAAACATAAATTAATAACGCTAAATAAAAGCAGTTGAATTAATGGCGTATAAGCAAGGGGAATATACAAGACACTTTTTATAAACGTGTGAATCATAGATGGGTTGTAAGACTGGTCTCCTTTTTTAATACTTCTGAATTGAGTGGTGCTAAATTAATTGGACACAAGAAGATGTCACCGACCTACGATAAAGCTTAATGCAGTGTCCTCCAACCTTCCTTTTAATGGAGGATCTCATAAAATAATTTTCATATCTCGTTGAACTCCTAATAATGGAGAAGTTTACAGACCAGAGAACACAGAGTCTGTTGGTAGTGTACGGATTTTAATCCTGTATTGCCAATTTTCGGACACAAATTCCTGAACTAATTCGAATGATAATCACTTCCTGGCCGCTTTGCCCCCAGGAAAAAGACCCGGTGTCCGTTGTGAAGGAAGCTGGGGGTGCCCTAGAACCGGTGTGGGAGGGTGCGGAAAATCTCGTCCCCACCGAGATTCGATCCACGTACCGTTCAACCAGTAGCAAGTCGCTATACAGTCTACTCTATAAGAGTTCACTGATAACTTATTCAATTGGAAATATTCTGGTAATTACAATGGGTCATAAATGTAAAATATTCAGTCTGAGTTATTTTTGTGTTCGATACGTAATTGTGTTACATTGTGGTAACATTGTTTGGGTGGTGAGTGTATGAAAACTGTCTCCCAATAACGCTGAAAATCACAGTAATATCGCAAAATAATACTGTAAGCCGCAAGATGATTGGAACTGAAAGCCGAGAAAAAGAATCGCTTCAAAAGAAAATGAAAGACAATAAAAAGTGTGGGAATTGAACTGGTGGACAGTGGGTTTGAAGGTACAGCTTGGCATTGTTCAGAGAACAGCAGGTAAGACTCTAACAACAAAACAGGCCCTCTGATAACAGCAGGTTCTTCTATAAGAAAAATAAATTTCTTCTACAAATAACTTGTCAGTGTATCAGAACTTAGTATTGATGAAAATTCAGTGGCAGAAACTGTGTAAAGTTTGAAGTCTCTGTAACTGGCTATTAAGGAGGATATTAATGAACGTTAAAAGATAAAAGTTTTAGTAAATCGTAAGTTTGTTAATGATCTATATAACAGTTTTGTCACAAACGTCTGTAGAAGTACAGTTGGACCGATCGTTTCAAAAATGACATATTACTCAAAGTCAAGGAAGAAAGAAATATCCTTCTTACAGTCAAAGTAGGAAAGCTTAGTGGAACGGCCATATCTTGCATAGGAACTGCCTTCTAAAACGCATTATTGGAGTAAATTATATAAGGAAAAATAGAAGAGACGAGAAGACGTGGAACAAGTACGAAGCCACTAATGATTTTTAGGAAAAAACGAATACTAGAAATTTAAAGAAGAAGTACTAAATCGCACTCTGTGTCGAACTTGTTTTGGAAGAAGAGACTATGGACCTACCATTAGACGGACAGCGGAATGGGTCTCTTTAGCTCCGCGGAATGAATGTCTTTAGCTCCGCGGAATGAATGTCTTTAGCTCAACGGAATGAATGTCTTTAGATCAACGGAATGAATGTCTGTAGCTCAGCGGAATGAATGTCTTTAGCTCCGCGGATTAAATGTCTTTAGCTCAACGGAATGAATGTCTTTAGATCAACGGAACGAATGTCTTTAGCTCAGCGGAATGAATGTCTTTAGCTTAACGGAATGAATGTCTGTAGCTCAGCGGAATGAATGTCTTTAGCTCCGCGGAATGAATGTCTTTAGCTCAACGGAATGAATGTCTTTAGCTCAACGGAATGAATGTCTTTAGATCAACGGAACGAATGTCTGTAGCTCAGCGGAATGAATGTCTTTAGCTCCGCGGATTAAATGTCTTTAGCTCAACGGAATGAATGTCTTTAGATCAACGGAACGAATGTCTGTAGCTCAGCGGAATGAATGTCTTTAGCTCAACGGAATGAATGTCTTTAGATCAACGGAATGAATGTCTTTAGATCAACGGAATGAATGTCTTTAGCTCAGTGGAATGAATGTCTTTAGCTCCGCGGAATGAATGTCTTTAGCTCAGTGGAATGAATGTCTTTAGCTCCGCGGAATGAATGTCTTTAGCTCAGTGGAATGAATGTCTTTAGCTCCGCGGAATGAATGTCTTTAGCTCAACGGAATGAATGTCTTTAGCTCCGCGGAATGAATGTCTTTAGCTCCGCGGAATGAATGTCTTTAGCTCAACGGAATGAATGTCTTTAGCTCAACGGAATGAATGTCTTTAGCTCCGCGGAATGAATGTCTTTAGCTCAACGGAATGAATGTCTTTAGATCAACGGAACGAATGTCTGTAGCTCAGCGGAACGAATGTCTGTAGCTCAGCGGAATGAATGTCTTTAGCTCCGCGGAATGA
>Ga0123357_10011716_pt1 | contig 11268 bp, 4 predicted proteins | sample TergutEmb28metaG_FD_89873 | JGI IMG/M metagenome (GOLD analysis project Ga0123357, IMG submission 89873) | Embiratermes neotenicus P4 segment gut microbial communities from Petit-Saut dam, French Guiana - Emb289 P4 | ecosystem: Host-associated > Arthropoda: Insects > Digestive system > Gut ...
GTGAATGAAGTATGTCAGTGGATGGATTGTGTGGGGTATTTATACCTGGTTGGGTTGGTGCGGGGAAGTGGCAGAGCCAATAGGAAATAGTGTGCCCTTCCTATTGGCTCTGCCACTTCCCCGCTCCAACCCAACCAGGTATAAATACCCCACACAATCCATCCACTGACATACTAAATTCACCTGCCTACGAAGATGGAACCGACAGTGAGTTCCGAAACGTCGGCAATTAGAACTCAGACACCGGGGAATTACCCAAAAAGGAACAAATTACATTCTAATACATTTTCACCCTTATTTTACTTTCAAAACTTCTGTGTGTTTGCAGTAAAAGGGGGCAGTATACCAAGTGCCAACCATTCATGTTTTCAGCAAGACATAACATATTGCCACGGATTTAAGATGCACATTTTTCTGTACTGAAAATTAGGCTGTGTCTTAAATTCAAGGTATTATTTTTCATGCTTTGAAAATGTTGAAAACGTCATTTTCCTCATAGAACAAGTGGCCTTGCTAAAAGAGTAGTAAATTTTAAGGCCTTTTTTCTTTTTTGAAAGTTGGGTGCCTCTTAAATGATAAGGGCTTCTTAAAATCAGAGTAATATACTACTGTTCTGGCATCAACATTTTCAACAGATTTCCCTGTGGACCTACAAATTTGATGAATGAAGGGGCTTCATTTAAAGCACCGTTAAAAAGGTACTTATATAGGCACTCCTTTTATTCTGTTGAGGAATTTTTTATGTTTGACATGATTCACAGTCATGTTATTTGTTTTATGTAATGGATCTAGTTTAATATTTGATTGGCTTTTATATGATATCCTTAATAGTATTTGTATATTTTACTACTTCTGTGTATTTTGTATTTTTATGACTTATTTTGCATCCCGTTGTCGCATTGACTAAATTCTGGATCCATAGAATGTATAGTAATGTGCATACATCTTCTTGTTTGTTTGTTTGTTTGTATGTATGTACATATTGATTATTTACGTTTTTAGGCACGTTTCAATCCTGGTGGAACACCAGTCATTCCATGAGTCTGTTGATGGTTATGAAACATCTGTATTACCACTGATTTGATCTTCATGAGATTCGTTATTTGTGAGTTGAAGTAAATTTTGTTGACCCATTCCAATTTTGATCAGAATTTAAAGAGAATAACAGATATTTTGCTTGAAAACCTACACACATTTTCACTTACATCTTGAGTTTTCAGTGGATATATCTGATTACCTTCCCCAGTAAATTTGCAGTTACGTAGACACTGTCTCGTGTTGAATGAAGTGAACTTTAAAAAATAAAACACATCTGTATCTGGCTATATGTAAGTACAGAATTTAATCCTCCATGTCTGTGGCTAAAATATATGAAGTGCTCCATTACATTAACCCTTTGGCCCTGGAGCTGGACATTTACAGTTTAGCACACCATTTATGTACAATGTGAATATTTTATGAACCAAGAAGGGTAACATTAGGAAATACACGACATTTTGTGGAGGGATAAACGAAGATGGTGAAAGTCTAAAAAAATAATTAAGTAATGTATTTGTTGACCAAATATATAAAAAGCGCACTCTGGGGCGTAGCGGTACGCCTGTCCTATATATAGGATGCATGGTGCCTAAAAGTTAATTACTAATTTCTTCCATATGAGCGGTCTTTCTAGTGGGATTTAAAAAGTTATCGGGGTGATTGATATATAATTCCAGATTAATGTAAAGCAGTAACTATAGGGACAGAGATGGACCTGGAATTCTGTGGTCATTATAGTGACTAGGCTGGATGTTTGGGGAATTGTAGTTCAAGTCCCCATAAAGGAAAGGAATTTCCAAATTTTCTCCAAAATGCCCAGACTGGCTGTGTGGCCCACCTACCTTCCTATTCAGTGGTTACTGGGACACCTACCCCAGGAGTAAATTGGCTGGGTCATGAAACAGACCATTCATATTGAGAATGGGTGGAGCTATTTCTCCACTCCCATATGCCTTCACGGCATGTACAGAGGCAGCTATACCTTTTCATAGAGACAAAGATGTGCTCTAGGAAGAAGTGGAGCTTGAAGAACTGCTTGTAGGTAAGAACTTTTCCACTACGGCTGAACACGGTACATGTGGATCCCACCGTGCTTGATACATGTGGGGCAGACTTTAAAAATTCATATTCTGGTGGAATATGTTGTTCTGCATTCATAAAAGGATTTTGTGTGTGTGTGTGTGTCAAACATAAGCTGTTTCCCCTGACCCTGCCCCTGCCCCTGCCCCTGCCCCTGCCCCTCAAATGACCACAAACATTTTGATTGCCCTTAAAGAATATCTATATTTTAAAATGTGCTTTATCAGGAATATGAAAACTTGTTATTTGTATGTCTCATTCAGATAAATGGATGCTGCTGTTCTTTGCAGATCTTTTCCAGTTTTTTGTCACATCTCAGTTAAAGTTGTGACCCATACTTTCAATATGATTAAATTATCATGTATTTATATACACATATAAAGTCATGTTATATATGGTACTTAACAAGTTACTACAAAACCATTTCTAGTTGACTGCTGTGGTATAAATTCATTATATGTTATCAAGAAGTGCAGTAATTATGCCTTTCCATATCTTGATAACTAAAAGTGTATAATATCAAGCTCAAGTTTGTAATTTGGGACTCCTTCTTTTCTTTAAATTAAATTATTTTTTCATATTTTTCAGTAGTTGAAACAAAATGTCTTTTTTTTAGTCTTTTATTTAATTATGCCAGTTGCTAAGATTTTGTAGCATCAAGGGATGAATGAATGAATGAATGAGTGAGTACGGAGCATTGGTAGAATGACAATAACAGGGGAAACCCAAGGCACTTGTACTCATAGAGAAACCTGTCCCATTATCACTAGTCCATCACAGATCCCACATAGGCTGGCCTGGAATTGAACCTGGACCTCCACAGTGTGAGGGCAGTCACTAACCATCTGAATCATGGCACAGCCTTGGGTTATATCACTGGTGGCGGGACCTAAGGGCAAGGGGTGTGTATCCCTTTATGTATTATAGATATGACAAGTCTTCATCTCCCCTAGAAAATTGGAGAAAATAAGTGCAAAGTAAAGCACTGATAACAGGCAACATGGCATACAGAATTGTATGTTATAGTGTCAAAATACCTTTACCAGTTTTGACTTATATTGTTTGTTAAATATAAAAACTGTGCATAGTGCAGGTACAAATGAGGATATGGACAAGGGGGTATTTGGTGGCATCTAGAGAAGAGGCGAGATAGTTGAAAAATAAAAGACCAACTTGATGTCACTTGCTATTTTATTTCACTTATGTGCTGAACATGTTTCGGACATTAATATATCCATCATCATGAGCTTGCAACTATTCTGTTGCATTTTACCACATTGGTCGTATTGTTCTGTAAAGATGGAAGATTTAGCATTAGCGTAAATTAGGGTATGTAGTGGTGTGTGTTTGATGTGACATGTTTAGTCGCTTTGTTATAGTTGGTAAGCATATTTCTGTTGATACTGACTGTTATGGTGTTTTCTGCTTTGTGATTATACTGAGCACATAAGAAGTGAAATAAAATAGCAAGTGACATCAAGTTTGTCTTTTCTTCTTCAACTATCACAAAGATGCATGGTCCAATAAACATAAGAGGCGAGATGTTCAGGTGTGTTTATGCTTTTGATTCAGAGAGATGGATGAAATACACTCTTTCCATTTATGGTTTCTTTCCTTTTTTCACACATTTAAATATAGTAATTGTAACTCTTGCACATTTTGTAACAAAAGCAAAGTTGACAGAATAGCAAAAGGTTTATAAAATTATTCAGGCAGTAAACATGGCAAAAATGAGCTTTACTCTGAACATCCCATTGTAATAATATTTAAACTATATAGAAGTAATCTGTCAATCAGTTTAGTTGTGATTGACGGATTACTTCAATAGATAAAAGCATGGTTGTGCCGGTACATATTGGCGTCTGTAACATGTCAAATTCACCACTGGTGACTACAATTGTATCACCTCTTTTTGCTACATTTAGAGCAGTGATCATGGTAAAATACTAATTTTGTGTATCAGAGTAGAAAATGTTGGACTAAGTTCTCTTTGCCATGTAGATTATTAATTTGTTACTGGTTTACATCACGCCTGGCAGTCAAGTCTGATATTATCTGGAATATCATGATACTGTACACAAATCTGAATCTGCAATCCAGTTTGGATCACATTATCGTCATGAACTTCAATGTAGTAAGTTTTTAAAATGTATATACTTGTGAATTCTAAAGGATTGACCTTGGCATGCCACACTAGGATGATTACTGTGTTTCTGGACTCTGCCTGTCATCTTATATTCGAAAAGGAACATGATGCTTCCAGAATTGTATTTGATTTTGTCCTCAGGTGAGATCATGGACTCAGTTTGATTTGACAGAGAGGAGTACTCATTCTCTCGAGGAGTATAGTAGAATTTCTTTGAACCAGCGCGTATATAACCAGACAGGTGCCAGATTGACGAATATTTCTTATTATTATACAGTACCTATACTGACCTTAGTTGTTTCAGGTAATTATTTGTCATTGCTTATGTACCTGGGCTACACAGCTAATCAGAGGAATAGTCCATTTGAGTATCTCCTTCAGCTGCTGGTTAAGGATCGTCTTCTACGTTTTCTGGGCTTGCTTTAGTTTCTGATGAGGATGCTGAAGGACCAGGATTTTTCATAGCTGAATAGATTCTAGATAGCACAAGAAAAAATCATACAATTGCTACACATGCTGGGACTATAGTCCTCAAATGTCGAAGTATCAGTTTTTGGATTAAAGGACTTCTACTGAATGTACCAGGATACAAGCCATAGAAGCCAGTCCTAAAGGATTTTTTTTGAACGGCGTATTACATTTAGCAATCCTCCGGTCACAAAAGTTAGCTGTTTCTCCTACCCAACCGCATGGGTTCATCTGTGCCATCTCATCTGTACAGTTCCTGAAACATTCATTTTTGGATGAGAGACGATGCTCAGAGTCCAGGCACCTAGTTCTCCTAAGTGTAAGTAGTGTTATTTTACTTCATAAGTAACCACTACATTGCTTGTTGGTAAACTTTGTACCTGTTGGAATTGTACAGTGTACAGCTTAACATTGAACACCAGCAGCAAGGGTCTTTTGTGATAAGAGTATATTGTTTCTGTTGTATGATATATATTTCTATACTTCAAATATTAGTAATATGAAATATTTATTCACTTCTCAGAAATGTTTAAGTATGTAGAATACGGTATGATAGGAGATATAAGACGTCCATCTTGTGCTTTTGAGGATGTAATGATATTCATTGATACTGGAATTAGTGAATATATGGATGGTTAAGTTTCCTTCTGTTTGGTAACATAACCTGAGACAGGCTCTTATTGCTGTCTGTAGAGCCATTTATTCCTTGTAGCATGTGGCTTGTGTTTCATGTAAAGATATATTGCTTGACAGACATGGTTCCTGTGCTCCAACTAGAATACATTACTGTTGCTCCCACATCAAGAAAAGACTGATGATCATGCTAATTGTTCAGTTGTTAGCAGTGGCGTACCGATGGGGGGGGGGTTGTGTTCAAACCCCACCCCGAAATTCCGAAGGCCTTCCAAAATCATTCCAAGCTCGACCCAATTGTGAAAACTGTTAAAAATTGCTGAAGTTAGGATGCCAATACACCAAGATGGTCGGAAAAAAGACAGTAAAATTCTAAAACTACCTAGATTCGCAATTGTTTTACATTAGCAATGACAAATAAATTGATTGTCATCATAAATAGTCTTAAAGTACCAAAAATTAAGAAAATTCTACTATATGAAATTAAATTTCTTGTACGGAATTACAGCTGCCTCCAGAACCCCTGACTAGTGTGCTACTGACCCCAGGTCCCCTTTCTCTCTGTCCTCAACTGAATTTGTTGAACCCCCCAAACAAAATTCCTGGGTATGCCGCTGGTTGTTAGTATGTTCCAGGTACAGGGATATTCTCTGGTATAAAAGATAAATTATGAATCCTTTTATAGGTACTGCCTTGTGGAATGTACTGCTGTGTAGAGAGAGAAGTGTTTTATGATGCTGTCAACAGCTCAGACTATGTACCGACAGCAGCAGATGAATAAAATATGTATGTACAGCATGGGTGGAATGGTACAGACGGGGAAAAATCAAAGTACTCGGAGAAAAACCTGTCCAAATGCTGCTTTGTCTACCATAAATCCCACTTGAAATGGCCTGTGATCAAAACTAGACCGGCACAATGAAAGGGTGGCAACTAACTGCCTCAGCCATGGCATGTCCCCCTGAATTTTGTATAGTTTGGTAGACAGGGACTAACTCTTTGTTGAAATGTTGCTATGCAGCTATAAACATCAGAAAATAATTTAATGTTCACCACCGTGAGAGTCTCGAATCTTGTATGAACTTATGCTGTTGCAGTGTTGGAAATGGGAGACTTTGTGGTTTTTTCCCCCCTCTTATTTTATATATATATTGTGGGCCGGGTAGCTCAGTCGGTATAGCAACTGACTACGGGCTGGACGGTCCGGGATCGAGTCCCGGTGGGGACGAGATTTTCCGCCCATCCAGACCGGCCCTAGGGGCCACCCAGCCTCCTGTAAAATGGGTACCGGGTCTTTCCCAGGGGTAAAGTGTGACCGGGGTGTACTGCTGACCACTCACCCCCTTCTAGTGCCGCGGTCTTGGAAGAGTAGAACTATATTTCTGCCCACCGTCTGGGCCACGGTGGGCCTGTAACGGGATCACTTTATCTTTACCTTTTATATATATATATATATAGTACTGCTGTGTCCACAGATTTGTCACTTTATATGGAGAATACATGTGACACCTCTGATACTGCTCCCCGAAGCTAGTGGTGATTTGTGATGTGATATTCATTATTCTGCAACACTGGAATAAGACAGCTGATATGTCCTGCCTGTACTTAATTACTCTAACAAGCTTACTTTCCTATTGCATATATTTAAGCTGTAACATGTCTATTAGTATTATAGCTATTATTATACCTCATAATTATGAACATATTATTATTTAAGGACGGATTCTATGTGCATCTGATTTGTCAGACATAAGTGCATCACCATCACATTCATAACGTTTGTTTTTCCTGTATTTCATATGTAACATGTAGGTTTGTTTCTGGTCTAGCTCCATACCTGATTTCATATACCTCCCTCAAGTTGATTGTTAATTATAGTCATATATGACAACTAATGATATTTTCATACATCCACCATTTATTATTTTACATTTAATACAAATATGTCCACAACAAAGGCTGCATATTATTCCAGCATCTATGGCAAGAGATTTTTTTTCTCTTCTCCAAAATGTCCAGATTCGCTCTCGGTCCTACCCAGCCACCTGTTCAACAGTACCAGGGTTCCTTCCCCAGGGGTAAAGCAGGTGGGGCAAAATGTTGACCACTCACTTCTATCTAGCATCAAGGTTTAGACTGGATAGTTTCCATCCCGTTGTGTATATGTAATAATGTATTAATTAAACCATCTTTACACAACACAATAACAGTTGCAATTATTACAACTACTCATCTAAGCAACATGTTTCGGCCTTATTCGGCCATCATCAGGCTTATAAAACACCACTGTTTTATAAGCCTGATGATGGCCGAATAAGGCCGAAACTTGTTGCTTAGTTGAGTAGTTGTAATAATTGCAACTGTTATTGTATGTGTTGTGTAAAGACGGTTTAATTAATACCTTATTTCAAGGTTTAGAATCAGTAGAGTTATACTTCTACTCCTGCTATATGGCTGTATGGCATGAGCAAGGAGAACTCCCGCTTTTTACCTGTATTTATGACCACACATCGTTTTAGGACCTAACAGTAAGTGGTGCTAGAATTTCTCATATCATACAAGTCTACACATCAGTCATATATGGCACTGTGGTGCCCTCCTCCAGTATCATGATGTTTATAGCAAGTTTTGTGAAAATTTGTCAACTGGTTCCAAAATTGTAATGAGTGGGAAGGAACACATACATATACACAAGCCTACATTTTGCCTTTTTCAGGAATAGCTTTAAATTAAACATTACCGACTCTTAATTCAGTCAGTTCTGAGTTATGGTGTAATTAGATATGGAAAGACTGCAGCAAGATGACTTGACCCCATATTAAATCTTCCAAAAGGTTATGTAGTTTTCTTGTCCACTATCATCTGTATCAGTATGAAAAGCATGATCATGCAATTATAAAACAGGTTTAACCCTTATCCTGCTAACGTGGAGAATATGGTGAGCTACTAATAATGCTAGCAAATGGCGGATAGGATTTAACTTGGCGTTTAAAGGGTTAATGGAACATGAAGACTAATGTTCCAGTTGATTTATATTTGATTTCCCATATTGGAAGGTGCCTGGATTAATATCCATTGAGCCAAGTATGTACTTACCTCTTAACCTACCAGCTCAATTAACTTACACACCCTTTCAAAAAGGATCCAGCAGTTTTAGACCTAATCACATACCTGCAGAGTGGTCATTAAAATCAATTTGTCTGTACATAACAACAACTCGAGAATCGAGTTGATTTTCATAGAATATAATATCAGGAAGTTATATCAGTTTGTTACTCCATTCCAGTTTTGGCTAATATTGGTTGAAAATAACAGAAACATGAATATCTATCAGATACACTTCATAATGAATCAAAATCAATCTCAGCCAACAATAAATCATCTCTTAATATAATTTACTTTATTTTTCTCAATTATAAGAATCTGATGATTTTGGGGGAAGATAATGACTCCCATTCAGAAGGTTGCAAGTTTGATCTCCATCTGTGACAAGGCTTTACTGCTCACAGATGGAAACCTTCAGTTCCAAACAACCCTCACTGATGTGCAGGGTCCATGTCGAGCTACAGGTGCCCTCTATCAATCATTACTTTCATGACTGGCTTGGGGAACGGAAGCAAGTGTGTGGGTTACTTCACCTCCGAAAGAGATTTTAACCTGTTGCGTGGGTGGGCACAGGCCATGTAGACTATGTGTATGGAGAAAGTAAACAACAACAACAGGTAGTTTTTCAGTAGTTAACTAATATTTTAATTTACTGCGGGTACTCACGAGAATGTACATGTTGTTTGATTGATGGCTGAAGCTGTATTCAATGTGTCCATTTATCATTCTTGTATATACTCCATATTTGTTTTCCTGAATTTTCCCGTGTTGTACTGGCAGTTGGGCAGTTTTGAGCGTGTATGAAAGATATAAATAGAAACTGTACCATTGGCAGAGCAAATTTAATGAAAAATAATTTGAATTTGATGTGGGAGCAATGTCTCTTTCATCCAGTATAATGGTTCATTGTAAGATGAACAGCTCCTTCCTGTGTGTTGTACTCTGCAATACAGGAATATTGTAACCAGTATTACCAAATTATTGTCAAGTATCTACTGAAAGGTAACTTTGTATCTTATTTGTTTGGCTTGTGTATTTAAGTTGTGTATTTAATGGATTTTGATAAAATTATGGAGTTTTAAGTACATGTTGTCTACATATATATATACCATATATTTAATTTGCCTACATGGACAGGGCATTTATTGCAACTACTACCTTTAGGCCTGATTACCTGGGTATGTCAGAATAAACAACACATTTTTATAAATCATTCAATTACAAACAGATTTGTTTACCAAAGTAATGAGTATTGTGGTTAGGGGTATTTTAATTATATTAATCAACAGAATTTGATGTGTTTCATGGCAATGGCTACAGAGAATTACATTTTTTCAGAATGAAACCACAAGTCTGTATTTTATTAACAGGTTAGAAAACTTCTATTGGTAAGACGATCAATAAGGTGTCCCACCTACAGGAATATAATTTCAGAAATAAAACTTGTGCATTGAATTTGTTTAAATGAAATGTGCATTTTGGCAGGATTTTCAGGTAATTTTAACCTAACATTTCTAAACAGATTGTTTTAATAAGTCAGTTAATACTGTCATTTACATGGAGTTCTGTTGTAATGAAGTTTTTACAGCACAGAATATGGAATAACACAACATGTTGTAGGAGCTGCAGAATTTTGTTAGATTTGGAGGAGCCAGATTATATCATGGTCCAGTGCTGATAGAATGTCCCCTGTATTTCGCCACAGTACATTAACACATTCAATGAATCTGATGAATGTTATACTTACTTGCTTTGTAAGTACCCATTGCAATGTTACCAGAAGTCAGTATTGGTAGCTGAAACAGTATCAGACGTCACCAAAAGATCAAGCAGTTTAATTTAATAAAAAATTCCACACTATTTGCTAAATTTCTGTATTCAGTACATTAATAAGCACATGGGTTAAATGCATAAGAATAAGTATATAATTTTGAAAAAGTGTGTACACATTTTCAATGGTATTTATTCCATTTAACAATAAATCAATTTTCACAAAACTGTCAACACAGTATACATTACTGCATTTTACATCAGCATATATGTTTTTCACATCTAGTGCTTTTGTACAGTCAGTTCAAGTAAATGCCATAAACACTGTAACATTTGAAACTCATAATACTTTACACATTATTAGTATTCCAATTTGAGTCCTTAAATCATATGAATACTACAATCCCTAAACCAGAAATGTTATAAAACTGAGACAGTTTAATATTATATTTGTTGAGCATATTGGCTGAGTTTGTAACCTTTCTGACCAACACTCTGGGAGATGCATGTTTTGAATATTGCCTGGAACATAGACTATCCTAATGTTCTTCATGTTTCTTCTCAGTCCCTCCAAGCAAATGCCAGGAGAATGCCTTAAAATATAACACAATCGCATGCTTTCACATTCTTTCAAATATGTCATTTATTAACCATCCCATCGTTCATTACTTATGCAGTTGGAGTTGCTGACATATTTTTATATACATGGGTCCGTGCATCGTGAAATGAATTTAATAATTGTCCAACAAGATGAGACTTATTCAGTTTATTACATTTCTGTAGGCAGCTCTACACGTTTCGGGTGCTGACACCCATCATCAGGAGCTTGTACAACTAATTACAGCTTCTGGTATTGAATAACCAGATCTACTACCATCCGCCCTCCTTGTTGAGCTGGAACTGATTCATGTGTATCGTACGGTATGAATACCTACCGTACGATACACATCTGGCTAATCAATACCAGAAGCTGTAATTACAGCTGTACGAGCTCCTGATGATGGGTGTCAACACCCGAACCATTTAGA
>Ga0123357_10011717_pt1 | contig 11268 bp, 12 predicted proteins | sample TergutEmb28metaG_FD_89873 | JGI IMG/M metagenome (GOLD analysis project Ga0123357, IMG submission 89873) | Embiratermes neotenicus P4 segment gut microbial communities from Petit-Saut dam, French Guiana - Emb289 P4 | ecosystem: Host-associated > Arthropoda: Insects > Digestive system > Gut ...
AAACAATGATAAAAGTCGGAATCACTCACGGAGATATTAATGGAATAGGATATGAGGTAATACTTAAAACTTTATCCGATGCCAAAATGTTGGAGTTTTGCACTCCTGTTATTTATGGTTCGGCAAAAGTTGCGGCTTACCATAGGAAAGCTTTAGACTTGTCTAATATAAGCATGAATACGGTCAATGATGCGAGGAATGCCGTAAACAATAGGATTAATATCATCAATTGTATAGATGATGAAATTAAAGTAGAACTTTCCAAATCTACTCAAGTTGCGGGAGAAGCTGCGTTTGCATCCTTGAAAAGAGCGGTTTCGGATATTAAAGATGGCTTGATTGATGTGTTGGTAACTGCTCCTATCAATAAAAATAATATACAAAATGAGCATTTTAAATTTCCTGGACATACGGAATATCTTCAGGAAGTATTAGGAAATGGGAAAAATGCGCTGATGATTTTGACGACCGAAAGTTTGCGTGTAGCTTTAGTTACCGGGCATATTCCGCTTTCGGAAGTCCCTAAAATTTTAACTATAGAGAAAATTGTTTTAAAATTAAAAGATTTTAGTGAGAGCTTGATTGCTGATTTTGGAATTACAGGACCTCGTATCGCCGTCTTATCATTGAATCCTCACGCAGGAGAAGCCGGATTATTAGGAAATGAGGAAAAAGAAGTTATTATTCCGGCCATTCAAGAAGCTGAAAAACAAGGCGTTTTATGCTATGGCCCTTATGCTTCCGATGGCTTCTTCGGTTCCGGAACTTTCGAAAAGTTTGACGGAGTTTTAGCCATGTATCACGATCAGGGACTTGCTCCTTTTAAAACATTGGCAATGGAATCCGGCGTTAACTTTACGGCAGGATTACCCTTTGTTCGCACTTCACCCGATCACGGAACTGCTTATGATATTGCCGGAAAAAATATTGCTTCCGAAAATTCTTTCCGTAATGCCTTGTATATGGCTGTTGATATTTTTCATAACAGGAAGTTACACAGGGAGGCAACAAAAAATCCGCTTAAAAAACAATACTTTGAACGAGGTTCCGATAATGAAAAATTAGATTTGAGTAGCGAATAAATTGATTTTCTGTATCTGTTATCAGAATGGAGGTGCAAAATGAAACTTTATCACGGAAGTTATACTGAAATAAGTGTGATAGACCTTAAAAAATCAAAGCCTTACAAAGATTTTGGTAGCGCATTTTATTTGACAAAATATTGCGAACAATGGCTCGATTTTGTCGTATTTAACCGTAGTAAACGAAAGTAAAAACAAACTCTCAATGAAAAAAAGAGTCATCATTTTAATCACCCTTGCGTTCATCGCTGGCAGTTGCAGACACGCAACGAAAAAACAAACGGCAACAACAAACAATTGTCAAGGCGACACGCTTATCAAACTGTCCGACACACACGGAATTTTATTCCGGTACTACGACACGGAATTGGAGTTATGGTACAAACCGTGTATTGTAGATTTCAGAAGTAACGACACAATGATAATCCAAAATCTCGTTTACGAAAATGGCAGTGAATTAGACATCAGAGTTTCCCCGAATAAAAAATATGCCGTTCTCGACAACATTATTAAAGGATATGTGGCTCAGGAACTACACGAAAACTATCAGTGCGTATTGATTGATATAGACAACGCCATTTTGCTCGACACTTGGCAATCGGCTTGCGGAGGCGAGTGGGACAAAAATAATCATTGGATTAGCGGAGGTGAAACGCTATTTCCTTTTATAAAAACATCTGAAAATGAGGAGCTTTCCGAAATGGAAACGGAAGAATTATTAACTTATCGCGGTTTAACGCTTATAGAAGCATATCCAAAATTTCTCAAAGACAAACCTGAAATAGGAAAACATTTGCTGAAAATTTTTTCCGATACAACTTATATAAGCAATGTTGATGAAGAAAATGTTGAAATAATCTATCGTCCGCTTGTTGATGAAGACGGCTTGTTTATAGAATTGTTATATTCGGGCGGCGTTACTACTGTCAATTTCAAATATGGCAATAATGATATACGTGTTCGTATCGTCTATTCGCCCGATTAAATATAAACGAAAAATAAATATCAAAACATTATGGCAAATTCAAATAAGAAAGTCCAATGGGCTATGAGTAAGAAAATAACGATACTTCTATTTTTTCTGTCGAATTTTATTTGTTTATATTCTCAAAATATTTCAGATGAATTTAGGCAGGATACCGCGCGTGTTGAGCAAAAAGTGCGCGATATGCTTGACAAAGACGACAGCACTTTCGGAATGCTCGAGGCAAACAAAACGCTCGAAATCGAATATGACAAATTGTTGAATAAATACTACAAAATTTTATACAACAAATTAGACGAAAATGGGAAAAAAGCATTGAAAGAAACGCAGTTGAACTGGATTAAATTTCGTGACGCAGAAAAGAACTTCGTAGCCGAATTACGCCGGAATACACTTGACAAAATGGGTGGAGGTACCATTTGGGGCGTAATTTATGGAAATTTATCAGCGCAAATAACACGCGAAAGAGTTTTTGTTTTATACAATTATTTGGTTTCGGATAACTAAAACCAATAAATAAACTCACTATGAAAAAGACAGCAATCATTTTAACCCTACTATTTATAGGTCTTTATATGTTTCTATCTTGGATAGCATTTGAAGAGGCGGACACAACGGTGATAATTTTTTACTTTGTAACGCCTCTTGTTTTGCCATTATCAATAAGCATAGTTGTTTACAGTTGTTTAATGAAAAGGAGCAGAAAACCAATCATAGACTATTTAAAGGCGTTTTTATTTTCCATAGTTGCGTCAGCCGTATGTATTTACGGTGCGCTCTATGTTTACGATTTTGTTTATTCATATTTAGAAAATAAATATGCAGGAACGGATATTTACTATCAATATTTTGAAAGACCAGACGGTTGGGACGAGGATACGTTGAGGGCGCTTCCGATAAGTCTGTCAATGTCAATAGGAGCAATGGCAGGCGGTGTAATTCTATGGTGTTTTGTTTCGTTACTGCGTTTGATAACAAAAAGTATAAAACAAAAAATAACCTCACAATGAAAATAACTGTAAATGGCTGACAATAAAAAAGATATATTAGGAGTGCCTGCGTGTAATAACTAAGTTTTCATTGTTCGTGCTACGCACGCAACGAAAACTTAGTTATTAGGTGCAATCCCCCTTTTGACGAAACGTAAATAGTTTCTCATGCTAACGTTTGGAAGTCGCGACGTGAAATTTTGACAATTTTGAGAGTGAAAAAATAGAGCTGATAATCAGCAGTTTACAAAAATGTTAGTCAGAAGCGGGCGATAGTGCAGTGGACAAAGACGAATGAATTGAAATGAAAAGTACAGCCTGACAGTGTTGTGAATTATGAAATAGAAAATTAAAAATATCAACTGTCCAACAAGGATACAAAATATAATAAAATGGAAAATAGAAAGTTAAATTCAATAAATAAAAGTAATATGAAAGTAAAAATTTGCTTTAGTTTAGCCATAGTATTTGCTGTTATTCTTTTTGTGTCGTGCGGTAAAAGCGATTATAAAGAACCGCAAAGCGTCATTGGTTGTTGGGCGCATCCTACGTATGCAGACAATGCAGGGGGAAAAGTTATTATCTCTTATGAGAGAATGGGAAGTTTGCCTGATAATTCGGATGGCATTGAATTTTTGAAGAATGCTTCATTGATTGAACGAAAAAATGCGGGTTGGTGCGGTACACCGCCAATTGCATATGCTGATTTTTCAGGAAATTGGCATGTTCAAAACGAGAACATGATAATTGATGTTGCCTATTGGGGAGGAATGGAACATAGAATTTGGAAAATTATTGAAGTTACCAATGCTACCTTGAAAATAGAAGTTATGTTGCAGGAATTGAACAGCAAAAATGAATAAAAAATGCCAGCACCTAATAAGCGATTTGGCGGAGGTGCAACTCGTCCGATAGTTTGTGTAAATTTGCAAGTTTTGCACCCATCCGAGCCTTTGTGAAACCGGAAATGGTCATGGTATAGATGGTATAATAGTGAGCCTGTGTGATAAAATACAAAGCAATCTGGAAAACGAAAAAACGCAAATAGACATTTCAAAAGACAATCTAAAAATGGCATTGTCAATTTGTACTGATTCTGAATAAAGTTTAGGGTTTGATAGTATGTTATGCCAACAGCGTCCCGCATGGGACAATACTTTATTAACCGTAGGTGAAGTGATAACGTAACCTACGGACATAAAAAAACAACATTCACCTTCCCAAGTCCCGCAGGGACGATACATTATGTAGTGTCGTCCCTGCGGGACTTAGAGTGATAGCTTACCTTGGTTCATCCCGTAGATTACATCTACGGTTAATAAAGTATCGTCCCTGCGTGACTTTACTACCAATAAACCGATATCCGGGATATGCAGCCGGTAAAGATTTACTTTTAGCTTCTAAAAAAGAGTAATTTTCTCTTAAAATTTGCTTTTTTCCCTGTTTTTTTGCAACTTTGCACGTTTAATTTTTTTAAGAAGAAGTGAAATATGCAATTATAGCCGCCGGTGAAGGATCCAGATTGATGGAAGAAGGAATAAAGCTTCCTAAGCCATTAGTGAAACTAAACGGGGTATCGCTAATCGACCGCTTGATTGATATTTTTATAAAAAATGATGCGGAATCTATTAGTATCATTGTGAATAATGAGATGAAAGAGGTACAAGCCCACATTATTTCTTTACAATCGAATGTTTCTGTTCCGTTGAATGTAGTAATAAAGTCTACTCCAAGTTCAATGCATAGCTTTTTTGAATTGAGCCAATTCCTTCAGGAAGGGAAGTTTTGTCTGACAACGATTGATACGGTATTTAAAGAGGATGAATTTTCCCAGTTTATTCGGTCTTTTATTGCTGATAATGAATGTGACGGAATGATGGCTGTTACGGATTATATAGATGACGAAAAGCCATTGTATGTAGACGTTGATGCCAATATGGCCATTAAGGGCTTTTTCGATTCTTCAGATCAAACTTTGAAATATGTATCGGGAGGGATTTATTGTTTGTCTTCTAAAGCGATACAAACACTCAATCATTGTATGGAAAATGGATTTTCGAGGATGCGTAATTATCAGAGACAATTAGTTGCAGATGGTTTGAACTTAAAAGCTTTTCCTTTTAAGAAAATTGTAGATGTGGATCATGCGGAAGATATTCGGAAAGCAGAAGCTCTTTTAGCGCAAAGTTGCTAAACTAAAGTCCCCTTTAGGGGAAACAACGTTCGGCGTAGCCAATTAGGGGTAAAATATAAACTAAATTTATGACAAAAATAGCTGGAATTCGAAGAGGAACTCAATATTCGCCCAATCATATCGGTAATGATGCTGCCATTTTTAGCTTGGTAGTAAAACATTTATTGGAATTGGGAAACGAAGTGGCAGAATATTCCGAACGAGAATTTCTACAATCGACTATTGATGCCGATATTGTTTTTAATATGGCGAGAGATAAAAAAAGCATCAAGAAATTGCAGCAATTGGAAGATGAAGGGAAGTTGGTCGTCAATTCCGGATATGGTATTGAAAACTGTACCCGTGAGAAAATGACTAATTTGCTGATTTCTAATAATATACCTCATCCTGAAAGTGTAATTGTTTCTACCAATAAACCATTTTCCGTTAAATATGAAAAACTTGTTTCTAATTGTTGGATTAAGCGAGGAGATTTTCATGCGATTCACCGCGAAGATGTTTCCTATACCAGTACTCAAGAAGAAACGGAAAACATATTGAATGAATATGCACTGAGAGGAATTACTACTGCTGTGATTAATGAACATTTAAAAGGAGATTTGATTAAATTTTATGGAGTTGCAGGTACCCGCTTTTTTCACTGGTTCTATCCTGATGAGCAAAGTCATAGTAAATTCGGATGGGAAGCAATTAATGGAAAGGCTGTTGGTAACACATTCAATGTTTCCTACTTAAAAGAAATCTGTAATAGAGCTGCTAAAGTGTTAAATATATACATATATGGGGGAGATTGTGTAGTTGATTCGGAAGGGAACGTAAAGATAATAGACTTTAATGATTGGCCGAGTTTTGCACCTTGTCGCACGGAAGCTGCACCCTATATCGCTCAATGTATTTGTGATAGAATGAAAGAAAAAATGGAATTGCTGTTTTTGGAACAATTATAATAATGACCGATAACAAACCATCATTAGAATCTACGTTAAAATCTTCTGACACGGAAGAATTTATAGATATTTATTTTTACCGTCCCATTGGTTATCGCTGGGCCTTATTTTTCAATAAGTTAGGGGTAACTCCTAACCAAATTACCATAGCCTCCATTTTTATTGGAGTGGCAGCCGGTATATGTTATTATTTTGATAATAATTGGATTAATGTAGTAGGAATATTCCTCCTGATTTGGGCTAATTCTTATGATAGCGCCGACGGACAATTAGCCCGTATGACAGGGCAAAAATCGGAACTTGGACGTATTCTCGATGGAGCTTCCGGCAATTTTTGGTTTGTTTCTATTTATTTGGCAATTGTTTTTCGTTTGCAACCCGATTGGGATTGGTGGATTTTAGCGCTGGCTTTGGTTTCGGGATATTTTCATTCAAAACAAGCCGGAATGGCCGATTACTACCGGAATGTTCACCTGCTTTTTTTGAAAGGTAAGTCCGAAAGCGAATTAGATAATTCCAAAGATTTGAAAGAGAAGTTTCAAGAAATAAGTTGGATAAAGAAACCGTTTGTTAAGCTGTTTGAAGCATCGTATATATTTTATACTAAGGGACAGGAAAGATGGTCGCCTCACCTGCAAAAGATGCTGAAAGTATTAAGCGAAAAATATCCGGCACAAACTCCCGATTGGTTTCGTTCCGAATTTAGAGAAAAAAGCCTGCCTTTGATGAAGTATACAAATATGCTTTCTTTTAATACCCGTGCTATTGCGCTTTTTATCAGTTTGTTGATAAAAATGCCTTGGCTTTATTTCATTTTTGAACTAACGGTTTTAAATATCATGTTAGTATATATGGTTTACCGGCATGAAAGCATTTGTAAAAATTTTACCCGTAAATTATTGGAAGAACCTGTAAATTGTTGATTGAGAAATACCGGACTTATCATTAAATATGTTGGATATAAGTAAAATAAAAGGAATTATTTTTGACTACGGTGGAACAATAGATAGCAATGGAAAGCATTGGGCAGAAGTCTTGTGGAATGCGTATGAAGATAATCAGGTGCCGGTTAGTAAAAAAGATTTCCGTGATGCGTATGTCTATGGCGAACGGTATTTAGCCACACATTATGTTATAGAACCTACCGATACATTTAAAAATTTATTGGAAAAGAAGGTCGATTTGCAGATAAATTGGTTGGTTGAAAAAGGTTTTTTGCATAAGAATGATAAAACTTCTCAATATTCTATTGCCGTTTCAAATCAATGTTATAACTTTGCCACTTCTACATTGCAAAGGGCAAAACCTGTAATCCAAAAGTTATGTGGTCAATATCCATTGGTTCTTGTATCTAATTTTTATGGAAATGTAGAATCTGTTTTGGATGATTTTGGAATTACCTCTTATTTTAAAGAAATTGTAGAATCAGCAATAGTCGGAATCAGAAAACCTGATCCGGCAATTTTTGCTTTGGGCGTAAAAGCTTTGGAAATTGCCCCGGCGGAAACAATAGTGATTGGAGATTCTTATTCAAAAGATATTGTTCCGGCGACTAAGATAGGTTGTAAAACAATTTGGTTAAAAGGAATTGGCTGGGAAGATGAAGATTTGAATCAGACGGCAGATGTTGTGATTTCCGATTTTCGGGAGTTAGATAATATATTTTTTAAGTCAAGAGAATAATAATATTAGACAATAAAACGACTGAAGTTGTTTATCAGCCGGTAAAAGTTATCATTAAAATATAAATATTTATGGAAAGAAAACAAGTGAAAGAAGCTAAAGGAAAACTTGGCGTTCTTGTTATTGGAGTGGGAGGCGCTGTAGCTTCTACATTCGTTGCCGGAACTTTAATTATCCGTAAAGGATTAGGCGTTCCTGTGGGTTCTGTTACTCAATTGGCAACCATTCGTTTGGGAAAAAGAGAAGAAAACCGTTTCCCTAAAATCAAGGATGTTGTTCCTTTGGCAGACTTAAAAGATATTGTATTTGGTGGTTGGGATATCTTTGAAGATGATGTTTATGCTGCTGCACGCCATGCAGAAGTATTAACCGTAGAAGATTTAGACAAAGTAAAAGATGAATTGAAAGCTATCAAACCGATGAAAGCCGTATTCGATCAGAACTTTGTAAAACGTTTGCATGGAACTTGGGTGAAATCGGCTCCAACCAAATGGGATTTGATGGAACAAGTACGCGCTGATATTAAAAAGTTCAAAGCCGATAACCAATGTGATCGTGTAGTTTGTATTTGGTGCGGAAGTACTGAAGTGTTTACTAAAATTAGTGATGTGCATCAAACACTCCCTGCATTGGAAAAAGCTATGAAAGAAAATAGTCCTGAAATAGCTCCTTCCATGATTTATGCTTATGCATGTATAGCGGAAGGTTTGGCTTATATCAATGGCGCTCCTAATTTAACGGTAGATATGCCTGCTATGTGGGATTTTTCTGCTCAAAAACAAGTTCCTATTTTGGGAAAAGACTTCAAGACAGGTCAAACTATGTTGAAAACGGTACTTTCTCCAATGCTTAAAACGCGTATGCTTGGTTTGAACGGATGGTTCTCAACTAATATTTTAGGAAATAGAGACGGTGAAGTACTGGACGATCCGGGTTCATTCAAGACAAAAGAAGAATCAAAACTTTCCGTTATCGATAATATCCTTCAACCCGAACTTTATCCGGAACTCTATGGCGGCATATATCATAAAGTTCGTATCAATTATTATCCGCCTCGCAAGGATAACAAAGAAGGATGGGATAATATTGATATTTTCGGATGGCTGGGCTATCCAATGCAATTGAAAGTAGATTTCCTTTGTCGTGATTCTATTCTTGCAGCTCCTTTATGCCTTGACCTTGTATTATTTACAGACTTGGCTCAACGTGCAGGTATGAGTGGAATCCAAACATGGTTGTCATTCTATTTCAAGAGCCCGATGCATGATAATGAACATATTGCAGAGCACGACTTATTCATTCAATACGTAAAATTGAAAAATACTTTGCGTCAAATTATTGGAGAACCGACAGTTGATTTTATTGACTGATAGATTTAAAACGGCAATGATGCCAAAAGGTGCTGCTGTTAATTATAAAATGAGTGTCAAATCGGCGCTCATTTTTTGTATTTATTTTTGTAAGAGGTAAAAGCTATTCATGAGAAACTTGTTCTTCTTTAGCTTGTTTTTCCTGTTTATCTCGTTGGTCTGCAACGACTAATAAACTTCTGAAATCTTTTATATTAATAAGCAATAAGATAAGGCAAGCGATAATACTCGAATAGATGATAGAATCTTCTATCAAAACTTCCAATACTAACATAATGGAGAGGAGAATGCGTACTTCCGTAGGCCCGAAAATACCCGAATCTATCGTATATTTATTGATAATTTTATATCGCAACAATGCCATCATCATTGCCCAACCATATAATACAACAAAAGTGAAACCTAAAAATTCGAAGTTATCATTCACATAAATAATAAAACCGATTCCGATACAAATATTGGTCCACCAATCGGCAATGAAATCAAGTGAAAATCCATACCACTTTCTCGGTATATGGCGATAATAAGCCAGACGACCGTCTAACGAATCGCCAAACCAATTGATTATAAAGCCTAAAATACCTAAAAGCAAAAATGTACGGCTGTAAAAATGAGCTAAAATAAAACTCGACATAGTAATCAAAGTTCCTATCATACCAATGCCTGTTAGCATATCCGAATTGATCCATTTCGGAATACGTTGTACTAAAAAAGCGATCAAATTTTGTTCCTGTTTTTTCAAAATATTAGTACGATCCCTATCTTTCGTTATGAGTGATAAAATGTTTATATAAGTTGATTCTTTTTCGTTCATTATTTATAGGATTTTAAACACATTACAAAGGTATTGCTTTTTTGTTAATTAATGAAAAGATAACTAATTTTGTTGTGAAAATTATAAAGATATATTTTATGAAAGATAAATTGATTAGTAAAGAATTACTTCAAAGTATTTCACCTGTATTAGCTAAACCATTGATAATGCAGTGTGTTATGAAACTTGGAGGATTCGATAAAGTTAATCGAGTATATGATTCCGCTAAATACAAAAGTGGAACGGATATTGAAGATGCCATGATCGATGGTTTAGGAATTACGAGAAAAGTACATAATATTGATATTCTTAAACAATTTGATGGCAAACCGTTTATTACTGTTTCTAATCACCCTTACGGACATGTGGATGGCATTATGCTGGTCGGAGAAGTAGCTAAAGTCCGTCCCGATTTCAAAGTAATGGTCAATTGGATGTTAGGGCAAGTAGATATTATGCAAGATCATTTTATAGGAGTTAATCCTTACTCGACTGATATATCTACCAAATCAAGCTTTAATGGATTGAAAGAATGTATCGTGCATTTGCGTGAAAATCATCCGTTGGGATTTTTTCCGGCAGGAGCAATTTCCAAAACTGTCGGATTCAATAAAATTAAAGATAAAGAATGGCAGGAAAGTGTCCTCAAATTGATTCAAAAAGTGAAAGTTCCAATCATCCCTGCTTATTTTTCCGGACAAAATTCCCGATTCTTTAATTTTTTAGATAGGATTGATTGGCGCGTGCGTAATATGCGCCTCTGCCACGAATTAGAAACGAAGAAAGGCAAAACTATCCATTTGATTTTTGGCGAACCTGTTTTTCCTGAAAAACAAAAAGAGTTTACTGATATAAAAACATTCGGCGAGTTTTTGAAAAACGAGACTTATGCACTAAAATCAATACTTGAATGACCATCTGCGAGCGAAATGTTGAATCTTTCTTGTGATGATTTTATGAAAATATTTTGAAAAAAGTTTTGAATATATTTGGATTATAAAAAAAAAGGCTTACCTTTGCACTCGCTTTTGAGAAATGCAGCAAGTGAGCTGTAAAATAAAAACTCAAAAACTTAAAAAAAATAGCGTTCATTGACATAATTTCATACAAAAGACGTAGTACAAGAGAAGATACCGTCAGGTTTAAGAATAAATATACAGGGCATATGTCCGGGTTATTTATATCAGGTGACAGGCAGGTATCG